>Ga0207652_10003022_pt1 | contig 14044 bp, 9 predicted proteins | sample KBSC63BmetaG_FD_184334 | JGI IMG/M metagenome (GOLD analysis project Ga0207652, IMG submission 184334) | Corn rhizosphere microbial communities from Kellogg Biological Station, Michigan, USA - KBS C6-3B metaG (SPAdes) (version 2) | ecosystem: Host-associated > Plants > Roots > Rhizosphere ... | reverse complement strand
TTTTTTCATTGTTATTTTTTAGAATGCAAATCTAAACCAGCATCTATGCTACTCCATTGAGTTGGAATAAGAAATTGCATTGATATAAATCAATGAAATATTTTCTTAGTTATGAGATTTATATAAATTGAATCCAACTTATTATCAAAAATTTAATTTTTTTTTGAAATAAAGATCAGATCAAAAAATAATGTGAAAATAACCGCTTATCAATAGTTTATAGTTATTCAATAAGTATCTCTTTCTTACATAAATTGTCACACAAAACCAATTGTTGAAAATTATTTTCAATTTTTTAAATTCTATACCCTACTTTTGTGGTAGACTATTACAATCACTAATAATATGAAGCCATTTTCACTTGCCCCATTTATTTTGTGTTCTATGTGCATTTCAATGCGCTGCTGTTGCTAATCCATTTTATCACATAAGTATTTACCAATCCACTTAATTTCTCATTCTAACTAATCCCAACCATAAATGTTACAAACACTAAAAGAACAGGTAGCCATAATAGCAGGTACAGCAAGTGTTGTAAGCATGGATGAATTACTCACTGAATTAACGAAGACATTTCCCGGCCAGGTAACTTTCTCAACCAGCTTTAGTTACGAGGACCAGGTAATCACACATAAAATTTTAAGTAACAATCTTCCTATAAAAATTTTCACATTAGACACCGGAAGGCTTTTTCCTGAAACGTATTCAGTATGGAGGGCTACAAATGAAAAATACGATACACATATTAAAGCATATTATCCGGATAGTTTATTGATAGAAGATTATGTTAGTGAAAAAGGGCCGAACGCTTTTTATGAATCAATAGAGAACAGGAAAGAGTGTTGCCATATACGAAAAGTAATTCCTTTAAAAAGAGCTTTGAAAGATAATGCCGTTTGGATCACCGGGCTTCGTGCACAACATTCTGCTGACCGCCATGATATGCCGCAAATAGAATGGGATGAAGGTAACAATATTATAAAATATCATCCTATACTTCATTGGACTACAGAAGAAGTAAAACAATACATTAACGATAACGACATCCCTTATAATATTTTACATGATAAAGGTTTTGTAAGTATCGGTTGTGCACCCTGTACAAGAGCTATCAGGCCAGGTGAAGATTTTCGGGCCGGTCGCTGGTGGTGGGAAGACAATAGTAAAAAAGAATGTGGCCTGCATGTACACGAGGCCGTTAGTGAACTAAAAAATTAAAGATGAGCGAATACCATTTAGATTATTTAGCACAATTAGAATCGGAGGCGATTCATATTATGCGTGAAGTAGCAGGGCAATTCGAGCGCCCTGCGTTATTATTTTCTGGAGGCAAAGATTCTATAACCCTTGTACATCTTGCATTAAAAGCTTTTCGTCCTGGCAAGTTTCCTTTTCCATTGGTACACATTGATACCGGCCACAACTTTCCTGAGGCATTGGATTTCAGGGACAAACTTGTAAATAAAATAGGTGAAAAATTAGTTGTAGGCAGTGTTGAAAAAACTATTAAAGAAAAACATCTCACAGAACCTAAAGGAAAATTTGCAAGCCGCAATGCTTTGCAAACCTATACGTTGCTTGACATTATTGAAGAATACAAATTTGATGCATTGATAGGCGGTGCAAGAAGAGATGAAGAAAAAGCAAGAGCTAAAGAAAGAATTTTTTCTGTAAGAGATGAATTTGGCCAGTGGGATCCCAAACTTCAACGCCCTGAGTTGTGGAATATTTATAATGGCAAAATTCATAAAGGAGAAAATGTTCGTGCCTTTCCAATCAGCAACTGGACAGAACTGGATATATGGAATTATATTAAAAGAGAAAAGATTGAATTGCCTTCAATCTACTTCGCACATAAAAGAGAAGTGATAGAACACCAGGGCCAGTTTGTTTCTACTTCTGCATTTATTATTCCTGATGAAAAAGATATTGTTTCAAAAAGAACAGTTCGTTACCGCACCGTTGGTGATATGACTTGTACCGCAGCAGTAGAATCGAATGCAACAGAAATTGATGATATTATAAAAGAAATAATTGCTACTAAAACAAGCGAACGTGGCGAAACAAGAATAGACGATAAAGTTTCAGAAGCAGCAATGGAAGACAGGAAGAAGACTGGATATTTTTAACAATTGATAATTGACAATTAATAATTGATAATTTATAAAATGGACATTTTAAGATTTATAACAGCAGGAAGCGTTGACGATGGAAAGAGTACTTTGATCGGAAGATTATTGTATGATAGTAAATCAATTTTAATAGATCAGTTGGCTGCTATTGAAAAACAAAGCAAGAATAAAAGCAATGGTGAAATTGATTTGGCATTACTAACGGATGGGTTACGTGCAGAACGTGAACAAGGCATTACGATTGATGTTGCTTATAAATATTTTTCAACTCCCAAGCGCAAATTTATTATTGCAGATGCACCGGGTCATATTCAATATACACGCAACATGGTTACAGGTGCATCTAACTCTGAGCTTGCTATCATTTTAGTTGATGCAAGGAATGGCGTTGTTGAGCAAACCCGCCGCCATTCGGTGATTGCATCGTTGCTAAATATTCCTCATATAGTAGTTGCCATCAACAAGATGGACCTGGTAAATAACTCCGAAGATGTCTATCACAACATAGTTATCGATTACCAGCAAGTTGCGGTTTCACTTGGTTTGAAAGATGTAAAATATATTCCCATCAGCGCATTAAACGGAGATAACATAGTTGAAAAATCTCCAAACTTCCCCTGGTACGAAGGAGAATCTTTATTGCATCATTTAGAAAATATCAAATTAGATTCTGATATAAATCTTACTGATGCAAGATTTTCTGTTCAATATGTTATCCGCCCTCAAACAGAAGAATTACATGATTACAGGGGATATGCCGGAAAGGTTATTAGTGGCATTTATAAAAAAGGAGATAAAGTTGTTGTACTTCCTTCTGGTGTTGAAAGTACAATCAAAGAAATTGAAATAGGCGGGCAACAAATTGATGAGGCGTATGCATTGCAAAGCGTAGTGCTTCACCTGGAAGACGATATTGACGTTAGCCGCGGCGACATGATCGTGCCTGTAAACAACCAACCACAAATCTCACAGGAGTTTGAAGCAATGCTTTGCTGGATGGATAACAAGCCTTTAAAACCGGGCAATAAATACTTTTTGCAAATAAACAGCAGGTTAGTAAGAAGTGTTGTAAAAGAAATTGAATACAAATTAGACGTGAACACATTGCAGGAAATTGATTCACCGGAAAAAGCTGTTTTGAACGACATCATTAAAGTAAAAATTAAAACAGCTACACCCGTTGCATTTGATTCTTATAAAAAATTAAGGCAAAACGGCGGAGCAATTTTAATTGATGAAACAAGCTGCGTTACAGTCGGAGCTTGTATGATTAAATAGGCATTCTAATTTTTTTTGAAAATATAACCTACTAAATAAGTAGACTACTAAATGAAACAAATTAAAAACGGCAAACTGATTATTGCAGCAGCAGGTCCGGGCGATCCGGACTTACTAACGGTGAAGGCTACACGAGCTTTGCAGGAAGCTGATGTTGTATTAACAGACAGGCTTGTGAGCCAAGAAATTTTAAACACTTATGTAAATGATAATGCAGAAATAATTTATGTAGGCAAACAATGCAGGCGTGGTATTTCAACTCCTCAACAAACCATTAACGAACTTATCGTATATCATTGCCTGTTAGGTAAAAACGTAGTAAGATTAAAAGGCGGTGATGTTTCTATTTTTTCAAATATTTTGGACGAACTGGAAACAGTTGTTGCACATAGTATTCCTTATGAAATAATTCCCGGAGTTACCGCTGCATTGGGCGCCGCCGCTTATGCAGGCATTCCGCTAACTGCAAGGGGTTATGCCACCTCCGTTCGTTTTCTTACTTATTATAAATCTGATATAGTTACTGATGATTACTGGAAAGAGCTGGCCAATACAGACGATACTTTAGTTTTTTATATGTCATCTGAAACATTGGATAAAGTTGTAGAGAAATTAACTGCAAATAATATTCATGAAGATAAATTACTCGCAGTTGCAGAACAAGCAACAACACCACTGCAAAATATACACATCTACAATTTATATGATTATAAAAAACAATTGATGGGAAGAAATTTTATTTCGCCCTCTTTAGTAATTATTGGAAAAGTCGTTTCACTTCATGAAAAATTTCATTGGCTTCAAAATAGCAAAAAGGATGAATATTATTTTAAGCCAATCAAAAACAATCTCAACCCTTTAAATCAAACAGAAAAAATATTTCAAAATGTTAGTTGAAAGCAAGCTAAAAACTTTACAGGAATTTATTGATAATTTCACCCGCGATGAATTAGTATGGGTAAATGGCTATCTCAATGGCATCCTTTCCAATCACGGCTCTAAAGGATCGGCACCCGAAGTAAAAAGTACTGTTAACAAAATAACAATTGCATACGCTACAGAAACGGGTAATTCAAAAAGGCTTGCCACAGCTTTCGCTGCAAAGGCAAAAAAACAAGGCATTCACGCTAAAGTACAAGCTCTTGATCAATACAAACTTAACGACCTTACTAAAGAAGAATATTTTTTAGCAGTTATCAGTACACACGGTGATGGTGAACCACCTGCCTCTGCAAGAAAATTTTATGACCACGTTCATCAAAATGGCTTCAAACTTCCTAAATTAAAATACAGCGTTTTAGCTCTGGGCGACAGTTCGTATCCATTGTTTTGCAAAGCCGGTGAAGATGTAGATGAACAATTGACAAAACTGGGCGGTAGCAGAATTTCACCCATGCAAAAATGCGATGTTGATTATGAGCCGGAAGCAGAAGAATGGCTCAATCGTGTTTTCAATACCTTGAATGAAAATGCAGGAAACAGTGTAGCAATACCACAGCCAGCAGCGGTTCCGAAAAAAGCCAAAGGCAAAATAATCTATAAAGGAAGAATATCAGCTCATATAAATTTGAATGACATTGGAAGCAACAAAGAAACCAATCACATTGAAATAGAAGCTGAAGATGTAATCTATCAACCGGGCGATTCTATTGGCATCATTCCGGAAAATAAAAAACATTTTGTAGATCAAATCATCCAATTAACCGGCATTGATCCTGAAAAAAATATCGATTATAAAGATGAACTGATTTCCGTTTATGACCTTCTGCATAAAAAAATAAACATTGTTCATCTGCCTGAACGTGTAGTAAAAAAATATGCTTCTGTTTTGCAACAGGAAATTCCTGAAACCAAAATTGATTTACTAGATCTTTTAAAAATATATCCTGTAAAAGATGAATTAGAATTTACAGAGGTAATAAAAATTTTAGAGCCGATAGCACCAAGATTATATTCTATTGCTTCATCGCCTGAAGCACATCCAGGAGAAATTCATATAACTGTTGCTAAAGATCGCTTTAATGTAAACGGCGAATCTAAATATGGGCTGGCATCTGAATTCTTAGCGCTTCTTAATGAAGATGATGAATTGCCATTTTATATTCATCCAAACAAACAGTTCCGCTTGCCCGAAGATGATAAAAATATTATTATGATTGGGCCGGGAACAGGTATTGCGCCATTCCGTTCTTTCATCGCGGAAAGAGATGCCACAGGAGCTTCCGGCAAAAACTGGTTGTTCTTTGGCGACCAGCATTTCCTTACAGATTTTCTTTATCAGTCTGAGTTACAAAGCTGGGTGGAGACAGAAGCTCTTACCAAATTAGATATCGCTTTTTCAAGAGATCAGGAAGAAAAAATTTATGTGCAACATAAAATGATGAAGAAGGGTGATGAAATTTTTGAATGGCTGCATGCCGGAGCTTATGTATATGTATGCGGCGCTAAAGAACCAATGAGCGTTGATGTTGAGAACACGCTCCTCAGAATCATTGAACAGTTTGGTGAAAGGTCAAAAGAAGATGCTATAAAATATCTTGATGATTTAAAAGAAGATGGAAGATATGTTACTGATGTTTATTGATAGCAATTGACAATGATAATGAACAATGGATGATGAATAATTAATAATTAAAAAAATATGTCGGATACAAAAAATTTACCATTATTAGAAAGAGTAAAAGTCGAAGGAGATGCCCTTCGGGGAACTATCGTGGAAAGTTTACATGATGAAATAACAGGAGCTATGCGGGAAGAAGATACTTTGCTTATGAAGTTTAATGGCATGTACCAGCAGGATGATCGTGACCGCAGAGAAGAAAGAGCACATAAAAAATTAGAGCGCTTATTTTCTTTTATGATACGATTGCGTATGCCTGGTGGTGTTTTAACTTCAGAACAATGGATAGCATTGAATGATATTGCAGGTAAAGATTCTACAGACGAACTCAAGATTACAACACGCCAAACTATTCAATTGCATGGCGTTTATAAATCAAGATTAAAACCAACTCATAAGATATTTAACCAGGTGCATCTTGATACTATTTCCGCTTGCGGCGATGTAAACAGGAATGTAACGTGCAGCCCCAATCCAAAACAATCGCCCATTCATGAAGAAATATTTGCATATGCTGATCAGATAAGTACCCTGTTGAAACCTAAGACCAGGGCTTATTACGAGATTTGGCTTGACGAAGAAAAAATAGTTGATAAAAAGCTGGAAGAAGATCCTTTATATAAGGATGCCTATCTTCCAAGAAAATTTAAAATAGGTATTTGCATTCCACCTAACAATGATATAGATGTATTTGGAAATGACCTGGGGCTAATTGCTGTCATTGAAAATAACAAACTGGTGGGATTCAATTTTGCCGTAGGCGGAGGCCTTGCATTTACATTTGGCAATCCCGATACTTATGCACGTTTAGCAACAGAAATAGGCTTTGTGGAAGCCGGGGAAAAAACTTTCAAAGCCATTTACGAAATAGTAACTGTACAAAGAGATTATGGCGACCGTGTTGATAGAAAGCAGGCAAGAATAAAATATACCCTGGATAAAATGGGTGTAGAAAATTTTAAAGCAGAAGTTGAAAAACGCATGGGCTTTAAGTTCCAGGAAATAAAGCCGTATGTTTTTAACAAGCGTGAAGACTATTATGGTTGGGAAGAAGATGTAAACGGTAACTGGTATTATACCTTGTTTGTTGAGAACGGAAGAGTAATGGATACCGAACAAATATCAATTAAATCAGCATTAAAAAAAATTGCAGAAACGGGGAAAGTAAAATTCAGGCTTACGGCAAATCAAAAAGCTATAGTAAGTGATGTAAAGCCGGAAGACAAAAATGAGATCAATGCTATTTTAGAAAAATATAAAATTATTGAGCATACTGATAATGCATCTGTCATCCGAAAAAATTCAATGGCGTGCGTTGCGTTAAACACATGCCCTTTGGCACTCGCTGAATCGCAACGTTATCTTCCTTCATTGCTCACCAAGATTGAATCGCTACTATCAAAACATGATCTGGCAAACGAAAATATTATTACTCGGATGACAGGCTGTCCTAATGGTTGCGGGCGTTCTTCTGTATCAGAAATAGGATTTATAGGAACAGCATTAGGAAAATATAATCTTAATCTAGGAGGCGATCATGAAGGTTACAGGCTAAACAAGTTATACAAAGAAAGCCTTGATGAAGCAGGAATTTTATCAGAGCTTGATACATTATTTGGAGAGTTTAAAAACGATAGAGCCAATAATGAATCGTTCGGTGATTTTACTTTTAGAACCAAATTCACTACGTAGTTAATCTTATTTTTTGCATCCAAAGACTATATTCAATCACTCAAAAAATTATCTTAAAAGTAATTCATTGGTAGAAGAACAAGAAAATATAATAGTTGAGGAAGGTAATAAGTTGTTTCCTGTTTTTTTAAAGCTGGAAACATTGCGCTTATTAATCATTGGCGGCGGCAATGTTGCATTAGAAAAATTGGAGTCGGTATTACACAATTCACCCTCTACTCCTATTCATCTTGTCGGCATTTTTGTTCAACCAAAAATATATGAAGTTGCTAGCGGGATTGCTAATATCAACATCGAGGAAAGGCCTTATTCAATAACTGATATTGAGCAGGCAGATATAGTGATAGCAGCTGTAAATGATCTTCTAACGAGCACGCATATACGAAATGATGTCCATAGCGCAGGCAAACTTGTGAACGTTGCTGATAAGCCTGAGTTATGCGATTTTTATTTAAGTTCCGTAGTAAAAAAAGGAAATCTTAAAATCGCTATTTCTACAAATGGAACATCGCCAACTATTGCAAAAAGATTGAAAGAACAGATTAATGAAATGATGCCTGATGAAATTGAAGATGTTTTACAAAATATGCAAATAATAAGAAAAGATTTAAACGGCGACTTTGCAGAAAAAGTAAGGCAACTAAACAATATTACCACTGTATTGGCTGCTAAAAATACCATAACGGAAGAAGCCAAAAAACCCGGAGCAAAGAAATGGCAAAAGATTGTCGCCCTTTGCCTGCTTGCATTTTGCTTTATGATATTAGGCCATGAACTTCTTTCTTATTTTCCCTTGCATGATCTCTTAAGTGCAATAAAAACTATTCCTCAATACGTAGATATAAAACCTTTTGCAATAATGTTTCTCACTGGTTTTATTGCACAAATGGTTGACGGCTCTTTAGGAATGGGATATGGAACTATCTCTACAACTTTTCTTTTAGCCAATGGCGTGAACCCTGCAATTGTAAGCAGCAGAGTGCACTCAGCAAGAGTTTTTTCAAGTGGTGTGTCAGGGTATAGTCATCATCGTTTTGGCAATATCAATAAAAAATTATTCAGAACTCTTGTTATTCCCGGCATAATAGGTGCGATTATTGGGGCAACATTAGCGGTTCTTGTCCAGAAGCATAAATATGCAGATTATATAAGAATTCCTTTGTCAGTTTACACATTATATCTTGGCTATTTTATTTTACAAAAGGCCTTCAAAAAGAAACAAGCTAATGGTAAAGTAAAACGGGCCGGATGGCTTGCAACTGCTGGTGGCTTCATGGATTCATTCGCCGGCGGAGGATGGGGAACGCTTGTTACAAGCACATTAATTTCAAAAAGAAAAAGCCCGCGTTATGTTGTAGGCTCTGTTTGCCTCGCTGAATTTTTTGTAGTGCTCTGCAGCTCGATTACCTTTTTTATTTATTTAAAAAGCTTGCCTTTAGTTGATATCGCCGGACTTATAATAGGAGGATTAGTTGCCGCACCGCTGGCTGCCCGGCTTGTAGGAAAAGTTCCCGTGAAAAAAATGTTTATTGGCATTGGCGTATTGGTTATTCTTACAAGTTGCATGACTCTATGGAAAGTGATTAGCCAACTATTTCATTAAAAAAAATTTAAAATAATACCCTACTAATTTTGTAGACTAATAAGAAGCGCACTATATTTGCACACAAATTTTTATGAAATATTTTTTTAATCAAATGACCCACTCACTTTTTTTATCGATGCGATGTTGTTTTCAATGATCTGCCTTTACCGGGCATTTTTCAAAAATTTTTTTTATAAATAGTCTATAAAAAATTATAGACTAACACAAATCATTAACCATTATTTATTTATAATGAAAAGAATAATTTTATCATCTATATCCCTTCTACCTATTTTTTTATTTGCGCAATTAAATGGTTCAGCTATAGTAAGCGGAAAAGTTTTAGATGACCATAACCAGCCATTAATTGCTGCGAGCGTTACAGTAAAGGGCTCGAAACATGGCGCTATTACTGATTCTACAGGATATTTTTCTCTTGTAATAAACCAAAAGTTTCCTTTTGGTCTTGTTATTTCTTCTATTGGATTTTCACAACAGGAAATAGAAATAAAAAATCCTACATCAAAAATTTCAGTGCAAATGAATACGCAAAGTTTTATTGCAAATGAAATAGTAGTAACAGGCAGCCGCAAGGCAGAAAAGCTATTGCAATCTCCTGTATCAATTGAAAAATTAGATATTAAATCTTTAAAGGAAACTCCTGCCGCTTCATTTTATGATGCGCTTGGCAATGTAAAGGGCGTGCAGTTAACAACATCGTCTATTACTTTTAAAGTGCCTAATACAAGAGGTTTTAATATCCCCAATAATTTTAGGTTTATGCAATTGGTAGATGGAATTGACATGCAGGCGGCAACACTTGGAGTTCCTTTGGGAAATGCTATAGGGCCAACCGAACTGGATATACAAAGCATAGAAATAACGCCTGGCGCTGCTTCCGCTTTATATGGGATGAATGCAATTAATGGTATGGCAAATCTCATTACAAAAAATCCTTTTGCATCAGAAGGCTTAAGTATTTTTCATCGCACAGGAATTAACCACGTTGATGGAATCGATCATTCACCGTCGATACTAACGGAGACAGCTATACGCTATGCAAAAGCATTTAATAATAAATTTGCTTTCAAAGTAAATGCGTCTTATTTACAGGGCACAGACTGGATATCAAACACCCGTACAGATCAAAATCCAAACACAAAAAACACAGCTAACCCTGCTTATCCAGTGCTCGATGGAACTAATAATATTGTTTTTGACGGTTGGAATAAATATGGAGATGATGCATTAGCCGGAAGCAATACAGTTTCAGTAACAGGACTAACGATTGATGGGCAAACAAACAGAACTTTAACTGTAGCCAGGACGGGTTATTGGGAAAAAGATTTAGTTGATCCCAAAGTAAATAATTTAAAATTTGATGCTGCGTTGCATTACCGATTTAATCCTTCTCTTGAACTAACATATTCTTATCGTGTAGGAAAAATGGACGGTGTTTTTCAAAGAGGTAATAAAGTAAAATTAGACAATGTGGTCGTCCAAAATCATCAGCTTGAATTAAAGGGAAAGAATTTTACTATAAAAACATACGTATCGCAGGAGAATACAGGAGACTCGTATAATGTAAAACCATTGGCTGATAATTTAGACCTTTATACGGGAGGCAGTGCAATCATATGGACCGAAAAATATAAAACTGCTTTAACTTCTTTCGCATCAGCGCACGGCGGAAATTTAACGTCAGAAAATCTTGTTGCAGCAACTCAATACGCCCGCCAGCAGGCAGATGCAGGGCGTGCAGAGCCTGGCACGCAGCGATTTAATATTGTGAAAGATTCTATCATAAAAATTAATAACTGGGATATTAAATCCAGTTCAATCCCTAATGCCCCGGCTACCGGCGGCGCTGCATTAATTCAAAAAAGCAATTTGTATCACATCGAAGGACAATGGGATCTATCGAAACAGGTAAAGATTTTTGACCTGCTGATTGGCGGCGACGCACGCATATATGAGTTGATTCCCGATGGTAATAATTTTGTTGATTTTAAAAGGCCGATTGCAGACAGAAACACACCTTTGCCTGATGGAAGTTTTGGAAGCAATACTTATTATAAAAAATTCGGTGGGTTTGCACAGATAACAAAAAAATTATTTCAGGATAAATTAAAATTATGGGGATCGCTGCGTGCAGATTATAATCCTGAATTTACTACAAAGCTAACCCCTCGGTTAGCCGCAGTTTATACCTATAAAGAAAAACATAATTTCAGATTTACTTTTCAACAGGGCTACCGCTTTCCTGCATTGTTTGAAGCCTTATCTTACGTAAATAATGGAAGAGTAAAGCGTGTGGGCATTTTGCCAATTATCGATGTTGGCCTTGGCTACAGGGGAAATAGTTATACGCAATCATCGATTGCAAAATTTAATGCAGCAGTAAAGGCAGCAGGCAATACAGACGAAGCGGCTTTAGCAAACAGAAATTTATTACAAGTTGCTAATTTACCAAAAGGAAGGCCCGAGGGAATTAACTCATTTGAAATTGGTTATAAAAGTGTTTTGTTCGATAACAAACTATTTATTGATTTTGATGCTTATTCAAATATTTATAATGGCTTTCTTGGGCAAGTGCAGGTGTTTGTTCCAATTGCCGAAACTGTTGGCTCGGACGCGGCCGTAATAGCAATGGTTGACAGGAACCGTGATGCAACAACTGCAAGCAATGGCAATGCAGCGAGCAAAGGACAGGATCGTTATCGTGTTTACACAAATGCAAAACAGAAGTACACCACGTATGGTTCTTCATTGGGAATTAGCTATAATTTTTATAAAGGCTTTACAATTTCAGGAAATGTGAACTATAACAATATTAAAGGAAATGCAACGCCAGATCTATTTGTAACAGGTTTTAATACTCCCAACTGGACTACCAATGTATCTTTTGGAGACAGGCAGGTCACAAAAGATATTGGTTTTAATGTTGTGTGGAAATGGCAAAATAGTTTCTTATGGGAAAGCCCGTTAGTAACAGGCACTGTAAACGCAATTAATAATATTGATGCGCAAATTACTTACCGTGTGTCCGCTGCAAAATCTACCATAAAGCTTGGTGGTACTAACATTTTTAATAACAGGCATATTGAATATGCTGGCGGCCCTACTATTGGTGCGCTCTATTATGTGGCGTGGACCATAGATGGCTTGTTAAAATAAAAAAGTTAAATCTTTTGCTCAGCACTTTAAATGAAAAACTGCTTTGTTGTAAACCTTTTCATGAACTACATTTGCAATCCATTCAAAAAAAGTAATACAATGAAGCTACATCCTATCACTGAAGCCATTCGAATTCAAACGGAACGCACCAATGAAATGGAACATTCTACGCCGTTATTTTTGACTAGCAGTTTTTGTTTTGATAATGCCGAGGTGATGCGTGCTACGTTTGCTGACGAAACGGATGATAATATTTACAGCAGGTTTAGCAATCCAACGGTAAGTGAATTTGTTGATAAAATGGTTTTATTGGAAGGTGCAGAAGCAGGCGTATCAACAGCTTCAGGCATGGCGGCTGTGTTCGCAAGCTTTATGGCTTTATTAAAAAATGGGGATCATGTTATTTCGTGCAATGCTGTTTTTGGAAGCACTCATAATATTCTTAAAAAATATTTACCAAAATATGGAATTGAGTTTTCTTATGTAAGCGTTGATAAACCTGAGGAATGGGAAGCGGCAATACGCCCTAACACAAGAATGATCTTTTTAGAAACACCTACCAATCCTGGGCTTGAGATCATAGACCTTGAATTTGTAGGTAAGCTTGCAAAAAAGCACGATCTTATTTTAAATGTAGACAATTGCTTTGCCACGCCATTAAATCAAAGACCGATAGATTTTGGCGCTAATCTAGTTGTTCATTCAGCTACCAAATGGATTGACGGACAGGGAAGAGTTTTGGGCGGCGTAATTGTTGGTGATAAAAAGCTGATTGATGAAATCTTTTCTTTTTGCCGCAACACTGGCCCTTCTTTATCTCCATTCAATGCATGGGTATTAAGCAAAAGTCTTGAAACATTGGATGTGCGCATGGAACGCCATGCGAAAAACGCATTATACATTGCAAAGGCTTTAGAGAATCATCCTAAAATATCATTCATAAAATATCCATTTCTACCAAGCCATCCGCATCATGATACTGCTGTAAAGCAAATGAAAAACGGCGGCGGCATTTTGTGTTTTGAATTGAAGGGAGGCCTTGAAAGCGGTAAAAAATTTTTAGATAGTTTGCAATTACTTTCTTTAACATCAAATCTCGGTGATTCAAGAAGTATTGCATCACACCCAGCCAGCACTACTCATGGCAAGCTCACTGAAGAAGAAAGATTAAAAGTGAATATAACACCCGGGCTTATACGAATTTCTGTAGGGCTTGAATATGCTGATGACATTTTGAATGATATTTTACAGGCATTGGATATCTGCTTAGACTGTTAAACTATCGTGTTGTGATTATGGCTGGGAATAAAAAAAGTGGCCGGTGAAAGACCGGCCAACCCACAAGAACTCACCTGTGTTTTACTAATTTTATCGGGCTGATGATACTAACGATACAGCATAAACGCATCTATTTTCTGATCTAATCTTTTAATATCATAAGCTTTTATTGATATATTATATTAATAGAAACCACGCTACCATCTGGTTTTGTAACTTTCAATTCATAAATTCCATGCGCAATGTAATTGCTCAACTGGATCGTTTCCCTGTTATTGGCAC
>Ga0207652_10003021_pt1 | contig 14047 bp, 14 predicted proteins | sample KBSC63BmetaG_FD_184334 | JGI IMG/M metagenome (GOLD analysis project Ga0207652, IMG submission 184334) | Corn rhizosphere microbial communities from Kellogg Biological Station, Michigan, USA - KBS C6-3B metaG (SPAdes) (version 2) | ecosystem: Host-associated > Plants > Roots > Rhizosphere ... | reverse complement strand
TCACCCTCGTGCAGACTCAGCTTGACTGGAAGAGCAATGTCTGGCAGACGAACGTTGCGACGACGTGGAATACTGACGACAATCCCTGGACAATCGTGATTACCGGAACGTACGTCGCTGGGAATGCCGGATTTGACGGAAGCAACAACGGCTACGACAACCTGTACTCGCAGTTCTATACTCAACCCGGTCCCAACCCACAGGCGATCGCGACGAACACATTGTCGTACAGTTTCGGAGTGCCGTCAGTCAATCTCGACGCGCCCGACGCCGCCGGGAGCGGCGTATCGTTCAGCGCCCATGCCGCGATCACAGATGTCAACGCCGCGGCGCCGGTCAGCTACGCCTGGACCGTGAACGGTAGTCCGATGTCGGGAAACTCCGCCGACGTCACATTGACGGGTCCGGCACAGGGAACGTCAATGACTGTCGGGGTGACCACGATCGATGCCAACGGAGTAACACACGGGAACGCGAAAGTCGTAAGCGCCTGTCCCAACAATCAGATCATTTGCTAAAATGAACGGCGACGCCTCGCGGATCATATCTGTCGAGGCGCCGCAAGTCGCCTTGCAATTAGAGATACTCCAACGTTGACCGTATACCAGTCGCTCGCTCGACAACGCCGCTTCGTTGGAGCGGTATTGCTCGCCGCATGTCACTCTGCTGTCGAGCCGCCGCTCCCGCCCAACGCCCAGGCCATGACCGCGCCCGCCGTGTACACTACATGGTGGGAGATGACTGAAGCGTGCTCGGGACTCGTCGGCCAATTGTCTCAGGTCCGCTGGTATCAGGTGCCAGGCTCGGAGACACTTCCGTACCAAGGGCTCGACAACGTCGTTGGCTATTGGTCCGCCGCAAGCAATTCCATTGTTCTAGCGGGGCAGGTTACGCTGGATGGACCATCAGTCCGTCACGAGATGCTTCACTCGCTGCTTCAGTCGCCTCTGCACCCGCGCGGCGATTTCGTCATTCGATGCGCCGGCGTCGTCGAATGCATCGAGCAATGCCTCATTGATGGCGGACCGCCGCCTACACCCGATCCATCGATACCGCTGATCTCGGCTGCTGACTTGGTCGTTGCCCTCGACGTGGCACCGAGTTCGCCGTCGGCAACCACTAACAACGGTTTCTTTGCGGTCACGGTGTCTGCCACGAATCCGCTGGACACACCGGCGCGAGTTAGCCTCCCGGACAGCTCGCGGTCGAACCTCGGCACCACGTTTTCCTACTTCATTCAAGGACCATTCGGGGCCCGCAGCAACGTCGTGCGTCCGACGGATATGAGTGCAGTCACCTTCGCACCGCACGAGCGGAAGATCCAGGTCTTCGATTTCCGCGTCGGCTTCGATACGGCCCAAGGCATGTTACAGCCCGGCGACTACCACGTGATGGGTCGCTTCGGTCCAGCGACGACACCATGGGTCTCGAAGTACTTCGCACTTCAGCCGTGAGGTCCGCGATTGAGCGCCTCGCTCTTACACTGACGGTCGTTCCCTCTACGCAGTCATCTTGTGCGCTTCCGAACCGTTGAGTCGATGTTGGCGAGTGGAAGAGTTGCGGAGTTGAAGTAGGCGATACTACCCGGCGGCTCGTTACGAGATGCGTCGTCGTCGAGGCGACGATGGCGGGTGTCTGAATTGCGTGCGGCACGTTACGTCGCTTTGTGATCGCCTCTACCGGTTGAGGTGTTCCTTGTCAGCCGTTTATCAGAATCTCCGAAAGGAGCTTTTGCTGCTTGCGGAAACCGCGCCGCGGCCCTCCTCCCGCTCTCGCCACGTCAGCGAGCTACTGCGGTTCATTCATGAGTCGATCTTTGAGAGCGGTTTGAGCGTCAAGGTTGCGCTGAATCGTTGTGGAATTCGTGATCATAACGTGTCGTCCCAGTTCAAATACGAAGTCGGGGTGTCCATCAAGGATTACATCACTCGACTACGGCTTGATTGTGCCGAGCGATGCATCGCGGATGGTAACTGGCCCATAGCCGCGATCGCGCAGGCCGCTGGCTTCGGTCACGTTCAAACGTTCTATGCTCTGTACCGTCGCACGCGGAGCGGGACGCCAGGGCAAATTCGTCGAAAGCAATCAGCGTAGGCAGGACGGACTTGCGATCTGGTGACGCCAGGGCAGACAAATAGTGAAGAGAGATGCAGAGGGGAAACGACTAAGACGAGTTTGTTCTTTCGTGTCCGATCTGCGGTTCATAGATACAAGTGCGCCGAGCGTGAGACGACGATGAGGCGCACGGCTTGAGACGGATGTCGCGAGAGCATCATGATGACAGAGTCAGATATCACAGTGTTCGTTAAGGTATAGTCGCTGTCCGATCCACAGAGTGAGTTCCAAGATCTGTCTATCCACCGCGCGTCTGGTTGATGCTGATTGCGGGCACGCCCCGTCAATGACCGCCAACGCGAACATCGAATCAGGACTTATATGCAAGCACTAGAGCGTCTCTTCACGTTTCTTCTCACGTTTGCAGCTCTAGCGGTCGCAGTGGCGTTCGTACATCGCGAGGTGACCGAGAGTAGTTCTACGACTGGGCCCGGAGTCCGGCCTCCGCCAAAGTTGGTGAAGGGTTGGCAATCATGGACCTCAGTTGGTCGCGTCGTGGGCAATTCCAGGGGACCCGTGACCCTGCTCGAGTTCGTCGACTTTCAATGTCCCTTTTGCCGCAGTTTGTCGTCAAACATTCGGAGCGCCGAGGCGCGCAGACCAGGAAAGGTGACTCACATGGTGATTCACTTTCCGATGTCTATGCACAGGTACGCATACACAGCTGCGCGGCTGGCTGAATGCGCGCAGGCCCAGGGTAAGTTCACTGAAATGCACGATCTCCTATTTGCCAAACAGGATTCAATCGGCATAAAGTCGTGGCAGTCATATGCTAGTGAGAGCGGTATGACTGACTCTGGTGCGACAGCGCGGTGTGTTGGCGATACAAGCCGGGTTGAAGCTATCGAAGCGGCCCTACGTGCGGGCGCGAAGGCCCGTATCACGGGAACACCAGTGATGTTTATCAACGGATGGCGGTTCCAGGGTAGTATGCCAGAGTCTACTCTGGTCGCTGCCATTGATGCGATCGCAGACGGTAAGCACCCGTAAAGAGCGGGTAGGTTGTGAAACTGGACTCGATGCTACTCGGATGGCTGTGAGCCCGACCAAGACGAGGCGGCGCGAATCCGGGACCTGGATGTGGTCGACCGGCCACGACTTGCACGACTTCGCAAGTCAGTAGTGAATGTCATAGTACATCAACACTTTGCTCTGGGAGGTCTGACAATGACCGGAAGCCGGCGGTTAATGGTTCGATCGCTCGTCGTGAGCTCAATCGGCATAGTGGGTCTACTAGTGCCGGTGCGCGCGCAGGCCACTGAAGCTTTGGACTTTTGTTTTCCCAACCAATGCGTGCCGGGGAACGGCTGCAATGACGCACAGGCCATTGCAGACGCCTGCTATTCAACGTGCAGTCTTAGTCAACAGGTAGTATATGACTGCCGTCAGACTCCTTGCGCGTTCGGCTATATCAATGTCGGCTGCCAGTATGTCTGAATGATCGAGGAGCGTGTTGATTACTAGCGGAGCAATGGGCGCACGCGCACCCCTTCCCACGGGATGAGATCGGTTGAGACGGAGCACATCGTGAGCGCGTCCCTGATTCTGCATCACGAGGCCACCGCCGCGGCGGTGGCCTCGTGAAGACGAACCGTGTCGTCGGGCAGAGCCCAGCAACGGACGTCACGATGGCCAGAGGCGGTGGAACTCTTTGTGAGATTAGATTAGAAGGCGTCAAGCTCGCGAGCCCGAGAAGGGCAACGGCCGTCGCGAATGGCGTGGCCTGCGTGTGAGTGCCTTGGTGGTTATAGCGGGAGGGACTATGCGGAAGCAGTGGATAGTAGGGTTGTGCTTCGTTCTCGGATTCTGTGGGGTTGCGCGGGCTCAGACCCTAGTGTTGTCCAGCCCACGCACCGGCAAATCGCGCGGGCTTATCATATCGCGAACGACGAGCGTAGAAAGACTCCTGCCGAGTTATTTGGAGCTTGTTTTCGGCTCGATTTCGCTAAACAAGGGACAGCGCGTTGAGGCCGAAACTGTCGTTCGAAGATATTGGACAGCTATGTCTGCGCTCGACTGGTCTGCACGTGAGGCCGCCGCCCGAGTGGAGGAAATCAGCAAAAAGGAACAGATGGAATTGAGAGCCATTCTGGACTCAGACAAGGAGAAAAGCGATTTCGACGAGAACTATCCTAAGACAGTTCTAGTCTATCCGCGTGTAACTAGATGAGACTCCTGGCGAAACGATGGACTCGGGGAACTGGCTACTGGCGTCAATTTGTTCGGGGTGTGTACCAAGCGCGCCCCGCTATTCCGCCTAAAAGAAAGAAATAGGCGAACCTACGTGCGTCTATGCGGACGCCCCCGAGGCGTGCATCTAAACAGGCCTAAAATAGCACCCTAATCGCGCCACTCGCGATCCGACCGTTATCGACGCGGCAGCGAGAGCCCGTACGAGTCCGGCTCGAGTTTCTTGAGCACGTAACCGGCCCCACTGCGATCCGGACGGATTCTCGAAATGCCGGTCTCCAGTGAGAGTGGAGTCGCTCAATGGACAGACTGCGCGTGCCCTCTTCGAGGTCCGTTCATGCGCAACCTGTCTTGGTTCAGCCTGAAATGGAGTATCGGATTGGGTGAAATAGTCACTGCGCGTGGAGCGGATCGAGCGCGGTACGGCAGAGTTCTGCCCGGCGGAGGCGCGCGGCTTCGAGCTTCCGATCGCGGGCATTGAAGACGGCTTGCTGGCGGCCCTCGAGGCGCGTGAGCGGCGTGACGTAGCCGATCGCGCTGTGCAGGCGGACGGTATTGTAATAGTCGACATAGGCGCCGGCCACCCGGAGCCCATCCTCGTAGGTCACCGGCACGCCGGGGCGCCACGCCTCGGCCTTGAAACTCTGAAACCAGCGCTCCTGTTTGCCGTTCGACTGCGGGTAATACGGCGCGGTGCGGACGTGCGTCAACTCCGCGAGCGCGATGAACTCCTTGAAGTCCTTGGCGATGAACTGCGGACCGTAGTACATACGGAAACCAGATAGCCAGCCATCCACCGACGAGCGATCCTGGTGGTATCCCGACCATTCAGGAGGCTCCGGCAATGACTGGCTATCTCGAGGCCGCGGCTGCCGCGGCACGCCGTCCACCCGTTGAAGATGCCACGCCGGCGTCTTGGGTCGCAATCGACATTGCCAAGGATATTCATGTGGTGCTCGCCGATTCGGCCCAGGGCCGGCGGCACTTTCGCCTCGCCAACCGCCTGGAGGAGGTGCACGCGTTTATTGCGTTTCTTCGCGAACTGCCGGTACCGGTGCGGATTGGGTTCGAGCCCACCGGCGTGTATCACCGTCCGTTAGCGTTCCAGCTCGTGAGCGCCGGGTTCGACGTCGTGCTCATCGCCTCCCTCGCCTGTGCGCGGTATCGCGAGGCGATGTTCACGTCATGGGATAAGAATGATCCGAAAGACACGCAGGTCCTCCTCGAGCTGCTCAAGCAGGGCGTGACGATGCGCTACGTCGATCCGCTGATCGCGGGGTGGCATGACATTCAGGAAGTCTCCAAGACGTACTGGCACGTCACCCTCGCCCGCACGCGGGTGCAGCATAGTTTGCTCACGCACTATTTGCCGCTCTACTGGCCGGAGTTCGCCCGGTTCTGGCGCACGACCCGGAGCGAAGGCTTCTGTCACATGCTCCACGCCTATCCGACGCCGGCGAGCATCACCGCGACCGACTGCGACACGTTTGTCGCCACCGCCGCGCTCCCGGCCGGGCGCAAGGTGAACAAACGGGCGTGGCTCACCGAGGTTTACGAGCTCGCCCGCCGCTCGATCGCGTTGCCGATCGCCCTCGATAGTCCTGCCGTTGCCACCTTCCGCCTCCGCATTGATCGTTTTCTCGCGCTGAGCGCCGAGCGGATGCGACTGGAGCGGTGGGCCAGCGAGCTTCTCGCCGACAACGCGGATTACCAGCTGCTGCAGACGATGCCAGGCATCGGGCCGATCTTCGCCCTGACCATTCTGGCGGAAGCGGGTGATCTGCGACGCTTTGCCCATCATCGCCAATTCCTCAAGTTCTGCGGGCTCGATCTCGCGAAGAGTCAATCGGGCATGAGCCGCGGCCGCGAGCAACTCTCGAAGCGCGGCAACGCGCGACTCCGGTGTGCCTTCTGGTTTGCCGGGCGCACCGCTGTGCGGCTCCGCGAGAGCAGTATCCGCGATAAGTACGAACGCTACATGGCGTTGAACCCGAAGAGTCCCGATCAACGCCGCAAGGCTTACACGGCCATCGCGGCCAAAATGGCGAGGATTGCGTATGCCGTAGTCAAGACTGCACGACCGTATCGCAGCTACTTCGAGCACGAACTTCCCGGTGGATCGATCCCTCTGAGTGGGGCCGTGGAGGCAACGCGCCGTCCGGCGTTGACCTCGTAGATAATGCGCGGACCTTCCACCGGATCTCTACGCTATGTGAAGAATGGAAAGCGCATTGCACCCGACATCGTGCGATGACGCTGTGTTGACTATGGTGAGCGGGAGCGTTCGTCGTGGTGGAAGTACCACCGGATGATCGTGCGATGACCGTGAGCTGCCACGATCATCGATGATACAGCGCGCCATGAACGTGCTCGGCGTAGCCTTGCCTGAAACCCGGAGTTGACAATGCTGGTAGAACGTTGTCCGAGATCACGCGCGCGTGCGTGTTCGGAAACTTCTCCTTCGCGCGCTGCACGGTGAGCTCCACCTCGAGCACCGTCATCTGGAGGCGCAGTTCCCAGTGCAGGATGTAGCGGCTGCAGCCATCGAGCACGGTGCACAGGAAGAAGAATGTCCCCGCGATCCGGAGATGCGCGATGTCGATGTGCCAGTGCTCGTGCGGAGCGAGCGGCTGCTGGAAGCCCTGGCCTTTCTTCGATGGGGGGCGGGACCACCGCCGCATCAGTCCAGCCTCGCCGAGCACGCGATACGTCGTCGCGGGGCTCACCGCCACAATGTCGGCATCGAGCATCATGTAGGTGAGCCGTCGGTATCCCTCCGCCGGATGTTCGCGGTAGTAGCGAATAATCGCCTCGCGCTCCGCTGGCGTGAGCCAGTGATCGCGCGGCACCCAGGCATTGTGCTCGTTCACCTGGCCATACCGCGTCCGCCACGCGAAGAACTTGCTCGTGCTGACGCCGAGCCAGCGGACGAAGCGCTCGAGCGGGATCTCCGTGCGCTCGCTCCACCGCCGGACAAAGTCGACGACCTGGTCGCGCGTCTCGGGCGTGACCCATCGGCCCCTCAGCGGTCCCCACGACTTTTTTTTAGCGCGACGTGTTCTTCCATGAGCTCGGCGAGGACATTGTCCTTCGTGCGGAGCCGCTCTTCCAACTGCGCGATGCGGCGCTGCGCCTTGAGGTCGGGCCGCTCGGGCTGGCCGGTGGCCCGCTCGAAGGCCGCGGCGCCGTTCTCAAAGAGCTGCTTGAGCCAGCGGTAGAAGACGGTGGGCTGGAGCTTGGCCTCGTCGCAGAGGGTGGAGACCGGCGTCTTCTCGACGAGATGCCGGCGGAGGAGAGCCATTTTCTCCTGCGCCGTGAACTGCTTGCGGGTTCGTTTCACTGGGGTGTCCTCCCTGCACAATTCTACGGGACGGACACTCCATTTCCGACTGAGGCACTACACATTCAGGAGGTACAGCACATGACGTTGTCCCGAATTGGAAGGCTCGCTGCCTTTGTCATCATCGCCTCAGCGGGAATGATGGTGACCGCGCCGAACACCGCTCACGCCAACCCGACGCAGGCGTGTATTCCCAGCAAGGGCTACTGTCCCGCCACCGACGAATGGTGCTGCTACTTCAATGATGACGGGAGCCCGATAAGCTGTGGCTGCACGCTCTAAGCGATCGAAACCGTCGCTGTGAATAGACAGTTCCGGGTGCTAAAGACTTCGGTGTCAGATGTGCGGTGAATAGCACCTGGAACTGACTACGCGAGAGGTATGCTGGCTTTCTTCGATGTGGTGTTTCTAGATCGCAGGGTGTGGGGTCCGTTGCTCACTACTCACAGTACGTCTTGGACTCTCTTCAGGAGACGGCGTGCCATCGAAATCGCGGATACTTGATGTCGTGCTTGTCGCGTGCGCTGTGACGATGACGGCCCTCGCTGCCACGCGTTTCGTTTCGTCACCTGCGACCCCGTCAGATGGCACGCGCCGTTTTCCGGGATGGCAACAAGACCTCGCCTTTTCACGACGTATCGGAAGGACTGATGCGCCGTATACTCTCGTCGTGTGGACCGACTACCAGTGCCCCGCGTGCCGTCACTTCGAGGGCACTATTCAGCAAGCCGGTGCCCAGCTTGGCGACAGTCTGGCGGTTGTCTACCGGTACAATCCGTTGAAGATTCATCCCTTGGCGTTTCCGGCGGCTGTGGCGGCTGAGTGCGCTCGATCGCAAGGGCGTTTCGCGGAGATGCATACTACATTGTTTGCGACTCCACTCATTGGTGATTCGTTGCCGGTGAATACTTTGATTCGTTCAACGCAGCTTAGGGATACCGCCGCGTTCAAACGATGCCTGGACGATCCGGCGTCTGTGGAACGTGCGGCTGTTCAAGCGGACCTGAGCCGGGTTCCGACACTGAGAATTCTCGGTACTCCCGGAGTCCAAATCGGAGACCGAATCGCGACCGGTGGGATGCCGTTGGAGGAGCTCCTCGCTCGGTTACGCGCGAATCGGCGATAGCAAGGCTGTGGTCGGCCGGAGACACGACCACCATGCGACACGATCATCTCCTTTGAGGAATTATGTTTGCGCTCATTTGCGTGATAGTGCAACTAGTTACCCACCCGATAACCGAGGCCCAGAAAGCGTATGTGACCCAGCAGGACACGGCGCGGACCGAGCGCGTTGAGGCGTGGTTGAGTAGACCAACGCCGATCTCTCTCTCTCCAGACCAACGCCGCCGCGTCGACAGCGTCAAGACCTCGTACGATCGGGAATGGCGTCGCATGCAAGACGAAGTGAAGAAGGGAGGGGACAAAATGGGGTTTACGATGAAAGCGCTCGAGTGGAGCGTCCAGCTGCCGAAATCGATTCAGAAAATACTGACACCCCAGCAACGAACGACGTTCGACGCGAACTACGTCGCGTTGGAAGGGAAACAGCCGTAAGCTAGGAATGTTTCGTACATCGCTGCGAGCCTTGGTCGCACGTCGCGCCTTCGCGCTCGGTGTCATCGTGACGCTTGCGTTGGGCTTTGGCGTCAACGTCGCCCTATTTACCGTAATTAGGACGGTCATCATTCAGCCTTTGCGGGTTTCAGCGCCGGAGCAATTGGTCAGCATCTACACGGCGACAACCCAGAGCCAGTACCGCACCAATATCTACCCGCTCTACCGAGCCCTTGCGACAAGCACTGGCGCGCTCTCCGGCGTCGCGGCGTCCATCTCACAGACGCTCCAGTGGACTGACCACGATAGCGCAGACGTGGATGCAGTCGCGGTATCGCCCACCTACTTCTCGGTCCTCGGAGTGAGGCCAGCGGTCGGGCGCTTGCCTGGCTCGGCAGACACCGTTGCTGACCAAGCCATGGTCGTTGCACTCAGTCACGCGTTCTGGACGCGACAGTTTGCAGGTAATCGGTCCGTGCTCGGCCGCGCGATCACACTCAATGGCCAGCGACTCACGGTCGTCGGTGTCCTTCCACCGACTTTCCGAGGCACGGACCTCGGCGCGATTCCCGACGTGTGGATTCCGCTCAACGCGTTGATTCCGATGAAGCCCCCGATGCTTGTCGTGGATGGCAAGATCTCGGAGCTCATGCCATTCGTTGCCATCATCGGCCGGATCCTGCCAACCAACCGCGCTCGCGCGGAGATGGAACTGCAGCGCATTGGCCATGCTGTTGCCGAGCAATCGGCGTGGATTGATGCCTCACCGATCGTTATGCGTGCGCCGGTCACGGTGGTGCCGCTCCAGGGCGCGCTCGCGCCAACGCGCGATCGCGGCGGGATGATTCGAGTTCTCAATCTCCTCGCGCTCGGCGCGGCTATCACGCTGTTAATCGCGTGTACGAATGTGGCGACGCTGCTTGTCGTCCGGAGCCGAGAGCGGGCACGCGAACTGGGAGTTCGCCTCGCGATCGGCGCACGGCAGCGCGACGTTGTCGGGCTCGTCCTCACAGAAACCCTGCTGCTCTCTCTCGCTGCTGGCCTGGTTGGAATCGGCGTCGGCATGCTGACACTTCGGCTCTTCGCCAGCTTTCGCTTGCCGGGCAATGTCATACTGGACCGCCTCGACTTGCGTGCGGATCCAGCCCTTCTGCTCTTCTCATTGGGGCTGTCGATAGTGACGGCGCTGGCGGTTGTGCTCCCCGCGGTGCTGCACACGCTTCGCCTTGATCCGCTCGACTCGGTGCTGGATCGGTGCCCGCGGGAACACCGCCGGTATCGCATGGGGCTCATTCCCATTCAGGTGGCACTGTCGACTGTTGCTTTGATCACGACGGGCCTCCTCCTTCAGACAATCCGCTCCGCGTTGACCGCCGACCCTGGCTTCAATATGCGCGGCGTTGCTGTCATGAAGATTGGATCGCCTTCGCGCTCCGGCTATGCTAACAGGCTAGTCCGTTACGAATCGATCATCGGGGAACTCGAACGAGATCCGAGTATCAAGGCGGCGGCCGCCGCGAGTTGGGTTCCCGTTGCTGACTTTCGAAATCGGTTCGATGTCGGCCCCGGAGATGTCGGTCCCGGTCCGACCAGGCCTGTGCGGACCACAGGAGAGTTGCGAATGGGGGGCGCCTACGTCACCTCAAACTACTTCAGGGTTCTTGGCATCCCCGTCGTGGAAGGCCGGCCCTTTGGGCCACAGGATCGCGTCGGCACGGAGCAGGTCGTCATTCTCAACCAGTCCGCTGCCCGTGCGTTATTCCCCGGCGTGTCGGCAATCGGGCAGATGTTGCACGCCACTTCCATTGTCTCGTTTTCCTACCGTGTCGTTGGCGTGGTGCGCGATACGCGCTACGTATCCTTACAGGACCAGAGCGTCCCCGTCATCTTCAAGGCGTTCGCCCAGGAAGAGCCGCTGGGGTTAGGCGGGCCGCTGATTCTTGCGCGGAGTGCTTCACCCACCGCGGCCCTTGCCGTGATCCGGCGGACCGTGTCGCGGGTCGATCCAACGTTGATCCTGAGGAACGATCCGCCCGCCTCCAGCGGCCTTGCGAACGCGCGCCTACTCTCGTCACAGTTGCTGGCGTTGGTCGCGCCGCAACGCCTCATCGCAACCCTCCTCGGCGCCCTAGCTGCGCTTGCAGTGTGCGTCTCCGCCGTGGGGATTTATGGCAACGTGGCCTATAGGGTCGACCGTCAAACGACGGAAATCGGGATTCGAATGGCCCTTGGTGCGGTCCATCAGGATATTATCGTTCTATTCCTGAAGGACGTTGGTCTGGCGATCGGCATTGGCCTGGCCGCCGGCTATGGTGGCGCAATGCTCACGACGCCGGTCATCCGCCGGTATCTTTACGACCAGGGCGCCGGAGCCAATGTCATGGCGTTCATCGCGGCGGCACTAGTAGTTTTCGTCGTATCATCGCTCGCGGCGATGGTGCCAACTTGGCGTGGCTTGCACGTCGATCCCGCACGTTCGGTGCGGTATACCGGGTGAGGTCGGTTCCCAGCCCACGGCGCGATGGGCGGCGCAGGGCCGCGGGGGTGGGGGAACCTCTCTGTTCCGCTCTGGTCGCGCGAAAGGCCGATACGCGTTCAGCTATCGGTCTCCTGTTCGTTCTCTCTGATGAGCTCGAGCGAAACCGCAACCGCAAACGCGGATCGCGGGTCTGTCGGCGCTTCCTCTGCGATCGCTTTCCAGTCGTTTAACCGCTTGCGGATGACCGAGGACAGGTTCTAGGAGTCGCCAACTCGGCGCGGTCGATCCCGAGCGTCCTCAGAACTCCCTGCAATGGCTTAAGGGCGACGCGAGGCGTATCAGCCTCGATTCGACGGACCGTTGCCTCGTCGACACCGGCCTCGCGGCCGAGTCGCCGCCGTGACCACCCGCGGCTGAGTCTTTCACGGCGGACTTCCTGGCCGCGCGTCGTGGCAGCCGGAAGGGGGTTGTATCCCAGAAAACGAATGACCTTGGGATAATACCAATTCTGGATTCCGTGCCGGCCTGTCTCCCAGTTTCGGAGATTCCAAGCGCCGGTGCCGAGGATCTTGGCGGCCTCCTTCTGCTGAAGCCCGAGTTCGAGGCGCCGCCTGAGTAAATGGTGGCCCACGTGCGCAAGAACATCTGGATAGTCTGGAATCGGCCTCGCGGTGTGCAAGGACCACCGAAAAGTGGGGTACGCAACAGTGTCCCTGCTGCAACTTCGGCCACCCGACGCGCGTGTGCACGTGCGGCGACGGTGAGATCGTGAAATATCGATCGCGCCTTTCAGGTGCACTGGCCGACCGAATCGATATGCACGTGACGCTCGCACCCGTGACAGGGGAAGAGTTGGACGGCCGATCGAGCGGCGATTCGTCGGCGACGATTCGCGCGCGTGTCGAGCGGAGCCGAGCGATACAGCGGCAGCGGTTGTCGCATCTTTCGTCGGTCGAGTGCAATGCGCGAGCGCCCGCACGAGCATTGCTGGCCGGCGGCACCGTGGATGCAAACGCACGCAAGCTTCTAACGAGCGCGATGGAATCGCTTCAGCTCTCGGCGCGCGGATATCATCGAGTGCTCCGCGTCGCGCGCACGATCGCGGATCTCGAGCACGCATCTCGCGTCGGCGAAGCGCACGTGAATGAGGCACTCCGCTACCGCCCCAGGTGATCCGGAGCAGCAATTCAGATTGCTGTTTTGTGTAGGCCCGGTATGTTGCGCACCATGCCGCGCCGCGCCCCGTCGTCCACGGCATGCCGGTTGTTCACTACGCTTGGCGTCGGGCCCGTCGCGCTTTGGCTCTCGGCGTGCGGTCCTCGCGTGGTCCAAATGCAACCGACGTCGAATCTCGTGAGCGTTCGGGGCGTCGTTGTCGATTTGCTCCCCGCTGAGCTCACGAGATTTGCGCGCCCGGCGCCGTGATCGCTTTCTGGACACGAGAGCGACCGTGCCTTCCCAAGATGGACCCGATGTAGTTCGAGCTAGGTCTTCGCATCCTGTCCTCCGCGCTGAGGGAGCGTGACGTGAAAGGTCGTACCAGCGCCATCGGATGATTCGACTCCGACCTTTCCGCCATGTGCTTCGACGATCTTGTCGACGATATATAGACCGAGGCCGAGGTGTCGACGATCGCGCTTACCGGGACTGCTTTTCATTGGGCTGAACAGGCCTTTGACCTGATCCCCGGGAATCGCGGGCCCTTCGTTTCTGAAGGCGACCTCCACTGAATTCTCTCCAGCAGGTGTCGCGGTGACCTTGATCGGCATACCGGCCCCCCCATGCTGGATCGCGTTACTGAGCAGATTCGCGAACGCCTGCGCGAGACGCGTCCGATCCCACTCACCGATGAGAGTGCCCTCGGTCGCGAACTCGATCTGCGCGTCGGGCGACGACGCGCCAACCTCGGCGATCACCTCGCGCAGCAGCGTGTTCAAGTCGACGCTCGTGCGGCGAAGGGGGATCGAACTGCCGAAGCGCGTCAGCGCCAAATCGAGCAAGTCTTCCACGAGCTGTGCCATTCGCTGCCCGCTCTTCTCCATACTGGCGATCATGCGGTGCTGCATATCCGATAGGTGTCCTTCGTCGAGCAGGAAGCGGCTCGACGTCAGAATTGCACCGAGTGGCGACCGGAGGTCGTGGCCAAGTACGGCGAGAAAACGGTCGCGTGCTCCCTCGACTTCTCGAGTGAACTGCGCGAGTGACTCGGCGATTGCCTGATCGATTGCTTCGTTGAAGCGCCTATGTCCTCGAGCTCCGACGGTCCGGCGGTTTGCTGTTGCTTCACCCAGAGCTCGATGACGCTTGCACGCAGCGCGCGAAACTCCGCCACCGTGTTCTCGACGCTGATGCCGTGCTCGGCTCGCCCC
>Ga0207652_10003019_pt1 | contig 14056 bp, 15 predicted proteins | sample KBSC63BmetaG_FD_184334 | JGI IMG/M metagenome (GOLD analysis project Ga0207652, IMG submission 184334) | Corn rhizosphere microbial communities from Kellogg Biological Station, Michigan, USA - KBS C6-3B metaG (SPAdes) (version 2) | ecosystem: Host-associated > Plants > Roots > Rhizosphere ... | reverse complement strand
CCTCTACTCGGAGCAGGAACTGCTGGAGTGGGCGCCCAAGGTGCAGCAGCTCGCCGAGTCGGCTGCGGAAACCCATGTGCTCCTGAACAACTGCTACCGCAACTACGCGCAGACCAACGCGAGGCAGTTGGCGGACCTGCTAAACGGCACTTGACCTGCGGAAACACTGTCCGAGATCTCTCCACAGGTCGGTGAGTTGCGATAGCAGAGCGCTCCTAGTGCTGATAAATTCGCCTCCTCTGAAAGGGGGCGAATTATGCCCGCTCGCGTGCCGATGCCGCCGTCGTTCAAGACCCTCGCCGACTCCTGGATGCTGCAGCTGCGCGCCGAGGGCAAGAGCCCGGCGACGTTGACCAACTACGGCGGGTCGGTGCGGCTGTTCGCCGCCTGGCTCGACGCGCTGCCGGAAGACGGTCACCCGCCGCGGGTCACGGACTGGGCCGACGTCACTCGTGACCATTGCCGCGCGTGGCTCGCTCACCTCGTCGATTCCGGTGCGTCGCAGGACACGCGACGCGGCCGGCACTGTGGCGTCGACCGGTTCTTCGCCTGGCTGGTGCTCGAGGAGGAGGTAGCCCGCAACCCACTCGACGGGATGCCGCTGCCGTCCCCGGGTCAGACCCAGGTGGAGGCGCTGACCGTCGACCAGATGCGCAAGCTCGTGAAGCAGTTCAGCCGCACCGACTTTCGTGACGTGCGTGACGAAGCGATCGTGCGGCTGTTCCTCGACTCTGGCCTTCGCTTGTCCGAGCTCGCGGACCTGACCCTCGATAACCTCGACATCACAAATGGCACTTGCGCGGTGATGGGCAAGGGAGCCAAGCCTCGGGTGGTGCCGTTCGGCAACGCCACTGCCAGGGCCATCGACCGCTACCTGCGACGCCGGATGAAGCATCCGCGTGCCGACGACGAGCACCTCTGGATCGGACGCCTCGGGCCGATGAAGAAGGGCGCCATCTACAAGATGCTGCGCGAGCGCTCTGATGCCGCCGGCCTGGGCAAGATCCACCCGCACCAGCTGCGTCACTCGTTCGCCCACGCCTGGCTCGAGGCCGGCGGCAGCGAAGGCGACCTGATGAAACTGGCCGGCTGGACATCGCCGATCATGCTCCGGCGCTACGGCGCGTCCCTGGCGGCGGAGCGGGCTCGCAAGGCGCACCGCCGGTTGGCGCTGGGGGACCGGCTCTGACCTTGCCGTCATGACGTCATGACGGTAAGGTGGCTGCCATGGCTCGCCGGAAGACCACCGTCTACTTGGACGACGACGTCCTCACCGCGACGAAGGTCGTCGCCGCGTCGTCGGCGCGCAGTGAGAGCGACGTCGTGGAAGACGCGCTCCGCGCCTACCTGCAAGGTGACGCCGCCAAGACAGCCGCAGCCGAGGTGCGCGCGGTGATGCAACGGGTTGCGAAGCGCGGACCAGCCGCCAACTCAACTGCCATGCAGGTAGCGCTCGACGAAGTTGCCAAAGCTCGGAAGGCGCGACGGAGCAGTCGATAGATGCGGGTGGTCGCCGACACAAACGTGCTCGTCGCGGCGGTCATCGCACCAGACGGCACCTGCGGTCGATTGCTCATCGCCGCCACGGAAGGTCGCTGGACTGTCGTCGCGTCCCCCCGCCTGGTCGATGAGCTCAGCGAGGTGTTGAGGCGGCGCAAGTTCCGTCGATGGCTCAGTGTCGACGACGCCCGCCGGTTCGTATCGGCGGTCGCGGCGCTCGCTGAGTTCCACGACGATCCCGTGGACGCCCCGGCGATGACCCGCGACCCGGACGACGACTACCTGTTCGCGCTCGCTGCGACCAGCCGCGCGGACGCGATCGTGTCCGGCGATGAGCACCTCCTCGAAATCAGCGACGCAGGAGTCGCGGTGCTTACTCCGGCGGGGCTTCTCGCGCAGGTCGAGCGCTAGGAGCGCTGCGCTTCTTGCGCTCCTGCCGGGCCCGGGACGACGCGAGTGCCAACCGAGCGAAGTACGCCTTGCGGGCACTCTCGGCCCGGCGCAACCGCTCATCACGCGGCAGCGTCCCGTCCGGGTCGACCTCGCGCTCGAACCGATCGGCGAACGCGGCGCGCGCTGCCGCAGTTCCCTCGCGGCGGTCCTGAGTCGCCCACCGCGAATGAGCGGCGATCCGCGCCCTCAGTGCCCGCTGTTCGGGAGTCATGGCGGACTCACCGATCGATCCCGTAGCCGTCGCGGCTGCGCTGATGCACGTCGTGGCGGAGCCGGTCCCACGAATCATCGACGGCGGGTCGCTGGCTCGACGCGAGAACGTGGCGGCGTGCACGACCGAGACGATCGGTGAGTGCGTCGCGGACCTGCGGGGGCTCGCGGTCGAGGATCTGGAAACGTGCGACGTCGAGGTCGGGTTCGTCGCGGCTGAGTGATGCCGCGCTCGTGTACAGGTGGTTGTCGACCCGGCCCCGTGAGAGAGCGACGTAGCCGGCCTGCTGGTCGAGCGCGTCCGTGCCGTAGACAAGCGCGGTGCGGGTGGTTAGCCCTTGTGCCTTGTGCACGGTGAGCGCGTAGCCGTAGTCGAGATGGTCGGCGGCCCAGCCGGTGGGCACGGTGACCGACTCGCCAGACTCCATCGTCAGGTGCAGTTCGGTGCCAGTCGTGTCGGTGACGGTGCCGCGGCTGCCGTTGAGAAGGTGGCGTTGATGGTCGTTGCGCGTGACGAGGACGAGATCGCCGCGCGCGAGCTCGAGAGGCCCGTCGCTGGTCAGCATCGTGGTGCCCGTGCTGGTGACGAGGCCTGCCTTCTGAAGGCCCGCGCGAATCGTCGCGTTGAGCATCGACACGTCGCTGCGGCGGCTTGCCAGGGCGACAAGGTCGAACGGGTTCGCGTCGCCGATGCGATGCGCGACGTAGGCGTCGACCAGCTGCTGTCGCGCGGCGGGTTGGTCGTCGCCGATGTGAACGCGTGCATGCGTGAAGTACGCGTCGATCGCCGCGTCTGGGTCGCCGTCGCGCAGCGCGAGCAGCGCCTCGCGTTCCCAGCCGTGCTGCTGACGCTCGTTAGCGGACAGGGTGAGCGGCGGCGCGTGACGGGCGAGCGCCGCGAACAGCCCGCCGGCATCGATCTCCGGTAGCTGCGCCGGGTCGCCCACGAGCACGAGCCGACCACCGCAGCCGGCGACGTGCTGTGCCAACGCGGTGAGGTCGCGGGTGCCGACCATGCTTGCCTCGTCGACGACCACCACGGTTCGCGGCGCGAGACCCGCCGGTCTGCCGGTGTCGCGGTCGAGCCGGTTCGCGTCCGCGAGCAGACGGGTGACCGAGCAGGTAGCGAGGCCGGTGGCGGCGCCGAGCCGGCGTGCCGCGACCGCCGCGAGTGAACAGCCCATTACTGGCACGCCGAGGTCCTGCCAGCCGGTGCCGGCCGCTCGAATCAGTGCGGTCTTGCCGGAGCCGGCGGGGCCCACCACGACATCGACCAGGCGCGTCGAGGTCAGCAGTGCGACCACCAGCTGCTGTTGATCGTCGGACAGGCCAGTCCCGTCGGCAATAGCGTGCGCGTCGCCCTGGTCGTGCGCAGGCACGGCACTCCCCGTCGTCGCTAGTGCCAGCGCTGTCTGCTCCGTGACGAAGAGGTCCACGCTGGTCCACCGCGGTTCATTCACGTCCGCGCCGTCCGGCTCGAGTAGGCGCATCGCGTCGGGCTCGCGCAGCATCCGGTCCGCGGCGCCTTCGAGCTGCTTCCCGGTGATGGTCACCCCGGCCGGCAGTGTCTCGGTCAACGCCTGGATCAGGTCGCGCCGGTCGAACGAGGTGCTCTTATCGGTGAGCCCCTTCGGGCCGAACAGTTGCCTCGCCACCACCTCGGCCGCCGGCAACGCCGGCACGTGCGCCCGTCCGGTCACGTCCGTGACCAGACGTTCGGGCTCGTGGCCGAGTTCGCGAGCGCGAAGCGCCCAGGACTCGCGGAGCGACAGCTGCGGCGTGTGCGACTTCGTGCGGCGGGTGCGGTAGGTGGCGCGTTGCGCCGCGCGGCGACCACCCCCGCCGGTGCGGTCTAGCTCGCATTCAATCTGCTCGCGACGAGTGGAGAACGCGCGGCGCAATGCCGCCGGGACCCCGGCGATCTCGGCGACTCCTTTGCGAACCGGTCCCCACTCGACGCCGAGGGCGCGGGTCAGCTCACCGCGCAACACCGCCTGGTAGATGCAGCCGGCGGTTCGCGCCTGCCGGTGCACGGCGCGGGAGTCCACGGCGGACCACTTGCCGTCCTCGCCGCGGAGCAGGTTCGCGATCACCAGGTGGGTGTGCAGCTGCGGGTCGTCCGCGCGCGAGGTGTGATGGGTGAAGCCGGCCGCGACGAACCCGTCCGTGCCGATTTGCCGCGCGCGTTGCCCGCCGCCGTGGTGCCCGCGCGACCCGTGCGCGGCGTGCCGCTCGAGGTAGCCGAGCGCCTCATCGACCGCGCGCTCGTGCGCGTCGGCCACGGTCCGCGCGAGCCCGACGTCGCCGAGGCCGAACAGCACCGAGACGCTTTTCGGCGCTGACACCACCACGTCGAGCCCGCACCGACGGACGTCGACCTTCTCACCCGCGTGGGCGAACGCGGCCGCGAAGCCACCGCCCTTGCGCGAGGCCGGGTACAGGACGTGCGGGTTGAGACCGGCAGCCGCGGTGATGTCGGAAACCGTCTGCGCGCCGACCTTGACCGGCCGGCGCGATGATTCGTTGGCGACCGAGGTCGCCATCCGGTCGACGCGCTCGGCGAGCTTGGGTTCGCTGAACAAGCCGGCCACGTCGGCACCGCGGTCGTGCGCGATCCGCTGCAATTCACGGACCAGCGGCGCTGCCGACAGCCGGCTGCGCGGATCCGCCCGCAGCACCGGCCGGGCCACCAACGCCCCGTCCGGCAACCGGCCGTCCAGCAACCCGCTGAACGCGTCCGCCACGTCGGCGGCGATAGCCCCGTGAAGATCCAGCGCGGCTGCGCCGTGCCCGCACCATCGCCCCGGCTGCTCCTGGTCCGCCGCGTAGTAACCCGCCAGCTCGCAGTCCGCGGCGCGGTCGAGGTAGTAGGCCGCAGCGTCCCGGCCGCCGCCCAGCATCGCGACCGAGATCACCGCGGCCGCCGCTGCGTGCATGGGCGGGACTGCCGGGCCGTGAGCTGGAACACGACACCGACGGTGGCGGCGGCGGTCGCCCTCGCAGTTGCCCCGCAAGTCGCCCTGCGTGTCACGCTGCCAACGCCGGGCGGCTCCGCGACAAGGACCGCGTTCGTCATGGCGCGCAACCTTGCGCGACGCCGTCCCCGGCAACGACCCCAGCGCAGGTCAGCGCGCACATCGGACATGCCCGACAGCCTGCTGACGAGGCGAACCAAAACCGTAACCACCGTCGAAGCCGGCGGGAACAGCCGTCACTGTGACGGTTGACCCGGCACGCGCCGGCGGCCGCGGTGCACTCATGCATGCCGCGACGATGGCGACCGGGCGCACCACAAACGTCACCACAAACGTCACCACAAACGTCACCACAAGCGCCGACAGCGAGCGCACCAAACGTCACAGTGACAGTTGGTGCGCTCGCCGGTAACGTCCGCAACGTGCCCACGACCCGCCGGCGGTGCGCCTACTGCGACACGCCACTCAGCGGCGAACTCGGGGCAGCAGCGCGCTACTGCAGCCGCGCCCATCGCCAACGCGCCTACGAAGCCCGCCAAGCCGACCAGACCGAGCAGCTACGCCGCCGCATCCGCGCGCTCGAGCGGCAGCTCGCCAGCTTCGAGCGCGTCATCGAGACCGTGGCCGAGCGCGGACCCGACTGCGCCGCCGCCGTCACCGACGCCCTCCGCCAGGAGACCGAAGTCGCGTTCGCCCGGCTCAAGGCGCGCCGTGGGGGAGCGAACCCCGCCGGCTGACGCCGACGCGGATCAAGAGCCCCACCACAGAATCAAGAACAAGATAAACAACAACGCCAACTACAAGAACAAGAACGAACACAACCATAAGAAAGATCAATAACTCAACGAACAACCAAGCCACAAGATCAACAAGGCAGACACAGTGGGATCACGGATCCGGGGACCGCGTGGTGCGCCGCTCTTGTCAGCCCTGCGACGCGTCGAGCAGATCGAGATAGCCCTGCACCGCACGCCAGAGGTGATCCTCCGGGTACAGGCCCCTGCCCTTGTGCGTCCGGCGCCACCCGGGCTCCCAGTAGCCGTCCGTCACCTGACGGAGGTGACGAAGAGCACGGCCACGATCACGCGCGAGCTGTCGTTCGGCGTCCTCGGCAGGGGTCGACTCTCGGGGCAACTCCTCTAACCGTCTGTCGAGGAGGTTCCGCAGCACCTCCTCGTCGACGCCGCCGTCGCGCGTCCAGAACCGAACCGGCTCGATGATCGCGTGATTGCCCACCTGCTCGCCGGCGGGTCGCCACACCCAGCGGACCGGCGCGCGATCGAGCCTCAACACCTCGGCGAGCGCCCGCAGGTCGGCGGGCTCTGCACGCCACGGCAAGTCCTCGGCCGGCACTTCGACGGCGAGCGCCACGTGCACCACCTCGACGTCGGCGCCCCTCAGGAGGTCGCCGTACACGTACGCCGCGGCGAGTTCGTCGCGATACCGAGAAACGTCTGAGCAGGCGTCGGCGATCTTCTGAAGCCGATCCACCGCCGTGTCGAAGCGCACGACCGCCATCCTCGCCAACCGGGGCATGGCGGGCAACGTCGCCAGCCGGCCGTCGCCCGAATTGCCGCGGTGGACCCGGCGTTCTTGATTGCGACTTCGGATAGCCGGCGACCACTTTTCGGCCCGGAACAGGCTCGAAAGTGGTCGCCCAGTATCCGAAGTGAGTGCACTGAAGGTGCCGTTCCGGCACTCGCAGCGTAGGTGCCGTTCTTCTGCCCGGCACCGAAGTCCGCCTTGGCGGCAGACTAATCGGTGCCGTTAGAGCCCAGTTGGCGGGACAATCCGAGCATGGGTGAACTGCGTCCCGCCGAGGAGTGGGCGCGGCGCCTCTTAGAGCGAGCTCTCGGCGTGCCAGTCCGCCAGCATGACGACGGAAGTCGGCCCAGCATGTACGACCTTACGATCGTCCAGGCCGGCGGAGAGGTCGCCGCGATTGAGGTGACAACGGCCGCCGATGCCCGCTCCGTCGGCTTCTGGCGGGCCGCCGATTCCGGAGAGCCTTGGACGGATCCCCGTATCCACGGCGCCTGGGCAGTTCGGACAACGCCGCAGGCGAGCGTCAAAGCACTTCGCCGCCGACTCCCAGACCTGCTCGTCGAGTTCCAGGCCTCGGGTGTGACCGTCTACGACGCCCCCGACGAATGGGAGCTACATCCACCGCATCCCGAGGCGGCCGCCCTCGGGGTCACGTCGGCGTTCCACGGTCCTTCCGATCACGAAGGCCGCATCTACTTGATGCCGCCTGCCGACGAACCGCCTGCCGGAAGCTTCGTCAGCGGATCCGCCGACCGTCTCGTGGATTGGGCAGTCGCCTGGCTAAGACTCCCGGAGCACAGCGACAACCTCGCGAAGCTGGCCGCGGCGCGCGCCCCAGAGCGGCACCTGTTCCTGATCCTGCCGTCCCTCACTGTCGCCCCGGACGAGGTCGCCATGGCTCTCCTCTGCAGCGAGATGCCGTCGCTGCCCGATCGGCCGCCGGACTTGCCGGACCCGCTAACTCATCTGTGGCTGGCAAGCGCATGGTCCGTCCCGTATGGGATCCGATGGCATCCTGACCAAGGGTGGCTGTTGTTCCCGGCCGGAGACGTTGCCTGACGTACGGCTGCGGCGCGTCCTGAAAAGTGCCGATAGCTGGTGCATCGGCGATGCTGGTCACCATGCGGGCGAAGGCTGCGGGGGCAGTTGTCGCGGGACTGGGCCTCCTCGTGGCCTGCGGCGGCGGCCACACCTCGGCATCCCCGCAGGCCTCGAAGATCGCTGCGCACCTACGGCTGTTGGCCGGCACCGCTGACTTTCGCCAGGTTCCGGCGGGCGGGGCGATGACGAAATCGGCTATGACGGCCTGCGGTGACAACGAGCACGATCCGAGCGTTTGGCGCGAGTACCGGGTCGCCTCCGCCGAAGCGGCTGCCTCCGACCTCTACCACCGTTGGGTCGCGGCAGGATGGCGCGCCGATCATCGCTCTAACCTGCCCGGCGACCTCACCGTGGCGCAGAGGTTCGGCGGTTGGACAGCCGGGCTGTCCGCCTTCGTCGTAGACGCCACGCACCTAGAGGTCAGCGGCAACGACCTCGACAACCACTGCTTCGCCTAACGACCGCGTCTGAGGCGCAGCGCGTCCGTTTCGCCGTACGAGATGTGCCGCTTAACTACGCGCGGCTCGTTCTCGCGACGTGCAGTTAAGCGGCACCTTCATCGTGGCAATCGGGACAGCGAGCGCGGCCCATAGGCTCTCGCCGTGCAGGTCCGCAAGCGTCGAACGAGCGACGAAAGCCAGCTTCTCGACATCGCCCAGCTCGTCCACGAGCGCGACGGTTATCCGCCCTACCTTCCGGACTCTGACTACCGGACGTTCCTATTCGGGCACGATACGATCGGCGCTTGGGTTGCTGAGGATGAGCTCGGCGTCGTCGGACAGGTTGCCCTTCATCCGCGTTCCAGCTTGCCGGTGATGCGCATGGCCGCGGATGCGCTTGCCCAACCGGTTGACCGGTTGGGAGTGGTGGCGCGTCTGCTGGTCCACCCGACGCGCCGCCGTCTCGGCGCCGGGGCCGAACTTCTTGATCGAGCGGCTCACGAGGCGGTGGAGCTCGGCTTGTGGCCGATCCTCGACGTCGTCAAAGACCTCGCCGACGCAGTCCTCCTCTACGAACGGCAGGGTTGGCTACGAATCGGTGAGGTAGTCGTGACTTTCGATTCTGGTGCGAGCATCGAGGAGTTCGTCTACGTGGCGCCACCAACGTTGCGTCCCGCATAGCGGATGCGGCGCTTACCGATCACCAGGGGCGGTGCCCGCACCACCCCTGCGGACCGCTAAACCCGGATCCACCGCGTAGCGCGGTGTTGACGTCGTCGACGCGGGCTTCGTGAGTCGTGTTCGTGCGGGCGTGGTGATGTGGCCGGGTGTGCCGGCTCTTCCACGTCTGGGTCTCCGGTCGGGTCCTGTCGGACGGGTGGGTGTGTCAGGCCGCGAGCGGTGGTCCGACGTCGTTGACCAGCCGGAGCCAGGCGCGTTCCCAGGGCCAGGCGACGGGCAGGTGCAGGGTGAGGCGTCGGCCGGAGCGGGCGAGGCGTGCTGGCACGTTGATCAGCTGCGCGCGGATGGTGCCGGTGGTCGCGCGGGCATGCAGCGCGGAGGCGAGGGTGCCGGCGGCGCGGGTGAGGTTGAACGCCATCGCGGCGCAGACGAGCCAGGCGCTGTTGGCCCAGAAGTGCCCGGACGGCAGGTGCGCGAGCGGCCCGTTCTTCAGGTCGGCGATGACTTGTTCGACGATCGCGTGTGCCCGGTGGGCTCGCTCCGCTTCGAGCATCGGCAGCGGGCTGTCGGTGAACACCGCGTGGTAGCGGTAGGCGGTGAACAGCTCGCTTTGGTTGGCCGGGTTCAGGTCGGGGACGCGGCGCACGATCAGCCGCGCCGACACCTGCTTGGCCTTCGCCTTCGAGGTGAACGCGGTGTAGAGGGTCTCGGCGACCTCAGCGTCGCTGATCCAGCGTTGCTGGTCTTCGTCGAAGACCGCGTTCGTGTAGCGGATCGGCGTCCACGCGTCGTCGTCGATCGCCGTAATCGCTTTGCGGACAGCGCAATCCTGCCGTGCGGTGATCGAGAAGCAGCTGTGGTGGCGGCGGACGGCGGCGATCACCTCGCAGCTGTAGAACGCAGAGTCCGCACGCAGCACCCGGACTCCGGTGGCGCCGGCCGCCTTGGCGGTGACCAGCGCGTCGGCGACGAGGCGGTGCGCGCCCTTGACCGAGTTCGTCGAGCCTTTGCGCAGCCGGGCCGCCGCGATCACCGGCGCAGACGACGGCGTCGACACGATCGCGATCAGCGCGTTCAGCCCCTTCACGCCGGTGTAGCCGCGGCCAGCGCCGGCCTTGGCATAGCCGTAGGTCTGCCGGACCGTGTCATCGACATCGATGTAGGCGAGTTCGGCGCCGCCGGGCAGCAGCGGCGCTTGCCGGGTCAGGTCGATCAGCAGCCGGGACGCCACCGCGTCGAGCTGCCGCACGTGCCCAAAAGTGAACGTGCGCAGGAACGTGCCCAGCGTCGACGGCGCCCGCACCCCGGCGAACAGCCGGTCCATCCCGCCGTGGCGCAGCAGGTCCATGTCCTCGATCGAGTCCGCCCCCGCGACCATGCCCGCCACCAACGCCGAGACCTTCACCTCGGCGAACCGTCCGCCCGGCTTGTCGATCCGGACATGCTCGGCAGCCAACCGCTGCAGGCCAGCCCGCTCGGCCAGTCCCAGCACGGGCGCAAGACCCGCGCACGACACGAGGTTCGGATCATCGAACACTGCGCCGAAGCCGTGACAGACTCGCATCTACCGGGTGCCCTTCTGGTGGCAGCGAATAGATCCCTCGACAAGATCGATTCTGTTGCAGCAGAAGGGCATCTCGGTGTTACGACCCGCGGCTCACCTCAACCCGCGCGGTGGATCGGGGCTAAAGCGTGGGAAGCGGCGGCACGGGCCAAGCTTCGTCCGGTGTCCAGTTGTCCCAGCCATCACAGAATGGTTCACGCCACTCGCGGACGGATTCCTCGGCGAGCGCAGCCAGCTGCCAAATGTGGTCGACCTCATCGGGCGTGAACCGACCGGCTCGGGCGGCTGCCACTAGCTCGTCCTCGTCCTTCCGGACGACGGTTCGGTCTGGCGTGATCCAGAGATCGAGAATGTAGTCCCGGGTGTAGACGTTCCGTGCGTCGCGGACGTGTGGCTGCTCCAGGTTCACGTACCAGCCGCGATGCGATCCGCTGGCATCTCGAAAATGCCACACCGACCACGAGGCTCCGGTCGGCGCGACCCGAAGGACGCCAGGACCCTGCCATACGCCTCGTGTCTGAACGCGCTCGCCGTAGAACCGCTCGGCCAGTTCTACCTCTCGCACTCCGCGCCCGTCAGCGCGGCCCACCGTCCACATCGGGGTCCCTCCAGCGACCCACGCAGCGAGCCCGAACGCGTTGTCACGAACGACGGTCACCGGGACCACCGACTCCGGCTGACGGCGCTGCGCCGGACGGCGATACCGCCAGTTGATCACCTCGCCCGGTTGCCAGTACGGCGGCTCGCCCGACGCACGCACCGACCCCACGTCCTCGACGAGCACACCTGCACCGTAGCGGCGGGAGTCGTGCAGGAGCTCGGCACTTCTCGCGCGCCCCGAACGTGCCTGCGCAGGTGAGAATGCCCGGCATGAGTACCCGGACGTGGCCGCTGGACTGGGCAGAACGCCGTGCCGGCGTCGACTGTCCGACGTGCGCTCAAGGCCGACCCAACGAGACACGGGGTGGCGTCCGCTTCTTCAGCGGCAACGTCGTCGATGTGTATCTGCGGAAGTCGGCTCCCCTGCCCGGCTACTCGATGGCCGTCTGGAGAGGACGACACGCAGCCGACCTCGTCGAGCTGACCGGCGAAGAACTCGGTGACTACTGGCGAGAAGTCGCGACTGCGAGTCGAGCGCTGTACGCCGTCTTTGACCCGGCACAGATCAACTACCTGACCTACGGGAACAGCGTCCCGCACGTCCACACGTATCTCCTGCCGCGCTACCTCGATGACCCGTGCCCAGGTCTGCCCCTACAACCGTTCATCGAGCGCCCAGTCGCCGACGACACCCTCTCCAGACAGTGCGATCAGCTGGTGCGCGCTCTCGAGGTGCCCAGCGCCTGAGATCGGTACTACAGCTTGGCCGACCTCGCTCGCAGCCACGCCAACGTGCGTGCGTGCGACGCTTCGCGCCGCCGTTGAAGTTCGCCTGCTGGCGGACCTTTGGACGACCAGGCCCAGTAGCCGGCGAGCATGGCAAGGACGGCCCCGAGCTGCTTCGGCGGCGGCAGGTCGACCACCGAGGACAGCAGCTCAGCCGCAGGTTCAGGTAGGTCTGACTCGAGCGCCATGACGACTGGGTCGACCCACGCTGCGCCGAGACAGGCGCGCCCCCAGTCGACGATGACCGCCGTGCCGTCCGGCCGGATCAGGAAGTTGTCGTGGCGGAGGTTGAAGTGAAGGAGGCTGGGTCCGGATGCGGCGGCGACCCACTCCGACTCCAGTCCGGCCAGTTCGTCCAGGTGTTCGCGTTCCCATGACGACAGCGCGGAGCTGGATACGCCGTGAGCCTCACCCCGGTTGGCGAACAGCCGCCATCCGTCGTCACGACCGGCCATCCGCTCACCGACGGTGACTGCAGGAAGATCTGGTGCCGGGCTCAGCAGCTCGTTCGCGGTTCGCCAGGCGCGCAATGCGGGCGCCAGGTCGTCCGCCGACCACGGCTCGGTCGGCGCGCGCCCATCCACGAACTCGAACAGAAGCGTCACCCAGCCGTCGCACTCGTCGCTCAAGATCAGGTGGGGCGAGGCCACGCCAGGCGGCAGTGCGCGCGTGACCTGCGCCTCGTACTGGTAGTCCGCCGCAATCGGGTCGGTCAACGGGAGTGCCTTCACGAACGCTGCGGAGTTCTCACCCACCACTCGGCCGACGATGCCGCGCGAGAAGCCACCGCGGGCCGGCGCGTACTCGACGCCGTGTCCCACATACTGGACAACCATGTCGAGAAGAGCCCGGGGCAGCTCATTCAGGTCTCGGTGCGGCACGGACAAAGCGTGCCGTTCCTCGGCCGAGGCAGCCAGCCAATAACGCCGGGTCCACCGCGGCAATTCGGGCGCTGCCCGCGCCGAATCGGATGACTCTGCTGCTGACTTCAGGAGATCCCCGGAGTCAGTAGGGGAGGGATCCGCATGTCTGAGCTGGTGCCGAACTACCTCGACGTCACCAAGCTGGCCCTAGCCAGCTTCCTCGCTCGCTACCGCGAGCCGACGCTGACGTCCTACCGCGTCGATCTGCGCTGTTACCTGCGGTGGTGCGCCCAGGTCGATGTCCAGCCGCTGCGCGTGACCCGCGCGCAGCTCGAGATGTACCTCAGGCACCTGGAGGCGTCCGAGTACGCGCCGGCCACGGTCTCCCGGCGGTTCTGCACGGTCGCGAGCTTCCTCCGGTACGCCGTCATCGACGGGTTGATCCCGTCGAATCCCGCCGACGCCGTCACCCGCCCGAAGGTCGAGTGGGAGGGCCAGAAGCGCACCGTGCTGCATCCGCTGGAGTTCGCGGCGCTGCTCGCCGCCGCCAGGACCGCTGGCGGATGCGACCACGCGCTCGTCGCCCTGCTCGGGATGATCGGGCTGCGGGTCTCCGAAGCGTGCCACGCGGACATCGACGACATCCGCTACCAGAGCGGCTACGAGATCCTCCACGTGATCGGCAAGGGCGCGAAACCAGCCGACATCCCGCTGCCAATCCCGGTACTGCGGGCCATCCGCGACGCCGTCGGAGACCGCGAGCACGGGCCGATCCTGCTTAACAACTTCGGCCGGCGGCTCGACACCGGCAGTGCAGCCCGACGGCTCCGCAGGCTGTGCGCCCGCGCCGGCATCGGGCACCCGATCAGCCCGCACAGCCTGCGCCGGACCTTCTGCACCACCGGCCTCGTCGCCGGCGTCGCGATCCGGGACATGCAGGTCGCCATGCGCCACAGCGACCCGCGGACCACCATGCGCTACGACATGGCCCAGGCCAACCTCGACCGGCACGCGGCGCACGCCGTCGCCGCCTACCTCGCCGGCATGAGCTCCGGCTGACACGCGGCAATCTCCGCCCCGTTCAGGTCCTGGCCGCCGGATCACCCCGGTCGTATCCTGAACGGGCGCCACGAGGCGGGGGAGAGGGCTCCGGAGTAACGATAAATTAGCCCTCTCCGCACCCGCCGGAACAGGTAAAAGCCCAGGTCAGCACAGCGTTTCCGCCCCGACGGACAACTGCTACCGCAACTACGCGCAGACCAACGCGAGGCAGCTCGCGGACCTGCTAAACGGCGCCTGACGCGATGAAGGAGCGAGTCCTCCGCTTCCCGTGAGACC
>Ga0207652_10003017_pt1 | contig 14058 bp, 8 predicted proteins | sample KBSC63BmetaG_FD_184334 | JGI IMG/M metagenome (GOLD analysis project Ga0207652, IMG submission 184334) | Corn rhizosphere microbial communities from Kellogg Biological Station, Michigan, USA - KBS C6-3B metaG (SPAdes) (version 2) | ecosystem: Host-associated > Plants > Roots > Rhizosphere ... | reverse complement strand
GCCGTACTCCGAAATGGACCCGGCATGCCGAACGACGCCCCCCTGTGGACCCCGAGCGCCGAACGCAGGGACGCCACCAACCTGCACCGCTTCGTGCGCTTCGTGCACGACGCCACCGGTAACGCCGACATCGGCAGCTATGCGCCGCTGTACGATTTTTCGGTCCGCAATCCGGCGAAGTTCTGGGCCTTGGTGTGGGAATTTTGCGGCATCCGGGCCACGGGCGAATTCGAACCCGTACTGGTGGACGCCGACCAGATGCCCGGTGCCCGCTGGTTCCCGAACGTGCAGTTGAACTTCGCGCAGAATCTGCTGCGTTTCAAGGACGACAAGGCGGCGTTGATCTTCCGCAACGAGTGGGGTCACAAGCGGGAGATCACCTACGCCCAATTACATGCGATCGTCGGCCGCGTGGCTCATGCACTGAAGAAGGTCGGGGTCGTCAAGGGTGATCGCGTCGCGGGCTTCCTGCCCAGCCTCCCGGAGACCGTCATCGCGATGCTGGCTACTGCATCGCTGGGCGCGATCTGGTCCTCGGCGTCGCCGGATTTCGGTGTCAACGGCATCGTCGATCGCTTCGGCCAGATCGAACCGAAGGTGCTTTTCTGTGCCGATGCCTACGCCTACGGCGGCAAGCGTCACGATTGCCTCGCCAAGGTGCGCGAGGTGCTGGCGGCCATTCCATCCATCGAACGCTGCGTGGTGATTCCCTACTCAGGCGATCCGCTGCAACTCAATGGTCTGCGCGACGCGATCACGTGGGATGACTTTGCCGGCCACGAAGATCACGCGCTCGAATTCGTGCCGACGCCGTTCGACCACCCCCTGTACATCATGTATTCCTCGGGCACGACCGGAAAGCCCAAGTGCATTGTGCACGGCGCCGGCGGCACCTTGTTGCAGCACCTCAAGGAACTGGTGTTGCACACCGATCTCAAGCGCGAAGACCACATCTTTTACTACACTACCTGCGGCTGGATGATGTGGAACTGGCTGGTCTCGTCGCTGGCGGTTGGCGCCACGGTGGTGCTGTACGACGGCTCGCCCACCTGGCCGGATGGCAACGCGCTGTGGAACCTCGCCGATGAGGTGGGTATCAGCATTTTCGGCACCAGCGCCAAGTGGATCGACGCCACTGCCAAGATGGGCGTGAAACCGCGCGAAACACACAAGCTCACGCGCCTGAAAACCATTCTCTCGACCGGTTCGCCGCTGGCGCCGGAAAGTTTCGACTACGTTTATCGCGATGTGAAGGAACGCGTGCTGCTGGCCTCGATCTCGGGCGGCACCGACATCATTTCCTGTTTTGCGCTCGGTAATCCCGTGTTGCCGGTCTGGCGCGGTGAACTGCAGTGCCGCGGGCTCGGCATGAAAGTGGAAATCCTGGACGAATCGGGCCATCCGGTACGCGAACAGCCGGGCGAACTTGCTTGCGCCGCGCCGTTCCCATCGATGCCGGTCATGTTCTGGAACGACCCCGACGGCGAAAAATACCGCGCCGCGTATTTTTCCAAGGTTCCGGGGGTGTGGTGCCACGGCGATCGCGCCGAACTCACCGCGCATGACGGCATCATCATCTATGGGCGTTCCGATGCCACGTTGAATCCTGGCGGCGTCCGCATTGGCACCGCCGAGATTTATCGTCAGGTGGAACAGTTGCCGGAAGTGCTGGAATCGGTCGCGGTCGGCCAGCACTGGCAGGGTGACGAACGCATCGTGCTGTTCGTGCGCCTGCGCGAAGGCCTCACGCTCGACGAGGCGCTATGCCAGAAGATCAAAAGGCAGATCCGTGACAACACCACTCCGCGCCATGTGCCGGCGAAGATCCTGCAGGTCGCCGATATCCCGCGCACCATCTCGGGCAAGGTTTCCGAGCTGGCGGTGCGCGCCGTGATCCACGGCGAGCCGGTGAAGAACACGGATGCGTTGGCGAATCCCAAGTCGCTCACGCTTTTCGCAGATTTGTGCAAAGAACTCGCAAACTGATGAACGACGCGGGGAGACGTCGCGCATGAAGCTGATCATCCAGATTCCCTGCCTCAACGAGGCCGCGACGCTGGGCACCGCGGTGGCGACGTTGCCGCGCAGGGTGGAAGGATTTGAAAAAGTGGAGTGGCTGGTGGTGGACGATGGCTCCACCGACGGCACCGCCGAGCTCGCGCGCGAGCTCGGCGTCGACCACGTGATCAGGCATCCGGTAAACCGCGGGCTCGCGACGGCCTTTATGACGGGTATCGACGCCGCCCTGCAGCACGGCGCGGACGTGATCGTCAACACCGACGCCGACAATCAGTATGAAGCTTCCGATATTCCGCTGTTGGTCCGGCCGATCCTCGAGCACCGCGCCGACATGGTGATCGGTGCGCGGCCCATCGCCCAGACCGAACACTTCAGTTGGATCAAGAAGAAGCTGCAGCACCTCGGAAGCTGGGCCGTGCGCATCGCAAGTAGGACCGATGTCACCGATGCGCCCAGCGGTTTTCGCGCGATGACACGCGAGACTGCAATGCGGCTCAACGTGTTCAATGCCTACACTTATACGCTGGAAACCATCATCCAGGCTGGCCTGAGCAACCTGACCGTTCTTTCGGTGCCGGTTCGCACCAACCCGGATCTGCGCCCATCGCGATTGGTAAAGAGCATCCCGAATTATGTCAGACGTTCGCTGTTGACCATTTTGCGTGTATTCGTGATTTACCGGCCGCTGACGCTGTTTATGTGGGCGAGCGCGATGCTGATCCTGATCGGTTTCGCGCTTGGTTCTCGCTACCTGGTATTCCTCGCCACCGGTGACGGCAGCGGTCATGTGCAGTCATTGATCCTCGCCGCACTGTGCATCATGCTTGGCGGCCTTTCTTTCATGATCGGTTTACTCACCGACTTGATCGCGACCAATCGCAAGCTGATGGAACAGATCGACTTCCGGTTGCAGAGGATCGAACACTCCGGCCGTGCGGACATCAGGGGCAACTCCACAACCTGAGCATCGGGACTTCGCGACACCTGTCGATCATCAAATCACGGGCCGCCCGAAGTGGTGGATGCCGCTGGCTGGGTAGCCATACCTGACGCAGGAATTACTTGCGCATCCAGCAATCCCAATGCCAAGTCGCGAGCATCATTGCTGAGCCCGAGTGATTGCGGGCTGACGGCATCCGGCAAGGAAAACCCGACATCGAAGCGTTCGGAATCACCGGCGGCGTGTCGCCCAAGTGGTATCACCATTTCCAGTTGAGGGCGAGGGTACCTTGCGGTGTACTCCGCAACCTGCTGTCCGTCGACCGACACCCCGATACGTTGCATGGGGTGCGCTGCATTCACGAATGTGTTCACATGCAGTTTCAGGATCAGGGGATCCGTCGACTTGGACAAGTATCGCGGGTCGATCGAGAGAGCGGCCTGCCGACCCAGACTCCAGACACCCCACGCTTCAGGCGTACTCCACCCCGACTGAAGCCAATCTTCTCCAAGCTCGCGCGAGGCAAAGCCGACCACGCTGCCCGGCAGTGGAGGCACCCGCTTCAGCCAATACAGATACAGCAGGACATTGCGGGCTGTCAGCAGCTTGTGCGGAAAAGAATGATTCCACTCAAATGATTTTACCGCAAAACGCGTGTCGTCCTCATGCTCGAAACCGGCGGGTGCATGGGTTCGCGTCGTGATCAGAAAGACATCGTCGTACATCGCATCCAGCTTGGCGAGATAGCCCGGGTTCGCAAGGGCTGCGCTTCCGACCGTTACCACGTTCAAGTGAAACGTATACAGCAGCGGCGTTTTGACCTCACTCTGGTTGACGCTCGAATCCGGAGGGGCATAGAGCAGAATCAAGTCGGAAGGATCCACCTTGGCCGTGAGTCGTGCAAGGGCTGAGTAGGCTCCGTCGTTTTCATCCTTCCCTATCTGGGCTACCGATAGGCCCGCCGCGTAAACGGCGCTCAGGATCATGGCCAGCGATACGGACGCCCTTGTCACGCGTGGCCGTAGGGTGCTCCATGTATATACGATGAGCAGCAATGTGTACGGAACAACCTCGCTGAGCATGTAGCGCGCATAGTAAGGGCTGTAGGGAACAAGCCATTGCAGCAGCATGGCGTACGCAAAAAACCCCGCAAGAAACCAGCGCAAAAATCCCAATCGCGGGTCATTGCACTTGCGTGCGATCAACACGAACAGAAGCACTACGAGAAGCGGGCCAAGAAAAACGATCAGCGTCCAAAGGCTTGTTGCCGAGGCCGCCTTCCAGCCCGTCTCTGCCAGGTGCCACCTAGTGTCCAGCGACGTATGCAGATACTGGCCGGTCCAGCCGAATCGATAGATTCTCACGAGCCCGAGCAACAGAGCCACCGAAACGATCGCGATCGGACCCCGATCCAACAGCGGATTGATCCGACCGAACCAGTTCCCCAGCCGTCTGTCCCACCGCCTCCGGACCACGGCCAGGATTGCCCAAGCCGAGAGGATGAAAAGTCCAATCAGGGGCAGCAGCAGCTTCCAGTGTCCGCCAAGCAGCGGCTCGAACGATAGACGGTAGATGTCATGCGCATACGCACGCGACCAGATCAAGCCATAGACAACGGAAACAAGGTACGCAACGACTACGCCTAAAGTCCAGCGCTGCATCCTTCCGAACCTCTGCACGTCGCGATCGAACAGCAGTGCTACCCAAGCCATGCCTATGAAAAAAGGGATATACATGAACCCGCTGATTCGCGTCGTGAATACGCATAAAAACGCGAGTACCGACAGAACGAGCCAACTCGCACGCCGCTGCTCGTTGCTCGCCGACCAATAGCCCGCCAGCAAGGTGAAGCCTGCCAAGGCAAAACAGAGCGTTGGCACCTCGGTTACAGGGAACTTGGAAAAAAAAGCATGCAGGGGATTGAGCGCAAGCAATCCACCGGCCGACAATGCCGCCTTGTACGAACCGGTCAATAACAAGGTCAGCCGGTAAAACAGCAGAATAGAAAACAACGCTAGGAAAGTGAGCGCACAAATCCCATTTCCGGGGCCAAACACGCCATCGAACGAAGCCACCCACACTGGGAAGACGTGATAAAACTGAAATTCAAGTTTGTTGTTACCGGGACCCCGCTGGTAAACGCCGGCCAAATATGAGCCCCCAACATGGTTATCCTCAAGATAGCCACCGAGGTAGGGGGTATTTCTGAGTTGCGCCTTGAGTTTGTCGCGTATGTAAATTTCACCCGTATATTCAATGTGGTGAGCGACATTGACATATACGCCTTCGTCTTGTCCGCCCATAACATAGTGATAAGCAGGTACCCGGAAGAACAACGCCACTGCCAGGAGCAGGAGGACATGCCGCCAGCGCGGGGCGGGTCCGGGCAGGCCGTTCGAAGCACGCGTCCTGTATGCATACAAGCCAACTACGAGCAGGGCAGCGATAAGGACCTGCGGCGCATGAAAAACGCCGAGCAGGGCAGCGCACAACCCGATCAGGCTGACGCCCACCACGAACACCATCGTCAGCTCAAACAGTCGCTCGACCCAATGGTCGGCCACCATTGACGAACCCTGCCCTTGGTCATCGGGATTCGGGGTTGCGACATTGGGGTTCATGATGGCTCGCCAGCGATGCCGCAGTTCCCCACCGCGATAGGCATCATTCGCTGTCGCCATCCGCGTCTGGATCGCGGGTGCTTTCGAGCGAGCCCACGGGTGAAAATGAGCACGATTCCGCCGAATTCCCCGTCGCAGCCCGGATTCATCAATTGGTTCACATTCGCAGAAAATCGAGTGGCGATCTTCATCACCGGGCTCCCTTGAAAGCCAAAGCTGCCATTACAGAAGGGTGACACGAAAATATGCGACCGGCCGCGGATCAGGCGACGAGAAGGACATCGGCGAGCTCCCGGGACGCTTGCTTCCAGTCGCGAAGCCGAATCGATGTATGGCCGCGAGACGGATATCCCTTGACCGTAGTGTCAATCGCATAAGCCAGCGACACTGCATCACCCACGGGGAAGTACGTGGCGCCATCTCCTGCGATTTCGTGGAATACCGCGATATCGCTTACCAATAGTGGGATACCAAGGTACCCAGCCTCAATCAGCGGCAATCCGAAGCCTTCCCAAATTGACGCCTGGATCAACCCGGAAGAATCTTTCAGCAGGTGCCTCACGTCGCCATCACTGCCGCCCTGCAACCAGTGCAACCTGCGGCCGAATTCCGGATGCTGACCGATTCGCGCCACCAGCGTTTCCACGTTCCAACCCTGTTTGCCAATAACAACCAGCACAACATCGACGCCGTCTCTCCACAGCCGTTCGAAAGCCGCAAGAATGGTCGGGTAATCCTTGCGCGGCTCGATGGTACCAAGTGCCACGAAATATCGACGCTGACCAATGGCGTTCCGCAGCAACGCGCCTTTATCGGAAGGCTCATCGGCTGACGACAGGCTGATGTCACAGCCGAGATGGACACTTCGGGTCCAGGGGCGTCGGATACCCGCTTCGAGCTTCTCGTCCATGAAGGCTTCGAGATCAGCGCGGGTAGCATCGGAATTGCAAATGAATCCATCTGCCTCGTGCACCGCACGGTTCAACCACATCCCGTATGCCTCGTCCATTCCAGGTTCGCACGTCTCGGGAAAACGGATCGGAATGAGGTCATGGACCATCCACACCACCTCGCCCCCTGCCAAGCGCGCCCGTTCGTGAAAGTCGTCGAAGCGCTCTGGCAACCACCACGACGAGTCGAGCATGAATACTAGATCCGATGGCCAGACTCGCAAGGGTTCATCCTGCCCCGCACATGGAACCCCAAGTTGGCTGCGCGCGTACTCACGTGCGTAATGGATACCGTGTTCCGTCCAGCAAAACGGCTCAACTTCGAATCCACTCTTTTCGCGAGCGATGGATGCAAGGCCACCGAAGAACTCCCGTGTGACGCGCTGGATGCCTGTCCTGGCGTCCAATCGTATGATTTCGGTGATGTCCACTAGGACCCTGCGACTGCCGGTCCGCGCTACCGCACGCAACCCGTCCTCGAGTGCATGACCGCCGCTTTCCCCGGACTCGATCCACGCATCGGCCATGAGCAAGATGTCGCGCGGCTGTGGCCATGCTTGCGCATCGGCCGCTGCGACCTTGTCCCCGGCGCCCTTGCGCTCAACCAGGGTACGTATCGCCTGCAGCGCCGCTCTAGCTGTTCGCTCCCAAGTAAACGTCAACGCATGCTGGCGGGCACCTTGCCGAATGCCTTCACGCCAGTGGGGGTCTGTCAGAGCCTGAGTCAACAACGCCACACCCTGTTTGGGCGAATCCGGATCAAACAGAACTCTTGGATCGTGCACCACTTCCGGCAGAGCCCCGGCATTTGAGGTAAGTACCGGCGCGTCAAATGCCATCGCTTCGAGGACGGGCAGTCCGAAGCCTTCATAATGTGACGGAAAGTAAAAAACTCGGCATCGTGCATAAAGCAGCGCCAACGTCGCATCGTCCACTCTCCCCAGGACACGAACCGAACCACGCAAATGCGAGTACTCCCGCGCGAGTGCGTCGCTTACGTCATCTCCGACCTGCGTCAACACCAATTCATGGGAGTGGCGGAGAGACTCAGGCAACATCGCGAATGCGCGCAGTGCGCCCAACGTGTTCTTGCGCCAATCGCCGTTGCCCACCATCAATACGAATGGCTTTGTTATGCCAAGTTCCTCCAAGCCGCACTGAGCGGCTGCCTTGCCACCGTGGCGAGTGAGTGTTTCATCGAATCCGGCACCAATGACATCAATGCGGGCTTCTTCGATACCGAGAAGGTTGACCAAGTCCCGTTTTGTGGCCTCGGAGATGGAAAGCACCAGATCGAACTTCCGCAGATCTTCTAGCCGTGCTCGATACCAGTCCGTGACAAAATGCCCTTCAGGCAGGTAGCGCTGCGCGAACAAGAGTGGTATTAGGTCGTAGCCGATGACTGCCGTCGCCACGTGGCTGAGCACTTCCCAATCCAGTTCGGTGCTCCAACGCAACCCCGTTTCAAACAGACTGGAAATCAGCAAAACATCCGGACTTAGCGATTCAAAGAATCGCGATCTCAATTGGCCCGTCAACAGGCGTGCCGCGGGCGAAGCGTCCGTGCACTGGGTTGTTGGATATTCGTAGCCAACCACTTTCGCCAGTACACCCCTGCACCGCAATTCGTTGCGCACGTCTTGGGCACGGTCCGGGTCGGCCAGATCAATGGCCACAACTAGCTCATCCTTCCTGTCGAGTGCGGAGACAATCGCCTGAACCAGGCTCATTGCATAACGACCGATGCCGCGATCGCGCGAATCGGTTTGGCACGCCTGAAGATCGACTACCAATCGCATCCGTATTCCCTGCACTCCGATCCACAACAACGGTCTCGTCTCACGACGGTACCGCATGGATGCCTGGCGGGCCTCCCCACGCTCCTCCCGCGCCAAGCATCGTGGGATTATCGTGGCGGCAGCAACTCCACCGCAACGGGCAGCGACGAGGAAGCAACCTCGAGAAACCGCGTACCGCGCCGGGGATCACGGCAATGGCTTGCACGCGATCACTGCGTAGTCTGGCGGCACTGTGAACCACTCGATCATCTGGTTGATCTGCGGCGCACCGGGAACGTCTTCGGGCACGGGGACGAGATCGGGCTCGCCGCGATGCTCGGACAATCGCTCGATCGTTGCCTGTTCGAAGCCGTGCGCCTGGACCAGCCACTGCAGCAACAACGGCGGAATGGGGTTGAGGTGGGTTGGATCCATGTAGAACATGCAGGAGCCCACCCGCACGTTCTCGGGGTTGGGAGTTTCAAGGATTAGGACGCCTCCGGGGCGCAGTACCCGAAGCACTTCGTCAAGCAACTGGACCAGGGTGGCGTGCGGAAGGTGCTCGACCAAGTGCATGGACGAGATTGCGGCGAAAGAATCGCTATCCTGCGCCTTCAGATAGCCGAGCACGTCGGCCTCGACCACTTCCTGGCCGCGCGTCTGCGATTCCTTCACCATTTCCCGGTTCAGATCCACGCCGCGGCCGCAGTAACCGCGTTCGGCCAGCACTTCCAGCCATTCGCCACGGCCACTGCCGAGGTCCAGTATGACATCGTCGCCCCCGGGTTCGATGCCTGCCTTGGCGAGCGACCCCAGGTAATACGTGACGCGCTCCTTGATCTGGTCGCGCTCGCCCCGGAAAGTATTCTCGAAAGACGCATACTGCTGCTCCTGCTCCTGCGCCTGGCCCGCCGCCCCCAGTTCTGTACCGCCCGCGTGCTGGCGCATCGTCATGTCGAGGAACACAGTGAGCCGGTCCAGCGTTCCGCGCAGACTGCGTTGATCTTTACGTACCCGCTCGTTCAATGACGCCAAAGCGGCCTCGTGCCTGATATCGCTCTCGTGAAGTTTGGCCTCGTGTCGGATGTAGCTCTCGTGAAGTTCGGCCTCGTGCGCTTCGAGTTTCGCGGTCGCCGCCTTGAATGCCCTGCCCACCTCTTCGAATTCGTTGCGCAGTGCGAGCAATTCGTCTTCCGCGCGCAGCAGGCGTTTGGCCACCGCGGCGTCGATGCGATTCACCCAGCGGCCCAGCATCTGTGTTTCATGCGCTGCGGATGCCTCCATGCCTTGCAACCGCAAGGTCAGACGCGGCAGCCGCGCCACGGCCATGCCCATGCCCAAGAACCAGCCGACGACCGGCAGGCGCCGCCAGCGGCGCAGCTTGTAGGGCAGCAACAAACCATCGACATGTACGGCCTGCCGGCGGCCCTCGTCGGAAAACCGGATCGATCCCAACACTTCGACCTTGCTGACGGCCCCGTGCCGCAGCGCGTCCAGGTAACTGCTGGAACCCTCGTCGTTGGCGGGCCGCCGCAGCAGCGTTCGATAGGCCACATCGATGAAATCCTCGTCGTCGAAGCGCAGGAAATCCGCAAGAGCGAATTGATCCCGCTCCGGCAATCGCGGCGCGGCCGGCCGCCAGTGGGCGCCGGTGACCGTTTCATCCACCGGATCGAACCAGCCTTCCGTTGCGGCACCGCGCCTCGCCATCTCGTGCCGCACCTGGCTCATGACAGCATCGACGTCCAGCGCCTTACCACTATCCGATACGACAGACTGTCGTGACGCACCTTTATGTATGCGTTCGTTCATTTCTTGCTGTGCAGGCGCTTCGTCGGCTTGCGTCGCGGCACTGGCGAAAGCGCTGGCATGCGAATTCGTGGTGGATTGTGGCATAAGGGTCCAGCGCGTTCTCGGCGGCGCGTCATTATCGGCCAAACGACGCTGCCCAGCATACGCTGTGCGTCCCTACATTCAGTTTTCAACCTTCGGCGCCCGCTGGCCGGCGCACATGGCCGCTGATACATTGCGGGCTGGTATCCGGATGGAATTGCCGATGCTTACGCCCGTGGTCCTCAGCGGCGGCAGTGGTACACGCCTGTGGCCACTGTCGCGCAAAAATCTGCCCAAGCAGTTTCTGGCGCTGAGTGGCAGTGCAACGTTGTTCCAACAGACTGTCGAGCGTGCACGCGGAGTGCCCGGCGCCGGTGCGCCGATCGTGGTGTGTAGCGAAGAGCATCGATTTCTCGTTGCCGAACAGTTGCGCGCCCTGGAGATCGAGGACGCCTCGATCCTGCTGGAACCGATGCCGCGCAATACCGCGCCCGCGATCGCTTTGGCGGCTTGGCAGGCCGCAACGAGCGATGCCAATGCCGTGCTGCTGGTGCTGCCGGCCGACCATCTCATTGGCGACACGCCGAGCTTTGCCCAAGCAGTCGGCAAAGCGATTCCCCTCGCCGAGCAGGGCTGGCTGGTCACATTCGGCATCCGTCCGGAAGCCCCTGAAACCGGCTTCGGCTACATCAAGCGCGCCGAGGCAGTCGGCAACGCCGGCTTCCGGGTCGAGCGATTCGTGGAAAAACCGGATGGCGGCAAGGCCAAAGAGTATGTCGAAGCTGGCGACTATGAGTGGAACTCTGGAATGTTCCTGTTCAAGGCCTCACGCTACCTCGAGGAACTGAAGCAACACGCGCCGGCGATGCATGCGGCCACCAAGGAAGCCTTCGACGCAGCGAAAGCCGATCTGGACTTCGTTCGGGTCGGAAAGGATGCGTTTGCCGCATCGCCTGACAGTTCCATCGACTATGCCGTAATGGAAAAAACCACACGCGCGGCGGTGGTGCCGGTGAGCTGCGCATGGAGCGACATCGGCTCATGGGATGCGCTTTGGGCGGCATCCGATCGCGACGCCGACGGCAATCGACTGGAAGGCGACGTGATCTCCATCGACAGCCGCAACTGCTTCGTGCGCGGGACCGATCGCCGCCTGGTCGCCGCACTCGGGCTGGAGGACATCGTGATTGTGGACACGCCGGACGCCGTGCTGGTGGCGCCGCGCGCACGGGTGCAGGAGGTCAAGAAACTGGTCGACAAGATCAAGACGGCTGGACGCCAGGAACACATGTTCCACCGCAAGGTGTACCGACCGTGGGGCAGCTACGATTCCATCGACATGGGCGAGCGCTTCCAGGTCAAGCGCATCACCGTGAAGCCGGGCGCCGCGCTCAGCCTGCAGAAACACCACCACCGCGCTGAGCATTGGGTGATCGTGTCCGGCACCGCCGAGGTCACTCGCAACGACGAAGTGTTTCTGGTTGCGGAGAACGAAAGTACCTTCCTGCCGCTGGGCGCCGTGCACCGTTTGCGCAATCCGGGCAAGGTGCCGCTGGAATTGATCGAGGTGCAGTCCGGGAGCTACTTGGGCGAGGACGACATCGTGCGGCTGGAAGACGTTTACGGCAGGGCGTGAATGCATGCGGGTGGCATGCGACACGTTTGAATGCACTTGATCATGAGCGAACTGCACCGGCGTCAGCGCCGCAGCACCTCGATTCGCGGTGGCACCCATGCGTTGCCGATAAATTGATCGCGATTCTGATTGACAACCGTGAACACCAAGGCAAGATCGCGCCATTCGTAATTGTTGACCAGGTGGGTCTCGGTGCTACATAGCGCGGTTGAAATCGAATAGCTGCCTGGACCGAAATTCATGGGAAACGCGATACGGTATTCCACGGCTTGACCACTGCTAACGTTCTCCAGGACTTGGCGGGTGTGGTGCGTATTGGTCCCGAATACAGGTTGACCCAAGCGATCCTTGATCATGTAGCCGAAGACCAGTCGCGGAATATCGGCGCCGACGCCAGCCTTGACGCGCAATTCCACTGGCTCGCCGACATTCACGAATTCGATTGGGTCGCCTGCCGCGTTGAATAAGCCGACCGATTCGACCACGGCCTCGCGAGTACCCGATACGGTCTGTACGGCGCCGGATTCGAGCGCACGCACCTCAACAGTTGCGTTCTCCCTCTCCGCAATTAGCGCATTGTAGTAATCCATGACCTGGCTTGGTTCACCGTCCATCAGCATTCGGCCACGATCGAGCAGGATCGCACGATCGCACAACGACTGGATGGCACCTGGATCGTGCGAGACGAACAGTAGCGTGGTGCCTTCCTCACGAAACCGCCGGATGCGCGCCATGCTTTTGTGCGCGAAATAGGCATCGCCCACCGACAAGGCCTCGTCGATGATCAGAATCTCGGGCCTGATTGCGGTAACTACGCTGAAAGCCACGCGCATCTGCATGCCGCTGGAATAGGTCCGCAGCGGCTGATCGAAATACGTACCGATCTCCGCAAACTCCTCTACCGCAGGGATGATCGCATCGATCTGATTCGGGCTCATGCCCATCAGACCTGCGGTGTAACGGGCATTGTCGCGGCCGGTCAACTCGGGGTTGAAGCCCATGCCCAGTTCCAGGATCGCTGCAATTCGGCCCCCGACGTGGATGGTTCCCTCGGTTGGCCGCAACGTCCCGGTTACCAGCTTGAGCAAAGTGCTTTTGCCCGCCCCGTTCTGACCCACGATGCCCACGCTTTCCCCAGCGCCAACCCGGAATCCGATGCCACGCAGCACCCAAGATTCACTTGCAGCCTTGGAACGTACGCCAAACCACGACAGCATTCGCTGCCATTCCATCCGGTATTCGCGGAAGGCTTTGCCAAGTCCTTCGATCTGCAGCACCGTGCCGCTCACAGCACATCCACCATGTCCGGTGATGCACGTCTGAACAGTGACATTCCGACAGCCAACAATACCAACGACACCATGACGATGGCTCCCAAGGTCTTGAGATGCGGCAGGTGCCCCCAAAGCAACACTTGCTGATATGACGAACAAATCGCGTACATCGGGTTGAATCTCAGTACCACCGCAAAGTGACCGGACAGTATGTTGATGGCGTACACGATCGGCGTGAGCCAGAACCACAACTGCATCACCACGCTCATAACCTGCGCTACATCCCGCACGAAGACGTTCAAGACACCCAAAATCAATCCCAAGGCAAGCCCGAACAACAACGTAATTGCGATCAGGATCGGCAGCCACAGCCACATCCAGCCAGGGTAATTGCCGACCGCAACGAAAATCGCGAGTGTCGCAACCAGAAGGAACAGATTGTTTAGTAAACACGATCCAGAGACTATCAACGGCAAACAGATACGCGGGAATACCATCTTCTTCAGCAGACTTGCATTGTCCACAAAAATCGTCAGGCAACGGGTAATCAATTCGGCAAACAGCGTCCAACCGAGCAGGCCCGCCAAAAGATAAATCACGTAAGCGTAGCGATTGTTGGTTCCCTGTATGTGGCTTCCCAGCACCCTCCCCAGCACCAACGCATAAATCGCGCCCTGCGCCAACGGCTGCAGAATGGCCCATGTCGCCCCTAACTTGCTGCGCGCAAAACGGGTGCGCAGATCATTTCTGATCGATGTGAGGATGAAATGGCGGTAGTGCCAGATAGCGATCAACATTAACTTCATGGACTTGTAACTCCTGTCGCCCCGCCAACGGCGCAAGACGCGCGGTCCGCAATGTCATGGTCGATGCAACATATTGTCGTCGAGGTCACGCGAACTCGCCAAGCCAACGATGGCCCTTGAACCACTGAATATGCCACTGAGAAATCCCGTGAAAGGTGCGAACCGTCGCGACCGTCAACAATCGTCGTCCTTGCCCACATG
>Ga0207652_10003013_pt1 | contig 14070 bp, 9 predicted proteins | sample KBSC63BmetaG_FD_184334 | JGI IMG/M metagenome (GOLD analysis project Ga0207652, IMG submission 184334) | Corn rhizosphere microbial communities from Kellogg Biological Station, Michigan, USA - KBS C6-3B metaG (SPAdes) (version 2) | ecosystem: Host-associated > Plants > Roots > Rhizosphere ... | reverse complement strand
GCAATTACTGGATTGGTGGCGATGACGCGGCGCAGGCGCTCAAGCAGAACCGGCTCTCGCTGCGCGACGACTGGACGTACACGGGCCTGCAGTGGGCTGGCTCGCACGTGATCAAGATCGGCGCGAACTACGACTTCGCGCACTACGACATGAACAAGCAGCTCAATGAGAATCCGAAATTCGTGTACACGGCGGACAACAACTTCCAGTATCCCATGCAGGCGCAAATCGGATTCGGGGATGGCGATATCACGCAGAACAACGGGCAGTTCGGCGTCTACGCACAGGACGACTGGACGCCCACCCGGCGTCTTACGGTGAACGCCGGCGTGCGCTGGGACGTCGAGACGGGGATGTTCAATCGCAATTTCGTGACGCCGCAGGCGGTCCGCGACTCCCTCACCGCATACCGGGATTCCCTCTTTGTCGACATCAATCCCAACCGGTACTTCACCGACGGCTCCGATCGGCACCTCTTCCTTGGCGCCGTGCAGCCGCGGTTTGGCGCATCGTATGCGCTGGACGAGAACGGGCGCACGGTGATGTTCGCCAGCTTCGGTGTGTTCTATGACCGCTTGAACTTCAACGCCACACTGGACGAGACGTATCGCCGGCAGCACCCCAATTACACGATCAACTTCATCGCGCCGGGCAGCCCCTCGCCCGGGCCGGGCACGGTTGCGTGGGATACCTCGTACTTCAGTGCGGCGGGGCTCAGGACGCTGATCAGCCAGATCTCGCCGCCCCAGGAGGTCTTTCTCATCCCCAACGACCTCAAGCCACCAATGTCCAATCAGTGGTCTGCCGGCCTGCGCCACGATTTCGGAAGCTGGAACGGCTCGCTGACCTACAACGGCACCCGTGGCTACAACGGCTTCAGCTTCGATTGGGCCAACGTGGCGCTCAATCCGAACACTGACGACTGCTGCGTCACGCACAACGTGCCGGCGTATCAGAACGTGCTCGTCGGAAATAACAGCGTTCGTACGTGGTACAATGCGATGCTCGTCCAGATCCAGCGTCCCTATCATCGCGTGGGCTCGTACGGCTGGGGCGCGGGTCTCGCCTATACGTTGTCCAAGGCCGAGGCCGAGGGCGGGGATCTCTTCAGCTTCCCGCAGGTTACCGCCGGGCCGCTGAACAAGCGGCACCCACTTGCGGATGACCGTCGGCACCAGTTCGTCTTCAACTGGATCACCGATGTGCCATGGGCGTTTGGGCTGCAGTTCAGCGGACTGGCGCAGCTATCATCCGGCACGCCCATTCGCAAGCTCCAGTTCGTTCCGCTGCCCAATCCGCCCGATGGCCCCGGAGGCAATGAGCGGGTGCTCGTCGGCTATGCCCGTTCCGACTGGTTCAAGAACGTGGACATTCGTCTGGCCAAGAATTTCCTGAACTTCAATGGGCAGGAGGCCGCGGTAACGGCGTCGCTGTTCAACGTGTTCAACACGAACAACTACGGGTGCTTCGACGAGACGTACGCGAATGCCGGATCCACGCCTGGCACCACCGTGCTCAATACCCACTGGGGCAAGGGTGGATGCTTCATCACCGATCAGCGCCGCGTGCAGATCGGGGTACAGTACGGGTTCTGATCGTTCAAGGGGCGCCGGCAAACGGCCGGCGCCCCACGCCGCACGCGCCAGTTGAGATGCAATGACGTTCACGCACACACCGGCTCCTGCCCGTCCACGCTGGTTCACGCCGCTGTGTGCCGCGCTGCTCGTTGGGGTCACGGCCTGCGCGGGGCGCCAGCCGACCGGCGTGCTGCCAACACCGCCAGCTCCGGCCACCAATGCCTTTCTGGATACGGTGGAGCAGCGCACCTTCAACTACTTCTGGGCAACCACCAATCCAGCCAATGGGCTGGTACCGGATCGCTATCCAACCCCGTCGTTCTCGAGCATCGCCGCTACAGGATTCGGCCTTACCGCGTACCCTATCGGCGTGGAACGTGGCTGGGTGACACGCAGCCAGGCAAGCTCGCGCGTGCTCGTCACGCTGCGCTTCCTGTGGAACGCCCCGCAGGGAACGGCCACGAGCGGGATGACCGGCTATCAGGGCTTCTACTATCACTTCCTGGACATGCAAGGTGGAGCGCGCTACCAGACGGTGGAGCTCTCCACGATCGATACCGCGCTGCTGCTCGGGGGCGTACTCTTCTGCCAGCAGTACTTCGATGGACCCGGTGCGGATGAGGTGGCCATCCGCGCCTATGCCGATTCGATCTACCGTCGCGTGGACTGGCGCTGGATCCAGCCGCGCGCGCCGCTCGTTGCCATGGGGTGGACTCCCGAGGAGGGATTTCATTCCTACGATTGGCGCGGCTATGACGAAGCGATGCTCCTCTACATCCTCGCGCTCGGATCGCCAACGTACGCGATCGCTGACAGTGCCTGGAGCGCGTGGGCCAGCAGCTACACGTGGGGCACATGGTACGGGCAGACGCACATCGGGTTCGCTCCGCTGTTCGGCCACCAGTACTCCCAGCTCTGGATCGACTTTCGCGGGATCCAGGACGCGTACACACGCGCGCACGGGCTGGACTACTTCGAGAACTCCCGCCGCGCCACGTACGCGCAACAGGCGTATGCGCGGGCGAATCCGAACGGCTGGACGGGCTACTCGGACAGCCTGTGGGGATTGTCTGCCTCCGATGGACCGGGCGATTTCACGCTGATGATCGGTGGACGCCTCCGCACCTTCTTCGGATACGCGGCGCGCGGAACCGACTTCACCGAGGTGCGCGATGATGGCACGATCACGCCCACGGCCACGGGCGGCTCTGTGCCCTTTGCGCCGGACATCACCATTCCCGCGCTCGAGTCGATGCGGCGCAGCTTTGGCGGAGCACTCTTCTCCACTTATGGATTTTTCGATGCGTTCAACCTGACGCTCCCGGCCAGTGCCACTCCACCGGCCGGCCGCATGCTACCGGGGGTAGGATGGGTGGACGTGGACTATCTGGGCATCGACGAGGGTCCGCTGCTCGCCATGATCGAGAACTACCGGAGCGAACTGGTGTGGCGCTACATGCGCCGCAGTCCCTACATCGTTGCGGGACTGCGCCGGGCCGGCTTCACCGGCGGATGGCTCGCCGCCGCGGCGCGGACGTCGCCGTGACGCACATGCGTCGTCCCCTGCTCGCGGCGCTGGCCGGCGCGCTGCTGCTCGCCGGGTGTCACGCGGCGCAAGGTGCCGATCGCACGACGATTCACTTCTGGGCCATGGGGGCCGAGGCCGATGCGGTGCGCACGCTCGCCCGCGAATTCGAGCAGGAGCATCCCGGCATCACTGTTGACGTGCAGCAGCTACCCTGGACAGCGGCGCACGAGAAGCTCATCACGGCCTACGTCGGCAACGCCACACCGGACATCGCGCAGTTGGGCAACACCTGGGTTCCGGAGTTTGTCGCCATCGGGGCGATCGAGCCGCTCGGACCGTTCGTCGCGCGCTCAACCGTGGTGGACTCGGCCGCCTACTTCCCCGGCATCTGGGAGACGAACGAGATTCACGGCGTGCTCTACGCCATTCCATGGTACGTGGACACGCGGCTGCTCTTCTACCGCAAGGACATTCTCGCCAGGGCCGGCGTTGACAGCATGCCCGGTTCCTGGGACGGCTGGCTGCGCGCGATGCAGGCGATCCAGCGCAGGGCCGGCCCGCGCCAGTACGCGATCTTCCTGCCCACGAACGAATGGAACCAGCCGGTGATCTTCGGCATGCAGGAGGGCTCGCCGCTGCTGCGCGACGATGGGCGCTACGGCGCGTTCTCCGATTCGGCATTTCGGCGCGCGTTCGAGTTCTACGTGGGACTCTACCGGAGCGGATTCGCGCCGGTGGCGGGCAACAACGACATCGCGAATCCGTACCAGGAGTTCACGCGCGGGACGTTCGCCATGTGGATTACCGGTCCGTGGAACCTCGGCGAATTCAAGCGTCGCCTTCCCGCGACCATGCAGGGAAAGTGGGGCACCGCGCCGCTTCCCGGTCCCACCGGCGATTCGTCGGGCGTGTCGCTCGCGGGTGGCTCGAGCTTCGTGATCTTCCGGAAATCATCGCACCAGGCGCTGGCCTGGTCGTTCATCGAGTTTCTCAGCCAGTCGGAGCAGCAGCTGAAGTTCTTCCGTCTGAGCGGCGATCTCCCGGCGCGCGTGGAAAGCTGGCATCAGTCGGGGCTCGAGACGGACGAATATGCCCGCGCGTTCTGGCTGCAGCTGCACCGCGTGCGCGCCACGCCCAAGGTGCCGGAATGGGAGGACATTACCAGCAAGATCATCGACCAGTCGGAGGCGGCGATCCGGGGAGGCGTGCCCGAAGCACGCGCGCTCGCCGTGATGGACCGGGACGTGAACGTCATTCTCGACAAGCGGCGCTGGTTAATGGCCCGTGACTCGGCGCGCGCGGCGGACTCCGCGCACGCGGTCACGGCGGATCGTTAGCATGAGATTCGAGGCGGAGCGCGCGCGAGCGGCGCGGCTGTTCATTCTTCCGGCTGTCGTGCTCATCGTGCTGTTCTTCCTGCTTCCCGTTGTCGCCGCCTTCCTGCTCAGCTTCACCGACTTCGACATCTACGCCATCGGTGACCTCGCCAACTCGCGCATCGTCGGGCTGCACAACTACGCCGCGTTGTTGAGCAATCCGGTGTTCTGGATCGCGGTGAAGAACACCTTCTACTTCGCGCTCGTGGGCGGGCCCCTCACGGTCGTCGTTTCCCTCGGTGCCGCGTTGCTCGTGAACGCCCGCGCCGTGCGATTCAAGGGATTGTTTCGCACGATCTATTTCGTGCCGTTCGTGACCACGCTGGTGGCCGTCGCCATTGTGTGGCGCTACCTGTACCACCCGCAGTATGGATTGCTCAACTACATGCTCGGCTGGTTTGGTGTGGCACCGGTGGACTGGCTGGGTGATCCACGATGGGCCATGCCGGCCATTATCCTGCTGGCCGTGTGGAAGAACTTCGGCTACAACATGCTGATCTTCATTGCCGGACTGCAGGCTGTGCCGGAAGAACTGTACGAGGCCGCGCACATCGACGGGGCCGGCCCGGTACGCCAGTTCCGCAGCGTCACGCTTCCGATGCTCGCGCCCACGTTCTTCTTCGTGGGCGTGGTGACCATGATCGGCTACTTCCAGCTCTTCGCCGAGCCGTACGTCATGACGCAGGGCGGCCCGCTCAAGGCCACCACGAGCCTCGTGCTGTTCATGTACACGGAAGGATTTCGCTGGTGGCGCATGGGAAACGCCGCGGCCATCGCGTTCGTTCTCCTGCTCATCATCCTGGCGTGGACGCTGGTGCAGCTCCGGCTGGAACGGAGGCGCGTGTGACACGCGTCCTGGCGGGACGCGGGCGTGCGGGCGTGTCGCGCGTACTGGTCTACGCATTGCTCATCATCGGGGCGGCGCTCGCGCTGCTTCCGCTCGTGTGGATGGTATCCGCGTCGCTCATGCCCACGGGCGCAGCGAACAGCTATCCGCCGCAACTGCTCCCGCGCCACCCCACGCTGGTGCACTACCGGGAGATCTTCACGCGACTCGCCATGGGGCGCTTCGTGCTGAACAGCACGATCATCGCCGGCACGGTCACGGTCGTGTCGCTGCTGGTGAACTCCATGGCTGGCTACGCATTCGCGAAGCTGCGTTTTCCGGGGCGCGACAAGCTCTTCCGATGGCTCACCCTGGGGCTCGTGGTGCCCGTGCAGGTCGCCATGCTTCCGCTCTTTCTGATGTTCAAGGGGATGGGGCTGATCAATACCTACTGGGGTGTGATCATCCCATCACTGGCGAGCATCTTCGGAATCTTTCTCATTCGACAATACGCCGTGGACATCCCCGAAGATCTGCTCGACGCCGCGCGTATTGACGGGGCGGGGGAGTTCCGCATTTACTGGTCGGTGGTGTTGCCGGTGATCGTGCCCATCCTTGCGACACTCGCCATCTGGACGTTCCTCACCACGTGGAACGATTTCATGTGGCCGCTCATCGTGCTGAGCGATCAGTCGAAGTTCACGCTCCCCGTGGCGCTGGCGAGCCTGTCCGGGGAGCACATCCAGGACACGGAGCTGATGATGGCGGGCTCGGTGGTCACCGTGCTCCCCGTGCTCATCGTGTTTCTGGCGCTGCAGCGGTATTACGTGCAGGGGATCATGGCAGGAAGCGTGAAGGGATGATTGCGCAGCGTGTCGCGGCAGTCGCCGGGCTGATCGTGTTCACCGGCACGGCGACATTGCGCTCGCAAACGGCGTGGCGAGCGCTGGACACGTTCGACAGCACGTCGGGGTGGATCGCGCAGCCATCGGACGGCGTGTCGCTTCGCATCAGTCCGGACAGCGGAGCAGCGCGCGCCGGCACAGCGATGCGGCTCGACTTCGACTTTCACGGCGGCGCGGGCTACGCCATCGCCCACAAGACGTTCGACATTCCGCTGCCCGCGAACTACGAGTTCAGTTTTCAGGTTCGCGGGAACGCGCCGCCGGAAAATCTGGAGTTCAAGCTCATCGACTCCAGCGGCGACAACGTGTGGTGGCACGACGCCCGGAATTTCAGGTTCACCACCGGCTGGAAGGCCATACGCTACCGGGCACGCGACATCGGATTCGCGTGGGGGCCCCTGGGCGGCGGCACGATGCGCCGGGTGGCGGCCATCGAGATCGTGATCACGGCCGGCTCAGGGGGACGTGGCACGGTGTGGATTGACGATCTGCGCTTTCGCCCTCTCCCGGTGGAGCGACCCTACAATCTCACACCCGTGATCTCGGCATCTTCCGCCGCTCCCGCGCACGACGCTGCTCTGGCGGTGGACGATGATTCCACGACCGCGTGGCGCACCGCTGTGGGCGGTCGGCAATGGCTCGCCATGGACTTCAAGGAGGAGCGCGAGATCGGCGGCGTCACCATTGACTGGGCCCGTAGCGCTCATGCGACCGACTTCAGCGTGGATACATCGTCCGACGGCTCGCGCTGGGCCACGGCGTATCGCGTGCACGGCGCCACGGGCCGTCGCTCATACATCCCGCTGCCGGGCATCGAATCGCGCTGGCTGCGGCTGGCTCTGTTCCGCGATGCGAGTGCTGCGGGCTACGCAGTCACCGGTATTCACATTCAGCCCCCCGGCTGGGCGGACTCCGCCAACGCCCTCTATCGGCACGTGGCGGCGGACAGTCCACGCGGCAGCTACCCGCGCTACTTCTCGGAGGAGCAATCATACTGGACTGTGGTCGGCGTGAACGGCGGTCTGCACAACGGGCTGCTCAACGAAGATGGCATGCTGGAGAGTGACAAGGGGAGTTTTTCCGTGGAACCGTTCCTCTTCGCGAACGGGCGTCTCATCACGTGGGCCGACGGCGTGTCGCGACAGACTCTGGCGCGCGATTATCTTCCGGTGCCGTCGGTGGAATGGACTGCGGGCGATCTCTCGCTTACCACGACCGCGTTCGCGGACGGGCCTCCAGATTCCGCCGTGATCCTGGCGCGCTATCGCGTGCACAATTCCGCCGCGACTACGGCACACGTCACGCTCTTTCTCGCGATTCGCCCGTTCCAGGTGAATCCGCCCTGGCAGTTCCTCAACGTTCCTGGCGGTGTGGCGCCCGTTCGCAGCATCACGTGCGAGGGAACTCATGTGGTGGTGAACGGCAATCGCCTGGTAATCGCCGTGTCCCGACCCGCCGCATTTGGCGCCGCGACGTTCGATCAAGGCGGCATCGCCCCGCTGCTGCGCACGGGGCGGGTGCCGCCGCGCGCATCGGCACGCGACTCCGCTGGACGGGCCGCGGGGGTCCTCGCCTTCGAGCTCGACGTTCCGCCCCGCGGCGGGCGCGACGTCGCGATCGAGATGCCGTTCCCGCGCGGCGATACCACGCACGCTCCGATGACGGCGCTCGCGAGCGCACCGCGCGACTCCGCGACCGTGGAGCATCGTCTCCGCGCTGTGGAAGACCGCTGGGCCGAGATGCTTGGCACCGTGTCCATCGAGCTGCCGCCCGCAGCGATGGATGTCGTGCGTACGCTGCGCACGACGCTCGCCTGGATTCTCATCGAGCAGGCAGGGCCGCGCATCCAGCCCGGCACGCGCGCCTACTCGCGTTCATGGATCCGCGACGGTGCGCTCATCTCCAATGCGCTTCTTCGCCTCGGGCACGACCAGGAAGTGCGCGCCTTCGCCGAGTGGTATGCGCCCTTTCAGTATCCCGACGGAAAGGTTCCCTGCTGTGTGGACGCGCGAGGCGCGGACCCGGTGGCGGAGAACGACAGCAACGGCGAGCTGATCTTTCTCATCATGGAGTACTACCGCTACACCCATGACCACACCTTTCTCGCCGGCATGTGGCCACATATCGCCAGGGCGGTCGCGTACATCGACACGCTGCGCGCGCAGCGCATGACACCCGAATACGCCGCGCCGGACAAGCGGGCGTATTACGGCCTGCTGCCGCAGTCCATCAGCCACGAGGGCTATTCGGCCAAGCCCATGCACTCGTACTGGGATGACTTCTTCGCGCTGCGCGGTCTGAAGGATGCGGCCGATGCCGCGACGCTGCTCGGACGAGCGGAGGACGCTCGGCGCATTGCGGCATCGCGCGATGAGTTCCGGCACGACATCATGACGTCCATCGGGCTCGCGATGGCCGCGCACCGCATCGACTACATCCCGGGAAGCGTCGAGCTTGGCGATTTCGATGCAACCTCGACCACCATCGCGGTCGCGCCCACAGGCGAGCTCGCGCATCTGCCGGAGCCGGCGCTGAGGGCGACGTTCGAGCGCTACTGGCGCGCCGTGAGCCGCCGTCCGGACAGTACCACGTGGGATGCGTACACACCGTACGAGCTGCGAACGGTGGGCACCTTCGTGCGACTTGGCTGGCGCGACAGGGCGCAACGACTGCTCGTCCAGTTCCTGCACGACCGTCGTCCCACGGCGTGGAACGAGTGGGCCGAGGTCGTCTGGCGCGACGCGCGCGCGCCGAAGTTCATCGGCGACATGCCGCATGGCTGGGTGGGCTCGGACTTCATTCGCTCGGTGCTGGACATGTTCGCATACGATCGTGAGCGGGACAGCGCGCTGGTGGTGGGAGCCGGCATCCCGGCGGCCTGGGTGGATGCCGCGCCGGGCGTCATCGTCCGCGGCCTGCGCACGCCGCACGGCACGCTCGACTTCACCATGCGCGGCAATGGAACTGCGGTGCGCGTGGAGATGAGCGGACGGATGACCGTGCCGCCTGGCGGCATCGCCCTGGCATCACCGTACGATCACGCCGTGCGCACAGCGCAGGTGAATGGACATGCGGCGGCTGTCGGCGCAAATGGCGAGGTGCTGATCCGCGGCCTCCCCGCTACCGTGACACTGAGCTATTGAAGGCGATGCGCGCTCCCGGCTCAGGGCGCCGTGGCACCTGGCAGCGCCAGCGCTTCGCCATTGCTGCGGATGACGTTCGCGTACCAGAGCGCGCTCGCCTTTGGCGTGCGCGCCATGGTCTCGTAGTTCACATGCACGATGCCGAATCGCTTGGAAAAGCCAAGGGTCCATTCGTAGTTGTCGAGCAGCGACCAGACGAAATAACCACGCAGATCCACGCCCTGGCGCATGGCTTCGCGCGCGGCCAGCAGGTGCTCGCGCAGATACCAGATGCGGAGCGGATCATCGACTCGTCCGTCAATGGGCTGTGGCGGGTCGTAGAACGCCGCGCCATTCTCGGTCACGTACATCGGAATGTCGCCATAGCGTTCCTTCACCCAGCACAGCACGCGCGTGAGCGCGGCGGGATAGACCTCCCAGCCCGTCTCGGTGTGGGCGTGCTGCGCCTGGCGAACGCGGCACGTGCGCACGGGCAGCGCGTCGGGCGCATGGCTCGCCACGCCGCGCGTGTAGTAGTTCACGCCTATGAAATCGATACGCTGTCGAATGAGCTCCATGTCGGATGCGGAGGAGTCGCGCCATGCCTCACCGAAGACCTCGTGCAGCTCATCGGGATAGCGGCCCAGGAACGCCGGGTCGAGGTAGTACCGGTTCATGTAGGCGTTGGCGCGCTCCGCCGCCGCCAGGTCTTCCGGCGCGTCCGATGCGGCGTACTTGGGTTCGAGGTTCACGACGAGGCCAATGTCGTGATGCCCTGCAGCCCGATAGGCCTGCACGGCGCGTCCGTGCGCGCGGAGCAGGTTGTGCGATGCGATCGGCGCCTCGAAGATGTTGCGATGGCCGGGCGCGAGGGCGCCGAAAAGGTATCCTCCGTCTGCCACGACCCAGGGCTCGTTCAGCGTGGTCCACATGGCGACACGATCATCGAGCGCGCGCGCCACCACCGTGGTATACTCGGCGAACCACTCGGCGATGTCGGGGTTGAGCCAGCCGCCGCGATCGTCGAGCGCGGCGGGCAGATCCCAATGGTACAGCGTGGCCATGGGTTGAATGCCGGCGGCGAGGAGCGCATCCACCAGCCGGTCATAGAATGCCAGGCCCGCCCGATTGACCTGTCCCGTGCCAAGCGGAAGAATGCGACTCCAGGAAATGCTGAACCGGTACGCGCCAAGACCGAGCTCGCGCATGAGCTGCACGTCTTCGGCCCAGCGGTGATAATGGTCTGCGGCCACATCGCCGGTTTCGCCGTGCGTGGTGCGCCCGGGTGTGTGGGCGAAGCGATGCCAGATGCTCGGCCCTGCTCCGTCAGCCAGGGGCGATCCTTCGATCTGGTAGGCGGATGTGGCGGCGCCCCAGAGGAAGCCGGCGGGGAAGCGGGATGCGGGAGCAACGGCGTCGTTCATGGGCGCGGAGGAGTTCATGGCTAGTGTGTCACTGCATGGCGTGCGGAAAATATACGAGGATGGCGGCCGGGTTCAGGTCGCCGTCCACGGCATCGATCTCGACATCGCCGATGGCGAGTTCCTCGTGCTTGTGGGCCCCTCGGGATGCGGCAAGACCACCACGCTTCGCATGATCGCCGGCCTCGAGTCGGTCTCGGCCGGTGAGCTGCGGATCGGAGAGCGGGTGGTGAACGACATGCCGCCGAAACTTCGCGATGTGGCCATGGTGTTCCAGAACTACGCGCTGTACCCGCACATGACCGCACAGGAGAACATGGCATTCGCGCTCGTGCTGCGGAAGCTGCCGAAGTCGGAGATCGATGCGCGGGTGCGGGCCGCGGCGGCCATTCTGGGCATCGAGGAGCTGCTGGGGCGGCGGCCGCGACAGATGTCCGGCGGGCAGCGGCAGCGCGTCGCGCTCGGACGGGCCATTGTGCGGCAGCCGCAGGTCTTCCTGTTCGACGAACCGTTGTCGAATCTCGACGCGAAGTTGCGCGTGCAGATGCGACGCGAGATCGCGCGACTGCATCGCCAGCTCAGCGCCACCATGGTGTACGTCACCCACGACCAGGTGGAAGCAATGACACTGGGCGACCGCATCGTCGTGATGAGCGCAGGCGAGGTGCAGCAGGTTGGTACGCCGTTGGAGGTCTACGATCTTCCACGCAACACGTTCGTGGCGGGTTTCATTGGAAGCCCGCCCATGAACCTCGTTGCCGGCAGCATACTGCAGGATGGCGGGATGTGCTTCCGCGCGAACGATGGCGCGTTCGCCGTGGCCGTGCCGGAGCGCTGGCACGCGGCACTGCAGCGACACGAAGGTGCGCCGGTGATGTTCGGGATTCGTCCCGAGCACCTGCGCATCGCTGACGCCACGGACGAGACGGGTATCGCGGCCCGTCTGGATCTGGTGGAACCGATGGGGAGCGAGCTCTATCTCTCGCTGCGCGCCGGGGCGCACGATCTCACGGCACGAGTGTCGCCACGGTCGCTGCCGCCGATCGGCAATTCGCTCACGCTGACCCCGGACCCGGAGCATTTTCACTTCTTCGACGCCACGAGCACGCTGCGCCTGGCGTAGCCGTGACCCTGGGCCCCGACCCGCCTGTCGATTTTGTCGTCCCCCGTTCGCCTTCACAGCACGGGACAACGGTCGCGTCGCCCGAAGCGACGCCACCCGACCTTCACCTTCATTGAGGACCCTACCGATGGAATACCTTCTGCTGATCTACGAGGACGAGAAGCGCTGGGCGAACATGCAGCAGGCGGAACAGGAGAGCGAGATGGCGGGATACCGCGCGTTCGGAAAGGAATTCGCCGCCGGCATCAAGGCGGGCAAGGCACTGCAGCCGACATCCACCGCCACCAGTGTGCGTGTGCGCAATGGCAAGCGACTGAGCACGGATGGGCCGTTCGCCGAAACCCGGGAGCAGCTCGGCGGTTTCTACCTCGTGGAAGCGCGTGATCTGGACGAGGCGATCGCCATGGCGGCCAAGATTCCCAGCGCGAAGGCCGGCTCGATCGAGGTGCGGCCGATCATGACGTTCTCGTGACATCGCTCGATGAGCTCTACCGCGCGGAGTGGGGTCACCTCCTCGCGGCGCTCATCCGCGTCCTCGGCGACTTCGACGTCGCCGAGGACGCGCTGCAGGATGCGTTCGCGGCGGCGGTCGTGGACTGGAAGGACAGCGTGCCGCGGAATCCGGCGGGGTGGCTCTATTCCACGGCGCGCCACCGGGCGCTGGACCGCCTGCGCCGGCGCACGAAGTTCGAGGAAAAGCGCATGGCGATCGCCGAGGCCATGGCCAGCACGTCGCCCGCGCCCGATCCGCTCGAGGAGGACGACATCGTACCGGATGAGCGGCTGCGATTGATTTTCACCTGCTGTCACCCGGCGCTTGCCGCCGAGGCGCAGGTAGCGCTCACGTTGCGCACGCTGTGCGGTCTGACGACGGAAGAAGTGGCGCGTGCCTTCCTGGTGCCCATCGCGACCATGGCGCAGCGGCTGGTGCGCGCCAAGGGAAAGATTCGCGCGGCAGCGATTCCGTATCGCGTGCCGGAGCCGGGCGACCTGCCCGAGCGGCTGACGGAGGTGCTCGCGGTTCTCTACCTCGTGTTCAACGAGGGCTACGCGGCGAGCACGGGCGATGCCCTGGTGCGACGCGAGCTGTGCGCGGAGGCGATCCGTCTCGCGCGGCTGCTGCGCGCGCTGCTGCATGAGCCGGAGCCGGAGCTCGATGGGTTGCTGGCGCTCATGCTGCTGCACGACGGCCGCCGCGGCGGACGTGTGGATGAGCACGGGGAGCTGGTGCTGCTCGCTGACCAGGACCGGACACGCTGGGATCACGTACAGCTCGAAGAGGGACGTGCCCTGGTTCGCGCGACGCTGCGACTCGGCCCGCCGGGGCCATTCACGCTGGAAGCAGCCATTGCCGCCGTGCATTCGGAAGCGGAGCATGCGGACGAAACCGACTGGCCGCAGATCGCGGCGCTCTACGAGCGGTTGTACGTGCTGCATCCCGCGCCGGTGGTGGGGCTCAACCGCGCGGTAGCGGTGTCATACGCACATGGGCCAGCGACAGCGCTGTCGCTGGTGGACGCGCTGGCGGAGCCACTGGCCGGCTTTCACCTCTGGCATTCGGCGCGTGCGGACCTGCTGCGGCGGCTCGACAGGCGGGAGGAGGCAGTTGCCGCGTATGAGCGAGCCTGCGAGCTGGCGACGAACGATGTGGAGCGGCGGTTTCTGGCGCGGCGGGTAACGGAGCTGGGGAACAAAGGAGTCAGAGGCGATTGATTTTCAATCGCCTCTGACTCCTTTGTTCCTGGCTCGTCTGCACACCAGCCTTCCCGTTCGCGGAGATGACTGGTTATGATCCCCGTCCCACGACCCTCCCCGTGAGAATGAGCCATCGGCAATAGGCGAATCGGCCTCCCCATTCCCCTACTCCCCGCCGGCCACCAGCTTCTCAAACCGCGGATTTCCGCGCAGTGGCGCGAACGTCGGATCGATCCGCAGCCAGCCGGGCGAGAGATAGTACGGCGCCTTGAGCAGCGGCTCCAGCGTAGCGAGCGCCTTGTCCGTCTCCCCCGTGAGCAGATAGATGCGCATCAGCACATGCTGGACGTACGCGCCATTCACGGCATCACGGCGCACGGGATCGAGCGATGCGCCGCGCTCGCCCTCCCGAATCGCCTCGGCCTTGCGTCCCATGTAGGCGAGCGCCAGACCGCGCACCACGTGCTGCTGGGCATCGCCGGGCACGTCCTTCAACT
>Ga0207652_10003008_pt1 | contig 14075 bp, 13 predicted proteins | sample KBSC63BmetaG_FD_184334 | JGI IMG/M metagenome (GOLD analysis project Ga0207652, IMG submission 184334) | Corn rhizosphere microbial communities from Kellogg Biological Station, Michigan, USA - KBS C6-3B metaG (SPAdes) (version 2) | ecosystem: Host-associated > Plants > Roots > Rhizosphere ... | reverse complement strand
GCGGCCAGCGCGGGCTCATCGAGCAGCCACGCTTCGGGGCCGCCTTCGCCCCATCGCGCCGCCCGCGGCAGCACCTCGGCCAGGTACTCGCGGTTCAGGGACAGCCCGTCGAAGGCCAGCGAGGCCAGCGCCAGCAGCGCCAGCGCCGCAGCGGTGGCGGCCGCCCAGCGCGCCTGCCGCGCCAGTAGCAGCAACGGCAGCAGGCCGGCGACGAATGGCTTTCCCAGCACACACAGCGCCAGGGCCACCCCGGCGCGCAGCGGCCGCGCGCGCCAGCGCCAGGCAGCGGCCAGCAACGGAAACAGCAACAGATCGATCTGGCCGCGCTCGAGGGCGGTGAACACGGGGGGCCACGCCGCCGCGACCAGCAGCGCCAGGCCCCAGGGCGGCGTCACCGGGCCATCCGCGCGAACGAGGCGCAACGCCACCACCAGGCCCCCCACCGAGGCCGCCGTGAACAGCGCCTTGGCCCAGGGAAACGTGAGCGCGGCCAGGGGACGAAACAGGTCGGCGACCAGGGGCGGATACAGGAACCGGCTGTGCCGATAGACGGCTACGCCGTCCCAGGGCCCGCCCGTGGCGACGTGGTTCAGGTAAGGGTCCAGGCCCATCGCGCGCGCGCGGCCCGCCGTGTGATAGGCGGCGAAGTCCTGCTGCAGGCTGACCGCAGCCAGCCAGCCGGCCACCACCATCAGACCGGCCAGCGCCGCCAGCGCCGTCACCGTCCCCGCGGTCACGCGCGGCGCGGCCATCAGTAGCGAGGCAGCGCGGGATCCACGATGCGCGACCAGGCGTCGATCCCGCCGGCCAGCGACACGACGGGACCCACGCCGTTCGCCTCCAGGATGGCGGCGGCAGACAGGCTGCGCACGCCGTGATGGCAATACGCGACGATCAGCCGATCGGGGCGCGCCTGCGCTTCGGCCACCTCTCGCCAGCGCTCGTCGAGCTCGGGCAGCGGGACCAGCAGGCTGGGCGCGAGCTTCGCGAGGTCGTTCTCCCAGTCCTGCCGGACGTCCAGCAGCAACGGGGCTGTCGGCCCGTCACCGGCGCTGGCGAGGAGGCGGGCCAGCTCCGCGACGCTGATTTGCCCCGGCATCCGGCCCAGGATGCCACAGCTGACCGGTCCCCGTTCGAAGATCGACGGACGGCGATCGCCGGCAACAGATGGTCACCTGGCTTACGCGGAACCCACAATCGGTCTTCACAGCGGAACAAACTTCTGTAACATCCGCCGGTGATGACGACCTCCTCCGAACGCGAATCCGATCGTTGGATGCGGCGCCGGTCGCCGCGAACAGGTGAGACCGTTCGGCGCACAACGGCCTCGGCGGTGACCGCCGGGCTGCTGGTGGCGCTGCTGGCCGCGGCGCCCGCCCATGCGACGCCGGCCGATGCCACCGCGGCGAAGCCGGCCGTGAACCTGCGGCTCGACGGCCGCGTCGCGGGCCGCCTGCTGGCCGCCTCGGACACGGACAGCCTGGAAGGCGGGGAGAAGACAGGGGACGCGAAGGAGGGGGCGGAGGGCGCCGGCAAATCGGACGACATGAAGCTGACCGTCACCCGTGGCGACGGCCAGAAGAAGAAGCCGGCCGACTCCGGAGACAGCCTGGCCTTTCTGAAGGACTGGCCGTTCTGGGCGATCGTCGGTGGCGTGGTGCTGGCGGGCGCGGCGACGTTCATGATCGTCGAAAACCACAACCAGAAACACGCCTGCGGCGCGGTTTACGACGCCGGCTGCTTCGGAGCCAAGTGATCATGGCAAAGACTCTGGCAAAGACTCTGGCAAAGACTCTGCGGAAAGCGCCCCCCCTGTCCCTGGCGGGTTTGTCCCTGCTGGGGCTGTCCCTGGCGGGTATGACCGGCTGCGGCCAGACGGACTACTTCGCCGTCGCCGTGACGATCTCTCCCACCATCTCGTCAGGCAACCTGGAGCAGATCGCCCGGTGCGAGGTCATGACGTCCGGTGCCGTCTCCGACCAGACGACCTTCGTGCTGAGCTATTCCGTGTGCGGCCCCAACACGAACTACACCGGTCTGGAGAAGGACTCGGCAGGAAACAACGTGCTGGGCACGTTCGAGTACGGCACCACGAAGACGTCGGGGACGGTCCATTTCGACCTGAAGCTCTACAACGGCAGCAGCCAGCCGCTTGGCTCGGGCCACGCCGACGGCGACGTCAAGGGGGGCGTCGTCCCGGTCACGCTGAACATCGACGACGTCTCCGGCCTGAAATGACGGGCCCGGCGGCCGGCATTCCGGCCGCCATCCGCTGACCTGCCCGGTCGAAGCCGCCCGGCCGCGGTTTCGCTACTTCGACGACTGATCGTCGTGGCGGCCGAACACGTCGTCGCGGTAGCCGATGATGAAGTACAGGGCCGCCGCGGAGAAGACCGCGCCCGAGATGAAGGCGACGTTCGCGGCGCTGCCGAAGTTCCGCTTCTGATTGAAGTCGCTCTGCGCCTCGGCGCGCGTGGCGCCAGACGGCGTCAACTGGGACAGCACGCCCAGGAAGCCACCCGCCGCGAACGACACGCCGGCCAGCGACGCCGAGGTGATGGCCGCCTTGGTCGGCCACAGCCGGCGCCTGGGCAGGTTCGCCTCCGTCAGCGTGACGCCCAGGTCCTGTCCCGGGAACACCTCGACCGAGGACGTCCAGGGAAAGCGGCCTTCGGCGTCGACGCGCACCTTGTGCTTGCCCGCCAGCAGGGTCCCGGAGATCAGCGGCGTCACGCCGAGATAGGCGTTGTCGATCGACACGCGCGCGCCCGGCGGATCGGACGTCAGCTGGATCCGTCCTGGCTCGACGCGCGCCTTGAACAGCTCCTCGGTCGCCGCCTGCACGACGGGCAGCAGGTCTTTCACCGTCCCCTCGACCAGGCGGAAGATGTGGTTCTCGACCCGGTTGGTCTCGACGTTGTTCAGGTTCAGGTTGAACAGGTACTGTCGGCCGCGCGTACCCACGCTGCCGGTCACGATGCGGCGCACGCCCAGCGACACGGCGGCGCGCCCCAGGCAGGCCAGATCGTCGGTGCAGGCCTGCGCGCGCTGCTCGCTCTCCACGCCCAGGCGGGCGCGGAATTCCTCGCGGCCGGCCATCTCGACCCCCCGGCGCTGCGCGATGGTGGCGATGATGACCTCGGTCAGGTTGTCCGCCAGCTCGGCGTCGCGCTCGTCCGTCCCCAGGACGACCACGGCCAGCTTCTCGGCGTGGGCGGGGGCCATCTCCTGGGCCTGGGCGGTCGTCGGGAACGGGCCGGGGCCCAGGCAAGCGATCGCCGACAGCGCGGCCGCCAGCAGAGAACGCCTCATGACGCCGACGCCCCGCACAGGCTGTTCATGCACTTCCCGGACTTGCAGGCGGCGTTCGAGGGACAGGGGGCGCCGTCGGGGAGCGACTTGTTGGGCAGACAGAAGGGCACGCCCAGGGGGGCGCCGCAGAATCCATCGCCGCCCACCCAGCGATCTCCACCGCCGGCGGGCACGCCGCAGTCGGCGTCGGTCGCGCAGGGGGCCGTGCAGATCGACGGCTGGCCCGGCGCGGTCGCGTTGCAGGTCAGGTCGCCCACGCAGTTGCTGTCGGCGGTGCACGGGAAGCCGAAGTACCCGGGGAAGCAGACGGGCGGTCCGGCCACCGCACCGGTGGGCAAGCAGGTGTGCCCCACGCCGCCGCGCTGGGGACAGCGCCCGTCCGCCGGGCAAGGCAGCAGACAGGTGCCCGTCGCGTCACCGGGATTGAAGCGGCTGCAGATCTCGGCCGGGTTTCGTTTCTGGCAGTCGAGGGTGGTGTTGCAGATCGATCCCCGGTACGTGTCGGGCGTCTGGCAGTAGCCGGGCTGCGCCGGCGCCCCGGGATTCTTCACGCACGAGAACTTCCCCTGGACGCCGTCGTACAGGGTGCAGTCCGCGTCGCTGTTGCAAGGCGTGGTGCAGATCTTGTAGCCGATGCCGTTGTCGACGCAGCTGCCCAGCATGCAGTCGATGGCGTCGTCGCAGGTGAACCCCAGCAGGCCGGGGATGCACACCGCGGGGGCCACCTCGGTCGAGACCTTCTTGTAGCAGAGGAAGTTCGGCGGGCAGCGCAGGTTCGAGTCGCAGTTCGGCACGCAGATGTCGGGCGGGTGTGCCGACGCCGAGATGACGTTCTGCAGGCAGGCCTCACCGGGCGAGCAAGAGGTCCCGTTCGCCTTGCAGCCGGTCTGCAGGCAGAAAAGATGGTCCAGTTGCAGGTCCGGCGCCTGCGGATAGATGGTCTGCGCCAGGAACGACGTCGCGCAGGCCGAGCGCACGGGATCGCGGCAGTCCTCGTTCTGGCTGCATGGGTTGAGGGTGGTGCAGACCCCCTCGTCGGCCAGCAGATCCGTCCGGTAGCAGGCCAGTCCATTCTGGGCGCAGGCCTTTCCGGTCAGATCATCGGACGGGTGACAGGCGGCCAGCCGGATGTCGGAGTCCAGGCACACGGCGCCGTCCAGCGGCGCGTAGGGGACGTCGCACGTCTGCGCGCAGAAATCCGTGGCCCCGACCTGGCGCGCGGCGAAGCAGGCCATGGGGCGGCCCGCGCCGTCGGTGCCGCACCCCGGATCGGGCGCGGCCGTATCGCAGGCGAAGACGCGGTTATCGAACTCGGCCGGGTCTACCCGGCAGCCGGCCCCGAACCCGCACACGGCGCCCAGGGCCGCGATCACCAGCGCCCCCGAAGCGGCCCGGCGCACCCGTGGCGCCACGATGTCTCCACCCCCCGCCGCGCGCAGACTCACTTGATCATGCTTTCGATGAACACGGCGTCCGGGGCATTGGGCTCGATCTCCAGGTAGCGGCGGTAGCTGTCTTTCGCCTGCGCGACGTTGCCCGCGCGCATGTAGCACTTGCCGAGGAACTTGTACACGGGGGCCGCGCGGGGGTTCGCCCGCTTCGCCTCTTCGCCCTTCCGGCAGGCCTGCACGGCGTCCCCTTGGGCCAGCAGCTTCTCCCCCTCCGCGATGGCGTCACGGGCTCCGTGCTGGGGTGGGGCGGGCTTCTCCTCGACCGGCGCCTCCACGGCCGGGGGAGGCGGCGTCGGGGCCGCCGGGACGGCGGCGCCCTCCCCGTGGTGCTCGCTGATGCCGGGGGTGGTCGAGCCGCGCGCCGCGCGTGGCGTCGTGTGCGCGCCCGCGGGGGGCGGTCTTCGTCGCGGCAGCCGCTCGCGTGCCGCGCCTTGTTCCAGCGCGGCGGGCGGGGCGGGGGCCTGGGCCGGCGCAGGCTCGCCTTTCGCGGTCAAGGGGGCCGGATCGTCCCGCCCCACCAGGGGCGCCGCCGCGGCGACGGCTTGGGCGGGCGCGGCCTCGGCGACCACGGCGGCGATCGGAACCGGTGGGGCCGCCAGCCGGCGCGAGATGACGACCGCCACCAGCAGCACGATGGCGGCGCCGCCCAGGCCGATGGCCAGGGGCTTCTTCGACGTCCGGGCCGGCGGCACCGCCACCGGCGTGGCGGCCGGGGTGATGGGGCGATTGTTCCGCGCCCCGGTCGGGCCCGAGCCAATCGACAGCGTCTGCGCGTTCGCGAAGGCCCGCCGCGCCAGTCCGTCGTTCAGCACCCGGTTCAGCTCTTCGCGGAAGACCGCGGCCGTGGCGGGCCGCAGCTCGCGCGCCTTCGCCAGGCCCCGGAGGATCAGATCGTCCAGATCGTGCGGGATGGTCCCGTCGGCCCGTCGCATGCTGGGCAGATCGGGCTCCTCGCTGAGGTGCCTGCTGACGATGCCGATGGGCGTGGCGGCACGAAAGGGCACGTCGCCGGTCGTCATCTGGTACAGGATCACCGCCGCCGAGTACAGGTCGGTGCGCCCGTCCAGCGCCTCGCCCCGCGCCTGCTCGGGCGACATGTACTCCGGCGTGCCGCACACCAGACCCTGCACGGTCAGCATCTGCGGATCCGCCGCCACGCTGTCCTCGCTGACCGCCTTGGCGATGCCGTAGTCGCACACCTTCACGAAGTCCGGCTCGTCGCGCCGCTCGATCAGCATGATGTTGCTGGGCTTCAGATCGCGATGGATCAGCCCGTGCGCGTGCGCCTCGTCCAGGGCCGCGAACACCTGCGACATGATGTGCACCATGCGCGGCACGGGCAGCGGGAACTCGTCGCGGATGACCTGGGCCAGATCCCGGCCGGACAGCAGCTCCATGGCGATGAACAGGATGCCGCCGCTGTCCTGGCCCGACTCGATGATCTGAACCGAGTTCGGGTGGTTCAGGCGCGACGCGCTCTTCGCCTCGCGCTGGAACCGGCGCACCAGCTTGTCGTCGTTCATCAGGTGCGGGTGCAGCACCTTCAGCGCGACCGCCTTGCCCAGGGACAGCTGCTCGGCCTGGTAGACGTTGCCGGTGGCGCCGCTACCGATCAGCCGCTCGATGCGGAAGTTGCCGCCGATGACCTGACCGATCAGACCGATCGGTCCGTGCTGCGGCAGGTCTTGTCGGGGCGTCATGGCTATCTGCATACCGGTCACCGAGGCCCCGTTGAAGGGCCTCTACCGGTTACAACGCATACTAACGCAAGCCTTCCATCGCCCCCAGCAGGGTTGGATGCTGGAACAAAACGACCACCGCGCGCGCGGTGGTCGTTTGCGACCTAGACGGGGACTACTTGTTCGGCTGCGGCGTCAGACGCAGGTACGGGCGTACCGCCTTGAAGCCCTTGGGAAACTTCTGCTTCAAGACCTCCGGATCCTGGATCGACGGGACGATGACGACATCGTCGCCATCCTTCCAGTCGGCCGGCGTCGCCACCGAGTGGCTGTCCGTCAGTTGCAACGAGTCGATGACGCGCAGCAGTTCCTGAAAATTGCGGCCCGTGCTGGCCGGGTAGGTGAGGATCAGCCGGATCTTCTTCTTGGGATCGATGATGAAGACCGAACGCACCGTCGCGGTGTCGCTGGCCTCCGGATGGATCATCCCGTACAGGGTCGACACCTTGCGGTCGGCGTCGCCCAGGATGGGGAAGTTCAGCTTGGTGGACTGGGTCTCCTCGATGTCGCCCGTCCACTTCTGGTGGGAGGCGACGTCGTCGACGCTGACCGCGATGACCTTGACGTTCCGCTTGTCGAACTGCGGCTTCAGCTTCGCCACGGTGCCCAGCTCGGTCGTGCAGACGGGGGTGAAGTCCTTGGGGTGGGAGAACAGCACGGCCCACTTGTCTCCGATCCACTCGTGGAACTTGATGGTGCCTTCCGTGGACTCCTGCGTGAAGTCCGGTGCTATGGAACCGAGAGTGAGGCTCATGGGATCTCCTTTGTCTGCAAAAATAGACAGCGCGTCCTGTTATACGGGCGCCGCCGGGGCGGCGCCAATCTATATTCAGCGGGGCAAGGCCGGAAGGGGCCTGGGGCGGCCGTCGCGTCCGGAGGGGGCGTGAGTCACGCGTCGCGCTTCGACTTCGTGGTGCCCGCCGACCTGGCGGGGGAACGGCTGGATCGGGCCATGGCGCGCGTCGCGCCTGGCGTGACCCGGGGCGAGGCGCGCCGCCTGATCGCCGCCGGCGTCGTGTTCGTGGGGGGCCGGCGCACGGGGATCAGCTCGCGCGCCGTGCGGGCCGGCGAGCGCCTGCAATGGGACGCGCCCGTGACCGCTCCGGCCCCCGTGACGGCGGGGCCCGACCCGCGGATCGTCCTGGAACGGCCCGAGCTGTGGATCCTGGACAAGCCCGCCGGCATGCCCGTCGAGCCGACGCGCGGGGGCAGCCGCGGCACCCTGGTCGAGTGGTTGCACCATCATCACGGTCCCGCGTTCATCACCCACCGCCTGGACGTCGCCACCAGCGGCCTGCTGGTGGTGGCCCGCGACAAGGCGGCGCTGGCGCGGCTGAACGCGCTGTTCGCGTCCCACGCCATCGACCGCGCCTACCTCGCCGTCGTCAGCCCGCCCCCGGTCTGGGACGAGGTGACGCTGGACGAGCCTCTCGACGGCAAGCAGGCCGTCACCCACGCGACCACCGTCGCCCGTGCGCCCACCGCCGCGCTGTTGCGGATCAAGCTGGAGACCGGACGCACCCAGCAGATCCGCCGCCACCTGCGCGCCGCCGGCCACCCCGTGGTCGGCGAAAGCGTCTCTGGCGCCCGCGGCGCCGGCCGGCTGCTGCTGCACGCCTACGCGCTGGAAATCCCCTGGGGACGCGGGGTCCTGAGATCCGTCGCCCCCCCGGGTGACGACTTCCAGCAACGGACGACCACGCTGGGGTTATCCCTGCCCACGCCCTGATTCCCACGCCGTCGCCTCTGGTCGCCGGTTCCCCCACATCGCGCTTTCCGCCGGGCGGCGACGTCCTCACGATCCTCCAGCTTCCTGCCGATGCATGCGCTGTCGTGGGCGCGCCGAGACATGTCGAATCCCCGTTGCCGCTGGGGACCCGCGAGCCGAAGCGGGCCGAGACACCCCATCGCCTGGGCCGCTTCGAGCTGATGGAGCGGATCGGGCAGGGCGGGATGGCCGAGGTGTTCCGTGCGGCGGTGACCGGGCCCGAAGGATTCCGCCGCGAGCTGGTGGTGAAGCGCGTGCTTCCGCAGCTGACGGGGCGGCAGCGCTTCACACAGATGTTCGTCAACGAGGCGAAGATCTCGGCGCTGCTGGCGCACCCGAACATCGTCCAGATCTTCGAGTTCGGCGAGGCGGCGGGCTCGTACTTCATCGCCATGGAGAGCGTGCGGGGCGTGACCCTGCGCGAGGTGTTGATTCGCCTGCGCGAGCAGGGGCGGACCATGCCGGTGGTGGCCGCGGCCGAGATCACGCGCGAGGTGCTGGTGGCGCTGGATTACGCGCACTGCCTGCGCGGCGGTGACGGCCGGCCGCTGGAGATCATCCACCGCGACGTCTCACCGTCGAACATCATGCTGGCCGACACGGGCGTGGTGAAGGTGCTGGACTTCGGCATCGCCCGCGCCGCCGACATGATCGCCGACGACGACGGTGAGGTGGTGAAGGGGAAGATCGCCTACCTGGCCCCCGAGCAGATCGCCTGCCGCGCCATCGACCGCCGCGCCGACTTGTTCGCGGCCGGCTGCGTGCTGCACGAGATGCTGACCGGGCGGGTCATGTTCCGCGCCCAGAACAACCTGCAGCGGAAGCTGGAGCTGCTGGCGGAGAAGTCGCTGCCGCCGTCGGCATGGAACCCCGATGTCCCTCCCGCCGTCGACGAGATCGTCCGCCGTGCCACCGAACGCGACGCCGAACTTCGCTACGCCTCGGCCGGGGACATGATCGTCGACATCGAGAACTATCTGGCGTCCTTTCGCTCCAGCAATCGCGCCGTGTTGAAGCTGATCCGCTCGCTGAGCGAGGACCCGGAGCCGGACACGCCCGACGTGATCGTGCCGTCCGGCTTGCCGGTGGGCCCGCCCCAGACCGCGGTGACCTCGCCCGAGCGTCCGCTGGCACGCGGGCGCGGGCAGCGTGTGCCTGAGAACGACCGTTCGTACGCGGGGCAGGGGACCGGCGCGGGCACCTATTCAGGCACCGCGAGCGCGCCGGGCGCGGGCACGATGGTCGGCCGGCTGGGGAACGCCGGCAACGCCGAGCGCGAGCGCTTCAGTCGCGCCCGTCACGGACGGACCTTCCTGGTGGCGCTGCGCTGGCTGGCGGCGTGCGCGGCCGTCGCCGCGCTGGGGCTCGGCATTCGTAGCTTTGTCGCCGGCCGCGCCGCCGCGGTCGCGAACGAGTCGCCGCCGCCGCCGCTTCAAGCGGCTGTCGCTCCCGTCGCTCCCGGACCGTCGGCGGTGGCACCGAGCGACAAGCGCGGGGGCGACAAAGCAAAGCGCCGCCTGCCACACGGGCAAGCCGGGAAGCGCGGCGCGCATCATCCCTGAGGCGCGCCGGTGATGGACGCGTTCGCTAGCGACGCGGCTCGGGGTGCGGATGGCGCATGTGATAGTGCTGCAGCTGCCGCCAGACCCCGGCGCCCAGCATGCAGACGACTGCCACCGTGATGATCATCGCCAGCACGGACGCTGAATCCGCCGTCACGCCGGTCAGGTCCAGGGCCCAGATGCCGCCCAGGATCGCCGCCAGCACCAGTCCGGAAATGATGAGCATGGGGAAACCTCCTTCCCTGGAAACCTGGCGCCGGGAAGCGATTCGTCAACCTGATGCCGGACCATCTTGGGGAACATCTTGGGGACCGCCTGCGACGCAGGGAGACGCGTGACGGGAAGAGGCTCACGCCAGCTTCGTGACGAACGTCCGGATCGCGGCGAGGACGGCGGCGTTCGAGGCTTCCACGGCGTCGCGCTGGCTCTTGGCGCGGGAAATCTCCAGGGAGTGATCTCCGCCAATCACCACGCACAGCTCATTGGGGGCCTGCATCTTCGCTCGCACGGTCGCGAGCTCGGAGAGCGGGCACAGTTCGTCGTTCGTCCCCTGCACGAACAGGATGGGCGCGCGCAGCGCGAGCAGCACCTGGTCGCGCTTCGCCCCCGACGAACCCGAGATCAGCGGGTATCCCAGGCAGATGAGGCCCGTCACCGGTGTGTCCAGCGCCAGATGGCAGCCCATGCGCGACCCCATCGACTTGCCGATGAGGAACACGCGATCCCCCGGGTAGACGGCGCGCGCCTGCGCCAGCGCCTCCGCGTGGGCGGCGATCAGGACGGGGGCGCGGTCGGGCATCCGGCGGCCCGCTTTCATGTACGGATAGTCGAACGTGGCCACGTGGCCCAGCGTCGACAGGCGGGCCCGCCAGGCCTGCATCCAGGCCGACGTCGAGGGGGCGCCGGCCCCGGGGGCGAACAGGAACAGGGGCGCGGGGGGATCGCTCATGGGGCGAAACCCTACCTCTGCGCGCCGGGCGCGCCGAGAACGGGGGGTGATCGGGCGCTCGGGCGGCCGCCGTGCTATGGGAAGCGCGCCTCATGAAGCCGCCGGGGAGCGCCACTGCCCGATCTGTTTCTGGATCGGTCGCTGGGCCGGCTCCTGGAGGGACCGTGCGCGCCTGGCAGCCTGTGTCGCCCGATCGCGTTCCCGCGACGCTGTTCGCCCGGCGGAAGTTCTGGGCCGAGCAGTTCGGCACCGCGCCGGTGCTACCCATGTCGGCCGCCGAGATGGAGGCGCTGGGCTGGGAGAGCTGCGACGTGGTGCTGGTGACCGGCGACGCGTACGTCGACCACCCCAGCTTCGGCGCGGCCCTCATCGGGCGCCTGCTGGAGGCGCAGGGCTTCCGCGTCGGCATCATCGCCCAGCCTGACTGGCGCTCGCCGGCGCCGTTCGGGGCGCTGGGGCGGCCCAATCTGTTCTGGGGCGTCACGGCCGGGAACATGGACTCGATGGTGAACCGCTACACGTCGGATCGGCGGTTGCGATCCGATGACGCGTACTCGCCGGACGGGCAGGGGGGGCTGCGGCCCGATCGCGCCGTGACCGTGTACGCGCAGCGCTGCCGCGAGGTCCACGGCGACGTGCCGATCGTCATTGGCGGCATCGAGGCCAGCCTGCGGCGCATCGCCCACTATGACTACTGGTCGGACAGCGTACGCCGCTCGGTGCTGATGGATGCGCGCGCCGATCTGCTGGTGTACGGCAACGCCGAGCGCGCCATCGTCGAGATCGCGCACCGCCTGGGCGCGGGAGAGTCACCCGAGACGATCACCGACATCCGGGGCACCGCGTTCGTGCGGCGCGCGCAGCCGCTGCCGGAGGGATGGACCGAGCTCGACTCGCGCACGGTGGACACCCCGGGGCCGGTCGAGCCACCGGTGGATCCCTACGCACAGGCGGGCGGCGCCCCCGGTGAAGACGCGGCGTGTGCGCCGGCGCCGCTGGTGGCCCTGCGGCGACCCGTCGCGGAGAAGAAGAAAGCGGACCGCGCGCGCACGGTCATCCGCATGCCGGACTTCGCCGCCGTCGAGCGCGATCCCGTGCTGTACGCGCACGCCTCGCGCATCCTGCACCTGGAATCGAACCCGGGGAACGCCCGGGCCCTGGTGCAGCGCCACGGCGATCGCGACGTGTGGCTGAACCCGCCGCCGCTGCCGCTGTCCAGCGCGGAGATGGATCGCGTCTACGAGTTGCCCTACACGCGACGCCCGCACCCGGCGTACGGCGACCGGAAGATCCCCGCGTACGACATGATCCGGTTCAGCGTGACGATCATGCGCGGCTGCTTCGGCGGCTGCACGTTCTGCTCGATCACCGAGCACGAGGGGCGGATCATCCAGAACCGCTCGGAGGCGTCGGTGCTGCGCGAGATCGAGGAGGTGCGCGACAAGACGCCTGGGTTCACCGGAGTGATCTCCGATCTGGGCGGCCCCACGGCGAACATGTACCGCCTGGCCTGCAAGGATCCGATGGTCGAGGCGGCCTGCCGCCGTCCGTCGTGCGTGTTCCCCGGGATCTGCCCCAATTTGAACACGGATCACTCGTCGCTGATCGGGCTTTACCGCAAGGCGCGCGCGCTGCCCGGCGTGAAGAAAGTGCTGGTGGCGTCGGGGCTGCGCTACGACCTGGCGGCCACGTCGCCCGAGTACGTGAAGGAGCTGGCCACCCACCACGTGGGCGGCTACCTGAAGATCGCGCCCGAGCACACCGAGAGCGGCCCGCTGTCGAAGATGATGAAGCCGGGCCTGGGCGCGTACGATCGCTTCAAGGCGCTGTTCGATCGCTACTCACGCGAGGCCGGTAAAGAGCAGTACCTGATCCCCTACTTCATCGCCGCGCACCCAGGCACGACGGACGAGGACATGCTGCAGCTGGCGCTGTGGCTGAAGAAGAACGGCTTCCGCGCCGATCAGGTCCAGGCGTTCTTGCCGTCCCCCATGGCGACCGCGACCGCGATGTATCACACCGGCCGCAACCCGCTGCGCCCGCTCCGCCGCGCCAACGGCGAGGACGTGGCCGTCCCCCGGGGGATGAAGATCCGCCGCCTGCACAAGGCCTTCCTGCGCTACCACGACCCGGCGAACTGGCCCACGCTGCGGGATGCCCTGCGCCGCATGGGCCGCGCCGATCTGATCGGCCCCGCGCCCCACCATCTGGTCCCGCTCCACCAGCCGTCCGGCGCGCAGGCGCCGCACGCGCAGCGCCCGTTCCGCACCCAGCACGTCCGCCAGAACACCACCCCGCGCCGCCCCCGCTGAGCGGCGGCGTCGGGGCCGCGCCCCCGCACCACGAGCGACATCGCAGAAAGTCGCGGCGCAGGCCGGGGAGTGCGATCGTGGGACAGTTTCCCTTAACTCCAAGGAGATCGCGAATGAAGCTTCCCGTTGTATCGGCCCTGGCATTGTCTCTGTCGTTGTGCACCCTCGCTCCCGTTCCTGCGCACGCCCAGGACGACGCCCCCCCAGCGGCACCGCCGCCCGCCGCTCCCATCGGCGCGCCCCCCCCGTCGGGTGCGTTCGGCTCGCTGGGCCAGTTGGTGATCAGCACCGACATCCCCCTCGGCCGGACGGAGCCCGGTCTGTCGTTGATCCACGAGAGCCAGAACATGGGCGGCCCGAGTTCGACCAGCTTCGCCATCGCGCCGTCGGCCGACTACTTCGTTGCTCCGAACGTCTCCATCGGCGGAGGCATCGGTGTCTCGCGTGACAGCGGCGGCGCGGACGGCATCTTTCTGTCGGGATTGACCGTCACCACCATCGCCGTCACCGCGCGAGTCGGTTACAACCTGCCCCTCTCGGACGCCTTCTCACTGTGGCCGCGGTTGGCCCTGGCGTACGGACACGTCAACGTCAGCGGTGACAACGGTGTCAGCGGCAGCGGCTACGTCATTCCTCTGACCGTTTTCGTCCCCGTGCTGTGGCACCCAACTCAGCACTTCTTCGTCGGTCTGGGCCCGGTCCTGTCGACCGACCTGATGAGCAAGGAAGAGGGCAACGACGCTGTGAAGACGACCGACATCGGCGTCGAGGCCACTCTCGGCGGCTACTTCAATCTCTGATCCGAGGGGTCGCAGGGGACGAAGTCCCCCGGCATCGGAGGCGGGCTTCGCCCGCCGGAGACGCCGCCACAAAAAGAAAATCCGGACCGCTACCCAGGTCCGGATCCGTTCTTGGGGGTCTCGTAGGGGGGACGAAGTCCCCCCTGCGCGCCTTTAGTGATTCCGCAGTTCGCGGAACTCGC
>Ga0207652_10003006_pt1 | contig 14079 bp, 10 predicted proteins | sample KBSC63BmetaG_FD_184334 | JGI IMG/M metagenome (GOLD analysis project Ga0207652, IMG submission 184334) | Corn rhizosphere microbial communities from Kellogg Biological Station, Michigan, USA - KBS C6-3B metaG (SPAdes) (version 2) | ecosystem: Host-associated > Plants > Roots > Rhizosphere ... | reverse complement strand
CCTGCAACTGGAACCCGGCAGCCTGCTGCTGATGGATTACGCGACCCAGTTGCACTACGACCACGCCATTCCCAAGCAGCGCGTCCCCGTTGGCCCGCGCATCAGCGTGGCGTTTCGCTGTTCGGTGGCGCGTTGATGACTGCAGGAGCGTGAATGGCCGAGCCAGGCGCAGAGCTTCAACGAGGCCGCGGCGAATTCGCCGCGGAAACTTGCGGGCGTACTGGGATATCGGCGGGACTGGTGCAGCTTCAATGAGGCCGCGGCGAATTCGCCGCGGAAACTGTGGGATGTCGTGGATGAGGACACCGACGACGTCCCGCTTCAATGAGGCCGCGGCGAATTCGCCGCGGAAACTCGTGAACTGCCCGCTACGCGCGAGTATTTCTCTCGGCTTCAATGAGGCCGCGGCGAATTCGCCGCGGAAACGTTCACTGACCCGACAGGAGGGAATCCATGAGTACAGCTTCAATGAGGCCGCGGCGAATTCGCCGCGGAAACCTGATGAAAGCGGGCAACAAATTGAACGTGGCGGTTGCTTCAATGAGGCCGCGGCGAATTCGCCGCGGAAACAGCAGGCATGGCGCAAGATCATCGCGCGCTTGCGGTTGCTTCAATGAGGCCGCGGCGAATTCGCCGCGGAAACCCCCGGCGGGGATGAAGTGATGGCGCTCACGATCAAGCTTCAATGAGGCCGCGGCGAATTCGCCGCGGAAACAGGCCAAGGCGCAGACCGCGCCGTCTGGCTACCAGTGGCTTCAATGAGGCCGCGGCGAATTCGCCGCGGAAACCGGTAAAGCTTGCCGTGGCCTGCATGTTGCCGCCGTTGCTTCAATGAGGCCGCGGCGAATTCGCCGCGGAAACCGGCCGTACCTGAATAAATGGTTGATCCGCTTGTTCCGCTTCAATGAGGCCGCGGCGAATTCGCCGCGGAAACGCCTTCATGGCGGCCAGCGAGCTGATGAAGCAGCACAAGCTTCAATGAGGCCGCGGCGAATTCGCCGCGGAAACGCCTGATCGCCAAGGTGCTGGCGGACACCGAAAGCGCGCTTCAATGAGGCCGCGGCGAATTCGCCGCGGAAACTTCCTTGTCGGCCAGCTCCGGTTCGAAGGTGGTCGAGCTTCAATGAGGCCGCGGCGAATTCGCCGCGGAAACCGCGAACGGCTCGCGGCAATGTTCAGACGATGCTCGGCTTCAATGAGGCCGCGGCGAATTCGCCGCGGAAACGCCGTGAAGTCGATTCGGCGATTGATTCCGCAATGACGCTTCAATGAGGCCGCGGCGAATTCGCCGCGGAAACCAGCGGGAGCCTCGGGAAGCGGTAGCGGTGGCGGCTCGCTTCAATGAGGCCGCGGCGAATTCGCCGCGGAAACGGCGAAGTCAACCACGGCACCGCCGACCTGATCGTGCTTCAATGAGGCCGCGGCGAATTCGCCGCGGAAACACACTTCGCCGTTGCCGCCCGCGAGCAGCCATCCAGCGCTTCAATGAGGCCGCGGCGAATTCGCCGCGGAAACAACGCGCCGAGTCCGAACTGGCCGCGCTGCGTGAGTCGCTTCAATGAGGCCGCGGCGAATTCGCCGCGGAAACGACCGTACCCGCTGGCAGTGTGCCGATCGTGGCGGAGCTTCAATGAGGCCGCGGCGAATTCGCCGCGGAAACTGTTGTCCGCCACCACCTGCGGCCGCCATACCTCGGCTTCAATGAGGCCGCGGCGAATTCGCCGCGGAAACGATGTCGGCAGACGCTTCGGTTTCGGCCGTACCTGAAGCTTCAATGAGGCCGCGGCGAATTCGCCGCGGAAACGGCGGCCTACGCGAGCGGCGGCTTGGCCGCGAGCCTGCTTCAATGAGGCCGCGGCGAATTCGCCGCGGAAACCTATTCAGACCGTCACGATGACGCCCCAGGAGTTCGAGCTTCAATGAGGCCGCGGCGAATTCGCCGCGGAAACCCGTTGAACGAGGCCTGCCAGCGCTGCGTGAGCTTGTGCTTCAATGAGGCCGCGGCGAATTCGCCGCGGAAACCGGCCCGCGGCCTGCCCAAGCGCGATGGTGGGTCGCGCTTCAATGAGGCCGCGGCGAATTCGCCGCGGAAACCAATGACTACGTTCCATCCTGCATCAAGGAAGTATTTGCTTCAATGAGGCCGCGGCGAATTCGCCGCGGAAACAGACTTGCGCGCCCATCGCGATAATCAGGAAACCAAGCTTCAATGAGGCCGCGGCGAATTCGCCGCGGAAACGTGTTCGCCGAAACATGCGGCCAGACTGCGGACTGCGCTTCAATGAGGCCGCGGCGAATTCGCCGCGGAAACGTCGACAGTCGTGTCTGACGCATCAATGTTGATGTAGCTTCAATGAGGCCGCGGCGAATTCGCCGCGGAAACCACCGGCCGAAAATCGCCGAAGTCCGAAAAACGCACAGCTTCAATGAGGCCGCGGCGAATTCGCCGCGGAAACCGCAAGTTTATTGGTTCGCCTAACATTCGGCGCAAGTGCTTCAATGAGGCCGCGGCGAATTCGCCGCGGAAACGCTCGGCATGTCAACAGTTATTTTCGAGAGATGCCGGCTTCAATGAGGCCGCGGCGAATTCGCCGCGGAAACGTGGTTCCGTTCTGCGCATTGGCTTCGAGCCGTCGTTGCTTCAATGAGGCCGCGGCGAATTCGCCGCGGAAACTGCCCACGCTGATTCCCTTGTCTCGCATGGGTTTAGCAGGCCCCGTGCGAGAGGTGGCTTGTTCGATGCGCGCGCAGACCCGGTTATTAACCGAGTATCGGCAATTTCGCGTCCAACGAATGGATTGTCAAGGAACTTGTTGTTGCGAGGGCTGGCCGGGTTTCCGGGCATCATCCAGGTGCTCGCGGCGCCTGGGCAAGTATCGCGCATCAGCGATGTGGCTGGAATGAGCATGGTCAGACGATGATGGGTTCGCGTGCGACGGGGCTGAACTTGTCACCCAGGCTGACGACGCGTGGCTTGACTTTGTCGGCCGGGCCGAGGTCGATCACGAGCAGCGCGTCGACGCGACCATTGATGACGCCGTCCAGCAACTGGATCATTTCAGCGTGTCGTCGACGACTGAGCCGACACTGGAAGACGGAAAGTTGCAGCCATTCGCCGAAGCCTTTCATGAGCTTGAATACGCGGCGCCAGCGTTTGTCGTCGCGGATGTCGTAGGTGACAAGGTACAAATGTTCGTCCATGGCTTTCTCACCGTTTGCGATGTCAGCGGGTGGTGAAATTCGGATAGTCGTCGAGTTCGCCAAGCAGAAAACGACCGAGCAGACGCGCCTGCAATTCCAGTAGCCGGCGGTAACTCAAGCGGTAGCCGAACAGGGGATGGGTGACCTCCTGCGACAGCCGGCGCTCGAACGCGGCGATGAATCGTTTGCGGCCATCCGCGGTGAGATTCACGCTGCCGGCGGCACTGACGAAATCGCTGGGGTGAACTTCGCCATTGTTGATCACCAGCATCACCACGGAATCGGCAAGCAACGGACGAAAGGGCTCCATCATGTCCAGCGCCAACGCTGGCCGGCCGTAACGCGGCTGATGGTAGAACCCGCGGAATGGATCAAACCCGACCGCCTGCAACGTCACCGTAAGCGTACGCGCCAGCATGGTATAGGCGAAGGAAAGCATCGCATTGACCGGGTCAGCAGGCGGCCGGCGGTTGCGTTGCGTGAAGTCGAAGGACAACAAGGTTTCGTCCTCCGGCGTGGTGGGCTTGAGCGTATTGCGAAATTGGCCGAAGTAGATGGCCGCGGCGTTGCCTTCGATGCCGAGCAGCATTTCCAGGCTTCCGGCGCGCTCGGCCTGTTGCCGGGTGCGCTTCAGGTCGGCGATGACCTGCTCGGGTTTGTCATCCGGTTTCCAGTTGCGGCGCAATTGGGTGCGGCTGTTGGCGATCTTGGCAGAGACGAATCCTCGCGCCAGCCGCAGACAGGCATGTTCGTCGAAACTGGCCCGGTATTGCGCGGTGCGCAACTCCACATTCTTGTGACCATTGCCGACGGTATGGCCGAAGAAAAATCCACCATAGCTGTGCCAAGTGACCGGGATGCCACGTTGCATCAATTCCTGGAGGCACGGCGTGGTGATGTAGATATTGCCCTGTACGATCACCTGCGAAACTTCGCGCAACCGGGCGGTGGCCAGCAACTGTCCGTTCTTGTCGGTGACCTCCAGCAACTCGCCCTTCTTGGCGAGCTTGGCGCTGTGGTGCTGGATGTACAGGGGCAGGGCTTCGTGCAGCGATACCGCCAGCGGGCGCGGCGACAATTCGGTTTGCTTCAGGAATTGCACCTCGTCGGGCAGGCAGATGCCGACCAGCGAGCAACGCGGACATTTCGGACTATCCACCAGCGGCGGTGGCATCTCGCCGCCGGCAGCCATCGCGCGAAGTTCCGCGATCGCATTGCGCGTGAGGGAGAGCAGTTCGTCGTCGAAGGCAACGGCGACACGTTCCTTGCTTTCGACATAATAAATCGCGCCTTCTTCGCAGACGTAACCGTGTTCCCGCAACAGCAGGCCTTGCGCGCACAACTGTACGCGCTCGGGGTCATACACGCCTCGCGTGGTGTGCGGCCGCTTGCCGCGTTTGTAATCGACGGGCGTGACGACGTCACCCTCGCCCTCGATCAAATCGAGCTTGGCAATCAGGCCGAGTTTGTTGGATGACAGCGTGATTGAACGCGCATGGATTTCGATGCGTTCTTCCGCGGCCTTGTCTGCGTCGGGCAGATCGCCGGATGGCTTGTCCACGCGCCGATGCTTGTAACGGCCCTCGACGGTATCGGCCGAATCGGTCCATTCGCCCTGCACCCACTCCAGATAAGCGAGGCGCGGACAATAGACATGCTCGTTGAGCATGCGCACCGGAATCAGGGGCTGGTCGCCGCCCAATTCCGGGAATGGAAGCTCCAAGTCACCCTGTCTTGGCTCCATCGAAGTATCCCCATGGCCTTCGATGCAACCGGTTGTACTCCCGATGCGGGCATTCGACAACTGCCGGGGTGCCGAAACATGTGTTTGTTCGTGCGGTGAGTGATGAAAGGCCGGCAATTTGTTGCCAAACACTATCTGTCATCGGAAAAGGGGTTCAACAGCGGCACACCCGTGGCGCCGAAGTGCCGGCCGTTGCGGGTCACGACGGTGAGGCCGTGGATCAGCGCGGTGGCCGCAATCAGCTTGTCGAGCGCGTTTTCGGCGCGCGGCGCGCACAGCTGCCCCCAAAGTTGGGCGATATCGGCATCGACATCGAGAACATTCCCGGCGAAGTCCGTGAGGATGGATTGCAGCCAACGTTCCAATCGGCGTGCCTGCAATGCATCGCCGCGATGGTGGATCAGCGCAACGCCGCGGCGCAGCTCGCCGACGGTAATCACTGAAAGAAAGACTTGTACTTGGCTGGCGGCGACATCCGCGAAGAACTTTCTGACGCCCGCGTCGGCTTTGTGGCCTTTGCGGATTTCGCTGACTACGTTGGTGTCAATCAAATACACGGCGCGACCGCTTATCGGAATGAACGCGCGCGAAGTCCGCGTCATTGCCCACGTCGGGCATGCGGGCAAGCAGGTCAGCCAAGTTCTTGCGGCGGGTAGGCGCGAGGGCTGCTTCGAGAATGGCTCGATGCTCAGCCTCGGCACTGCGGGCATGCGTCGCCGCGCGCTGCTTCAGCTTGCGCACCAGCGCCTCATCGAGATTGCGGACGATCAGGTTGGGCATGGCTTCGTTCCGGTTCCTGCATGAAGTGATAGCAATGATAGCATCATATCGCGGACACATGGTTCAAGCCGATTTGAACAAGCCACCGCCGAAATGCATCGTCTTGCCCAGCAGCACGGGACCTGGCACGGCTACCTTGAACCGCAACAGCAAATTCGCGCCTTTCTCCTCCACCGTCAGCGGCACGGGCAACCGGCGGCGCTGCACTTCTTGCAGCACATCTTCGTGCAGGGAATCGCGGCCATTTCGCTTGGCGTGACGTGTGGGCGCATAGGGCGTGGCCACTGCCCACACTCTGGAAGAGGCAAACAGCGGGTCGGCATCCGGGTTGACTTCCACCCGTTCCAGTTCGAGCTTGCCGGCACGCCCAGCGCGCAATTCACTCAAACCAGTCAGCGCACGCGCCAGCGTTTCCAGATGGCCGCATTCATCCTTGAATGGTTTCCGGTGTTCAATCGCGTGCGGGGCGATCACCAGCAGGCGCTGGCGGGCCAAGTCGGGCACGAAAGCCAGGTGTGCATGACTGCCACGCCGCGCTGTGGAGCCATCGGCTTCGTGACCAGTGAAAAACACGGGAAGTTTTTTCCGCGCACCCATTTCATTCTGCACTCGCGTCATTACGGCGCGGCGGAGGGCCCGCGCCAGTTGCAAAGGGTCGGCGTCGGCGGCCAAGCCATCCGCAATGCGGAACGCCAGCGCGCCTTCTGCTCGTCGAACCGGGGCCATCATGCCAAGACCACCGTAACGCCCGTTGCCCAGCACGAGCGGACCGCTGACGGCTTCGGCAAATTGGATTTCCACATGCCGAAGCTGGTGCCTGGAAAAACGCGTGCCGGTGGCAAAGGTTTCGGCGCGTTCGCCTTTGGCATAGAAGGGTTCGCGCTGCACGCGAAGACCAGTCACCTTTTCACGTAGACCGGCATGGCGCAGCGCCTGCATGACGGCGTGGCAGGCGCGCTGCTGCTCATCGGCACGCTCTGTGCCGCCCTTGGCTTCCTTGCGTCTGTTGGCGGGATCGATACGCCGCCGCTTCGCACTTTCCGGCAGGGCCAGCGGCGTCACGCTGCGCCACAGGCGGGCAGCGTGTTTTTCCGTCACGCCGTAATGGGCCAGCATGGAATCGTCTGACGCTGAAACAAGTTGCTCCATCCAATAATCGTCACTGGTGATCTCGCCGGTTGCCGCGTCGATTCCGTGCGAAGCGATGGTCAGGCCCGAAAACGCCCAAGCAATATCGTTTGCGCGGATCGGACAATCCGGCGGCACTTCCACCAACACCCGGCGGATGCCACGGTCGGCATGGGCATGGCCGATGGATGGCAGCGGGATGATGCGGATGCGTTGTGCCTTGTCGGCATCGGCGGCGCTGCGGCCTATGAATACACGTTCGATTTCACCTTGTTTGGTGGAGAGCGCATCCCAAAGCTTCTTTGCCGCTCCAGATTGCGGTGTTCCCTGCTGGTCGACATCCCCTCGAATAATTGGTACCAGCGCCGCCGCGCCCTTCAACGGCCAAGCCGCAAAGGGTGCACCGGGCGCGGTGGTACGGCGTAGTTCGAACAGCAGGCGCGTTGCCGGGCTGTTGTAAGCCACGGCACGAAAACGCGGCTTGGGCGCATTTGCAAACTGAGTTTTGCCGTTGATGCGATTGAAGCGTTGGGCGTTCGCTTTGTGCCGGGTTTCCAGGCTGGCGAGCGAACCGTCGTCGGGGCAATCCAGCGTCAGGCCGTTGCCGCCTTGTGATGGCCGGTAAATTGGGCCGGGGTAGTTGCTCAGTTGTTCTTCGGCCTTTGCTTCGTCCAGCACTTCTCCGACGGCCCAAGCCATATCCACGCCACGGCCGAGCTGGTAGAGATCGTCCACGATATCGCAGATGCACTTGGCTGGGCTCTCATCGCCATCAAAGCGCCAGAGGTAGAGCAGTGGCACGGCGGTATCGAACAGACGCGGGCGGATGCGCTTGGTGGCGCTGCGGATTTCCGCGATGCGCCGAATGTCACCGCCCTTGGCATCCAGGTCGTTGTTAGGGACAAACAGATTGACGTTCTGGCCGCTGTACGCTGCGGGCGCGGCAATGGCGGGAGCGCTGAGCGTTTCCAGCCACTTCAGTGCATTGCGCTTGGTGTCATTCAGCCCCGGCAGTGCCGCTGCCGCCACCAGCCCCTGGAACAGACGCGCCGGCGATGGCGGCCAGTCGCCCACACCGTGGTAGCGACCATCGTGGAAGCGTACGGAGGCAAGGAGAGCGCGGGTCATTACTCGGTGGCCTCGTCGTTTGTGCTTTCTGTTGACTCAGTTCCCGCCTTCTTGCCTTTCCCTTTTTTCGTGCCTCCAGCTTTCTCTTTTGTCACCGCCGCATCGGCTTTCGCCAAATCTTTGTTGAATTTCACGGCATTGTCGCCTGTTTTTGATGCACCTACACCGAATGCTGTTGCCTTCGCTGCCGCGTAATCTTTCGCGAAATCATGGGTAAGTGCATTGGCCGTACTGCGTTGGCCATTGCGGCTGATGACCTGCCACGGCGCAACCGTGCTCGGGACCAGCAAGCAGCCCTGTCGCAGGAAGCCATCTAGCGGCGCAGTGGCCGCCACTAAAGACAGGCCAAGCAAATAGCTACGCAACTTTGTCGTGTCTTCTGGTTTCTCGGCTTGCAGTCTGCGCAGCGCTATCAGATTGATGGTGATGTCCTGCTCGATGCCATTGCGACACACGATGCCACCCGGTGCCGAGCCGCTTGGTACATGGACAAACCCGCGTTTGGCCAGTGGGCTCTTAGGATCCCCCTCCTGCTTGGCCTTTTCTTCGTCGCTGAACACGTCCAGCGCGCTGTAATCAATGGGCGGGTTGTATTGTGCCGAGCGCGTAAGCACATCCACGTCCCAAGCGCGAATCACGGACTGCACTAGGCGCGGCAGCTTGGCCTGCGTATCGCGCGAATCCCAGACGCCAAATATCAACGAAGTCGGCGCGAGCTTGGCGATGGGCTGGGCATTGCCGGAATCGAGCAGGGCTTTGAACGCTGCTTGCGCTTCGCCTTTGAGGTCGGACGAGCGAATCAGTGCATCGCCCAATCGATGGCCGACTTCAAAAATGGACACCGTGCCACTCCCGTAATCCACTTCAATTTGCGGAACCAGGCTGGCGTAATCCGGCTGCTTGAACATCGGTTCCATGCGGTTGGCCTGCGAGCCCACGCTGTCGATGGTCGCCACCTTGGTGCCGTCGGACAAGGTATCGATGTTGTAGCCAATGTCCGCATAGGTCGGCGGAAAGGTCACGCCACCCTCGCCTTCCACGGGCAGCAGCTTCTGCTTCAAGTGCAGGGCGACGGGGCCGTTCGGGTCGGTTGCCCATTGGTCGAGTAGTTCAGTGGTAACGGTGGTCTCAGCGGTGCTCATGGGTGTTCTCCTGTTGGGCGAAAGTGACGATCTTGTTCTTGCCCGACAGGGCAAGCTCGAAACGAAAGTGCCTGGTCGGCAGTGAAGAAATGCCGCCTTGGAATGCCACACGCGCCAGACTGACAGGCAGCAAGCCGCTCCAGATGCAATAACGCACCTGCCGAACGCCGAACTCCAAGGGCCGTGTGTATTCCAAGCCGCAGGCCGCGAGCAAGTGCACCAGCGGAGATGCCACGACGCCGTGCTTTTGCGTGTTCGGCGAATAGCCGGCATCCAACGCCGTCCATGCGCCGCGCGGGTCGAAATTGAAACTGCCACCGATGGGAGTCAGCACATCGAAAGGTTTGGCAATGAGATCATCTTTCTTTTCTGCCCAAAGCTGTTTGATGCCCTTGTATTTGAGACCACCTATGGCTTGGTTTTTCTTCGGTTTCTTGCGAACGCCGTTGAGCATGGCCTTGGCAATCTTTTCAGCCGAGCGATTGCCTGCGTAGAGCTTGAAGGTGTCGCGTGATGAACGGTCCGCCCAGTGGCTAACTTCAATGGTTGGTCTTTCCGCAACCAAAAGTCGTACTGGCAAAGAAGTGGGATCCCCCTCCTTGGCGGGAAAGGTTTCGGAGAATGCGTCCGCTGCTACATCCGATTCGGCCTCATCTTCGTCCTCATCGTCGTCACCATCTTCAGCGTCAGCTTTCTTCTTGGATGGTTCGGCGTAACCGACAGGTGTAACGCGCTCAACGCTAGCGCCCGTCAGAAATTTCAGCACCTCATCCACGGGCTTGTCATCGCCCGGTACGGTCAAATGGAACTCGGTTTGCTTGGGATTGCCCCAATCAAACCCCGCCTCGGCGTCGCCCAGCATCACGTCGGCCAATTCCATGAAGCCGAGGCAGGCGAATACCTGGCCGGGGTTGAACAAGTCCAGGGGGATTTTCGATTCGGCCATCAGTTCCTCCCCCTTTCGTCGTTGTCGCGCGAGGCTTGCGCATCGGCTGCGCGCAGCAGAGCCTCCCACCAAGCCAGGCCCCACGGCCCCCAGCGCTTTTGCAGACGGGCATAGCGCAGGGCCACTTCGCGGGCACGCTCTTCCAAGGCAGATGGCGGCAAGTCGTCACAGCCTTTTGTGGAAATCAGCGGCCGGGCAAAGCCGTGGTGCGCGGCGATCAGATGCAGGGCGAGCTCTTGTAATTCTTCCGGGAGCTGTTTGAAATCGGGGTCGTTCTTCGCATGTGGCAGCGAACCGAACTCATGCCGGTAGCCGCTCAGCACGGCCTGGTTAATGGGGCCGCGTGTCTTGGCCAACGGGCCGTCGATCTTGAATCTCTTTGCATCGCGCTCGGCAAGGAAGGCGCGTTGCCAGCGTTTGGCCTGCTTGCCTTCGTCATGCAGACGTGCGGCGGTGGCCAGCATGGTGATGTAGTCATCCGGCAAACCCAGCCGCTTGCCGATCGCTTCCGCGCGATTTGCTGCCCAGCATTGATGTTCGGCTAGCGCCTGCGGGCGGCCTTCGGCGCGGTCGTTTTCGGTATTGGATGTGTCGCGCCATTTCTGCACCGAGAGCCAGAGGGTGGCTTCGCCATCCTCACTATGCTTTCGGTTGAAGCGCAGGCTTTCGTGCCATCCATTTTCCATGCTTTCATCTGGTTCTTCGCTGATTTCAAGCACACGGAAACGAATGACCGGCTCCCCATCTATGGGCGTGAGCCAGTCGCTGCCGTCGTCCGCACTTGGCACCGCGTCGTCGGCATCGTCTTTCAGCAGGCCAGCGTGCAAGCCGCCGAAACGGGCGTCCATGATCAGGGTTTTGCCCTTGATGTCGCGTTCGATGTCTTCAAGGCGCTTCTTGTCGTTCTTGTTCTCGGTGTCGCCGAGCAGGTCGTCCAGTGTCAATGAGCGGAGCAGACTGCCGTCTACGTTCAGCAGCATGGCAACCACATCATTCGCTCTCAGTGTCTTTTCATCGTCGGGGATGCTGTTGAGCTTCGCTGCACGTTTTTTCAGCCACTCGAACACTCTCCGACTTTCCGTCTCCAGCGTTTCGCTGGCGTGCAGTGGCGCAGCTTCGAAGAAGTCTTCGATTTCCCTGATTTCTTTCTTGGTCGGCTTGCCGTAATCCTTGATGCTTTCGCGAACTGGCAAGTGCTTGCGCCACGCCATGGCGGTTTGTGGCTCTTCGTTCACCCAGCCACGCAGCCACGGCGCGACTTCGGGCCGCCCGGTGTGTTCGGGCAGGGAGGTCATGCTCCATGCGTCCACCAGCGCGCGGTTGAGCGCTGGACGCAGCGGCGCGAGGGAACTGGCATCGGCGATGAGTTGGCGCAGGGCATCGTCCTTGCCGGCGCGTTCGTTCAGATGGCGCAGGGATTCGGGGCTGACATCGAAGCTGCCATCTGCTTGATCCTGCAAAGCTTCTCCGAAAGGCGCTTGCAGCTTCTTTTGCTCTGCTTGGGCCGTCTCGACTGACTTTTGATGGCTTTCAATGGCTTTGCGTTCTTTGTCGTTACGCTGATCCTCTGGTTTATTCAGCGCATCCTGTGCCGCTTTCTTGGGTTTCGGCTCCGACTCACGCAGCATCACGATTTCCGCCTGCCTTCCTTCACCGCCACGCCGGTTCACACGCCCGAAGCGTTGCACCATCCGCTCCCACGCCACGAGGTCGCAGACCATGTGATCGGCATCCAGATCGACACCGACTTCGCCTGCCGAGGTCGCCACCAGAAAGGACGGCTGGGTTCGCTCTGCGCTATCTCCTGCAAGAAAGCCAAGCGCCTGCAATCGTTGCTCGGCTTCGATGCGTTCGCGCACACGGCGTGCACCAACGAAAAGTTCGATGTTGTTTTTGATGGGTGTTTTACCCGCCTTCTTGACGAGTATCCCGCTCACGCTCTTGGCCACATCGCGCAAATTGCAATAGACGACGATGCGCACGGGCTTCGTGCTGTTTTCGCCATCTTGCGCCAGTGCCCAAGCCTGATCTGCCAAGGCTTCGGCTAAGTTCTTGTCACCAAGCTCTTGCACACTCAAGTGCTTCCCGGCGTTCAGTCGTTCATGGACAACCGCATCAATAACGGTTTTGTCTTCAGGGCTCAGGAAATCCGATTCCTGCAACACAAAGGGCTTGGCTGTTGGTCTACGCCCCGTAGCGGAAAGCGGCAGCAACTGGAACTTGGGCACGAGCGCGTTCAGCGCATCATCCTTTGCGCCGTAGCGTTTGACGTTTTCCGCAATTTCCGCCAGCAGCGTCTCGAAGGGCGGCACCAGGTGCGCTTCGTCCAGCAGCACCAGCGTATCCGCGCCGAGCAGGCCTGCGTGATAGGGCCGCATCTTGCGGCTGACGCCGTAGCCCTCGAACAGCAGGCGCGAGCCAATCATGTCCACCGTACCGACGATAATGGCGGGCTTGGTCGGGTCAGCCAGCCAGTCGCGGTTGTCTACAAACTGACCGCGCAGGGTAGAGATGGGTAGGGTTTCGCCCTCAGCCAAGTCCAGTGCATTGCGCAGTTCCCCGGCTTCACTTTTCTGAAGGTTCGCGCGCAAATTTTCGGCAAACTGTGTCGCCTGATCCACCACGGCGCGTCGGTCCACCACATAGACCAGGCGGCGCGGCAAGCCGACTTGGTCTGACTTCATCTGCTGCGCCAAGGCAACCATCCAGATCGCTATGACCGCCGTCTTGCCCAAACCAGTGGGCACGCTGACCGCCGAAGGCAATGCGCCCTTGACGAAGTATTCGTCATACAGGCGCTGTTGCCATCTCATTGGTTTGAATCCTGTCAACGCTTCGAATTGCTCAGAAAACACCGTTGCATCCCTCTGGGTTGCATGCTTGTGATTCGTAGGTATCGAATTTTTCATTCTCGAACGCTCGATCGCCGGCCTTGCCGAATGCGTGTCGGAAGAACACGTCCAAGTCCATGCTTGGTCCTCATCTGGTTGAAACCCACACTCGCAGCCTCACCGGCTCCCACTCCTCATTCGGATCGTCGACGCCGATGACTTCGGCATGCAGCGCATGCGCGCGGTCGGCCAGCGACGCGGCGGCGGCGTTGTCGAGGCGTGGCAGATAGCCGAGCTTATGGTTGCGCCAGAACACTTCGATGGCGCGTTCGTCGTGCGGGTTGTCGGATTGCCGGCGTAGACGCAGCGCGTCACCGGCGCGAAGATGCGCAAGCACCTTGCAGTACTCGTAGTGATGGCTGCCAGCGATGCGGCAGTCCTGCAGGTGCAATCGATGCGACGGGGCGCGCCCCCGCAACGGCGCCACGACGGCGACCAGCGGGCTGCCGATGGCGGCGGCCAAGGTGCCAAGGAAGCGGCGCCGCGGTTTCGATGCGAAATCAACGACGGCCGCGGTGCCGTGTCGCGGATGGTCTGACTGCATCCCCATCTTGCCCCCTATTGGCTCGGACCCTACACCGCCGTTGCGATGCCGGCAAGACAGTAAGCATGGGTTTGTCTCACAAGGTGAGACCTTTCGGCGTGTTCGCTGGAGTCAGGGCCACATCGTCATGGTTACAATGCTCCACGTGGCTCGAGCGCCGGGACAGGAAGGGGGGTTCCCGTCTGCGCGGGAATGACGAATGAAAGCACAAGAACGACGGGCGGAAGGGGCGGCTTCCGTCGGCGGTCAACGCGATGACACGTACTTCTCGCGACGAATGTTCTTGATCGGCATCCCGAGTTCCTTCAACTGGGTGAAGGTGGCGTCGATCATGTCAGGGTTGCCGCAAAGGTAAGCGATGTCGTGCTCGGGGTCGGGCTGGAGTTCCGGCAGTACGTCCTGCACGTGGCCGCGGCGGTCGTGCGGACGCGGCGCGGCGCGTGCGGCTCGTGAAAGACAGGCGCGGAAGGTGAATTCCGGATGCTTGTTCGCGAACGCTTCGAATTCCTCGCCGTACAGGAGTTCCTGTTCGTTGCGTGCGCCGTAGAGCAGGACCACGCGGGTGCCGCGCTCGG
>Ga0207652_10003004_pt1 | contig 14084 bp, 12 predicted proteins | sample KBSC63BmetaG_FD_184334 | JGI IMG/M metagenome (GOLD analysis project Ga0207652, IMG submission 184334) | Corn rhizosphere microbial communities from Kellogg Biological Station, Michigan, USA - KBS C6-3B metaG (SPAdes) (version 2) | ecosystem: Host-associated > Plants > Roots > Rhizosphere ... | reverse complement strand
GACGTCACCCGGCGGCGTGAGGCCGTAGGCTATGCCGCGGCCGAGCAGCGCCGCGTAGTGGCCCGGCGGCGTGCCGCCCGAGACGACCGCGCTGATGTCGGCCTCGCCGAAGCCGCCGATCGGGTGGAACGGCTCGATCTGCGCGCCGGTGTCGCTGAGCGAGCCCCACGTCGTCTTCTCGTCGGCGCCGCTGCCGTTGTAGATGGTGTAGATGATCTGAAGGCGCGTCTGGCCGGGCATGAGGATGTAGGTGACGGCGGCCTGCATCTTCAGATCGACGTCGGCGCGATAGTCGTCCTGCACCGCGAGCGCGAAGCCGCCGAGCCCGACGACGTCGATGAAGTCGTTCTTCGCGTCGTGGCCCCAGAAGCGCAGCACCGCGGGGCCGCCTTTGCTGCCGTCGCGCACGATCTCGGCGCGATCGAACGCGAAGGTGCGGCCGAGCTGCAGGAACGCCGAGACCTCGCCGAGCTGATCGCCCGCCGGCGAGGCGACGCGATCGGCGTCGATGACGTTGCCGCCGAACGGGCAGGGACCGATGGCGCGTCCCGGCGCCTGCACGACGAAGCGCACCTTGTCGTTGCGCATGAAGTAGTCGCCGACGAGGCCTTGCGACGCCGGGCCGGCCACGCGCTCCTGATCGAAGTTGCCGGCGTCGAGGCGGCCGGCGGCGGCGATCGGCGCGCCGCCTTCCGCAGGCAGCGACGGCAGCGCCGCTGCGAGCGGGCTCGTGTTATTGCAACCGACGCAGGCCAGGAGCAAAAGTGACGGCAGCGTGACGCGCATGGTTCGACCACTCTACGCCAACGCATCAGAATGTCGATGCCGTCCGGTGCACCGCGGCGTGGCCGTCGACGCGACGGAGCTCAACCGCGGTTGGCGCGGCATCGACACGAGCCGGCGCTGGCCGTTCGTGATCGTGCCCGGCTTCACGCCGCGGCTCGGCTGGTCGCGGGGGCTGCATCCCGAGGCGGCGGCGCGGCTCGCCGAGGCGGCGCTGGTGCTCGACGCCGGGCTCACCTCGACGATCATCGTGTCGGGCGGCGCCGTGCACTCGCAAGACAACGAGGCGGTGCTGATGCGACAGTGGCTGCTCGCGCGCGGGGTCGATGAGCGCGCGATCCTCGTCGAGCCGTGCGCGCGCCACACGACGACGAACCTGCGCAACGCCGGACGCATGGTGCTCGCCGCCGGCGCCAGCGAGGCGTTGATCGTGACCAACGGCTTGCAGACCTACTACCTCGCCTTTCCGTGGCGCTCGGGATTTCACGCGCGCTGTCTCGCCGAGCTCGGCTTTCGCGTCGGCGCGCTCGAGTGGCTGGGGCCGATGGCGGTCGCGTTCCGCCCGTCGGCGGCGGTGTTCCGCGCGTCGTGGAAAGAGACGCGCGCGGGCGATCCGTAGCGCGGCTACCGCGGGTCGGCGAGGATGCGCTTGTCGAAGTCGCGCCAGATGCGCTTGTCGTCCCGGCAATCGTAGGTGCGGCAGATCGCCGGGCGCCGCTCGTAGATGCCGCAGCGGCGCGTGTCGGGCTCGGAGTGCACGCAGTAGCCGTCGTCGCGCTTGCGCAGGCGATACGGGCGCGAGTAGTCCCACTGCACCACGCGCTCGTCGAGATCCTGCGCCGAGCAAAAGACGGTGAGCGTGCAGCAGCGCGCCTTGCAGATCGGAATGATCGACGCGCAGTCGATCTCGGACATCTTCACCGCGTACTTGTCGACGGCTTCGCCGAGCTTCACGGCCGGCGGCTCCTCCTCGAGGAGCAGCTTCTGCGCGTCGAGCGCCCGCTGGCGGCGCCGCTCGTATTCGGCCGGCGGCAGCACGCCGTGCGCGACCAGGGTTTGGACGAGCGCGGTCAGCGTGGCGGCGACATCCGCGCTCTCCAGGCGGCGCTCGACCAGCGTGTGGTTGAGGAACCGGAGCGCCTCCTCCAGCTCGCTCCGGAGCGTGTCGGACATTGCGCAAGTATGCACCGGGACGTGGCTTTCCGCACCGCCTGATGACAGGACTTGAAATGGCACGGCGGGACGCCTAGTTTCTGCGTGTGCCCGCTAACATCCTCATCGTCGAGGATGACCCCGACATCCTCAGCTCGCTCGCGGAAGCCATCCGCGAGGAAGGCTTCGAGGTCGAGACGGCCGCCAATGGCTACCAGGCGCTGACGCGTCTGGAGTCGCAGCTGCCCGATCTCATCTTCCTCGATCTGATGATGCCACTCATGGACGGCTGGAAGTTCCTCGAAGTGGCGCGCGGGCGCTTTCCTGCGTGGAGGGCGCCGGTCGTGCTGCTTTCGGCGGTGCACAACCTGACCGAAGAGGCGCAGCGCCTCGGCGTGACCGCGTTTCTGTCGAAGCCGTTCGACCTCGAAGACGTGCAGCGGATGGCGCACACCCTCGTCGCGCAGCGACCCGAAGGGCCGCGCCAGGGCGCTTGACAGTCGCGAAGCTTGCGACTAGCTTTCTCCCGCTTCACGCGAAAGTGGCGGAACTGGCAGACGCGCAGGATTCAGGTTCCTGTGGGTAAAACCGTGCGGGTTCGACCCCCGCCTTTCGCACCCAGCCCTTCTCTCCCCTCACCAAAAACGAGCCGGATCTCATGACGACGAGCCGGATCCAGGTAGCGACGAGCGACGGACCGTGCACGACCGAAGTCGTCGTCCCCGACGGCAATGGGCCGTGGCCCGCGGTGATCGTCTTCTTCGACGCCGCCGGACTGAGGCCCGCGCAGACGCGCATCGCCGAGCGGATCGCCAAGAGCGGCTACGTGGTGCTTCAGCCCGATCTGTTCCATCGCTCGCCGCCGCTGTCGGCGCTGCTCGGCGAGAACGTCACGCTCGGGACGCTGCAAAGGGTCTTTCAAGATCCCGAGCTGCGCGGCAAGTTCATGGCGACGTACTACATGCCCGCGCTCGCCTACGCGAACCTCGAAAAGACGATCGGCGGGCTGCTCGACCACATCGCGAGCCGTCCCGACGTCGCCGGCGGCGTCGGCACGACCGGCTATTGCATGGGCGGCAACGCGAGCTTCCGCACGGCGACGATCTTCGGTGATCGCATCGCGGCGACGGCGGCGTTCCATCCGGGCGGGTTGGTGACCGATCAGCCGGACAGCCCGCATACGCGCGCCAAAGCGATCCGGTCGCGCGTGTACCTCGGGCCGGCGATCAATGACCTGCCGCCCGAAGCCGAAGCCAAGCTGCGCGCCGAGCTCGACGCCGGGCACGTGCGCTATCAGATCGAGCAGTACGACGCGAAGCACGGGTACGCCGTCGACGACGCGGCCGTCTACGATCGCGCCGCCGCCGAGCGCCACTACGCCGCGCTCGACGCGCTGTTCCGCGAAACGCTGCGCGCGTCCTCACGCTGATCGTTCAGCAGCAGCTCGGTCGAGGATGGCGGCGCACGGCTTCGAGGCCGCCCAAGACGGCGAGGTCGTCGCCGCTCAGGCGCGTCTCGCTGCGGCCGCGCCGATCGTCGAGCTCGGAGCGTCTCGGGAGACAGCGTCAGCTGCGCGGCGGCCAGATCCTCGCGGCGTCGCCTCGAGCCGGCGCGCGACCTCCGACAGCGTCGATGACTGCAGCGGCGAGAAGCCGCCGAGCGGGAAGAACGGCACATAGGGAGTGCCCTGGCGTGCAGCGCCTTGCGGATGATCTGGTTCGCTCCTCCGGGCTTTTTTCATACGCCGTATCGAGCGCGCTCGATCACGGTGATTCAGGTCGCGTCAGATTCTCGTCGGAGACGCCGATCCGATCCTGCGCGAAAACGCGCCGGATCGCGCCGGCACGCCGGTTGCTCTCTTCGGCGCTCGAAACCGGAGGATGACCCATGCAACCGCTATTCGTGGCGTTTCTCGCGTTGATCGAGCCCACATATGTCTCGATCGGTGGACATGACGGCGTCGAGGTTTACATGCGCAAAGACACCGGCGCCATCGAGCTCGCGGCCGTCGGCGAGTTCGACGCGCCGCCGGCCGAGGTGCAGGCCGCGCTCCTCGACTATGGCGCGCACGTCCGGATCAACAAGCACCTCGCCGAGAGCACGGTGCTGTCGCGCACGCCGGGCGAGCAGCTCGTCTATCAGCACCTCAAGCTGCCCGTCATCAAGGATCGCGACTTCACGCTGCGCGTGCGCTGGAACGAAAACAGCGCGCGCGGCATCTCATTCAGCATCGACGCCAGCCACGGCCCTGCGGCCACGAAGAAGGCCGTGCGCATGAGCACGCTCAACGGCCGCTGGGAGCTCGAGCCGATCCGCGAAGGCAGCGCCACGCGCGCCGTCTATCACGTCGAGATCGACTTCGCCGGCTCGGTCCCGCGCTGGATGGTGCGCGGCGGCGCGGCGAAAGATCTCCCCGGCGTGTACACCGGCATGCGCCAGCTCATCAGCGATCGTCGCGTCGGGCGCGTCAGCGCAGTCTCTGCACGCTAGGGCGGTCCGACCGCTCCTGGCGAGCGCTTCGTCTCGATCGTAACCCGCGCGCGCTCGTATCCAGAACATCCCCGATTGCGGCAAATTGCCGCACCTCGTTGAAACGAGATGCGACCTGAATTCGTCGCGTTGTATAGTCGATCCGGAGGGTGATGTGAGCCGAGGTGCGGGTGCGGGTGCGGATCTAGCCATCGTGGCGCGCGTGGGCGCGCGCTTTTGCGCCATTCCGTTGGAGCACACGCGCGAGACCATGCGGCTGCAGCCGATCGAGCCGCTCGCCGGCGCGCCGCCGTACGTGCTCGGCTTGTCGATCATCCGCGGCGAGGCGGTGCCGGTCGTGGACCTCGCGGCGCTCGTCGGTGGCGCCGGCACGCGCGAGCGGCTGATCTCGCTCCGCGTCGGCGAGCGCGCGCTGGCCGTCGCCGTCGACGAGGTGCTCGGCGTACAGGCGATCGATCGCGCCACGCTGGCCGACGCGCCGCCCTTGGCGCAGCTGGCGCGCCCCGAGGTGATCGACGCCATCGGGGTCCTCGATGCGCGCCTGCTCCTGCTCTTGCGCGCGGCGCGGCTCTTGTCGGAGGACGATTGGCAGCGGATGGCGGCCGGGCCCGCGTGAAACCGCGCGCCGAGCCGGAAGAGCTCGCTCGTCTGCGCCGCCTCGTCGGTGCGCGCCTCGGGCTGCACCTCCACGAAGTGAACGACGTCGCGCTGGGCGTCGCGCTCGAGCGCTGCGCCGACGCGGGCGCGGGCGGCATTGGCGGTTTCCTCGAGCGGCTCGCCTCGCCGTCGCGGGCGCGCGAGCTGGAGGCGCTCGCCGCCGAGCTCACCGTCGGCGAGACCTACTTCTTCCGCGAGGCCGACCAGCTCCGCGCCTTTGGCGACCTCGCGCGCGCCGAGCCCGGCCTCGAGCGCGTGCTCTCGGCCGGCTGCGCCTCGGGCGAGGAGGCCTATTCGCTGGCGATGGTCACACCGGATCGGCCGTCGCTCGCGATCGTCGGCATCGACGTCCACGCGGCGGCGATCGCGCGCGCGCGCCGCGGCTGGTACGCCGAGTGGGCGCTGCGGCAGACGCCGGCCGGGGAGCGCGCGCGCTGGTTTCGCCAGGACGGGCGCGGCTGGATGCTCGATCCCACGATCCGCGGGCGCGCCTCGTTCGAGGTGCGCAACCTCGCCGACGACGCGCCCGATCTGTGGCGCACCGCGGTCTTCGACGTGGTGTTTCTGCGCAACGTCATCATGTACTTCTCGCGCGAGCAGGCGGCGGCGCTCGTGGCCCGCGTGGCGCGCGCGCTGCGGCCGGGCGGGCACCTGTTTCTGGGGCACGCCGAGTCGCTGCGCGATCTGTCGGACGAGTTCGCGTTGCACAGCTCGCACGGCACCTTCTACTATCGGCGGCGCAGCCGTACCGTGATGGCACCGCGCGCGGCGGAGCGATCGCTGCCGTCCCTTCCGCCCCCGCCGCACGGCCTCGTGCCACCTGCGCCGCCCGCGCCCTCGCCGCCGGCAGCGACGCCAGGCGGGCTCGAACAGGCGCTCGCGCTGCTCCGGCAGGAGCGGTTCGCCGAGGCGCTCGACGTGGTCACCGAGCTGCCGTCGACGGTCCGGCGCGATCACGACGTCGAGCTCCTGCGCGCCGTGCTGCTCACGCAGCAGGCGCGGCTCGCCGAGGCCGGCGCGCTGTGCGAGGCGCTGCTCGCGGCCGACGAGCGCGATCCGGCCGCGCACTATCTCCTGGCCCTGCTCCACGAGCAGGCCGGCGAGCTCGACGCCGCCGTCGCCGAGGATCGCGCCGCTGCGCGCTTCGATCCGGCGTTCGCCATGCCCCACTTGCACCTCGGGCTTTTGGCGCGACGCGCCGGCGATCGGCGGCTGGCCCAGCGGGCGCTCGCCGAGGCGCTGCGCCTGCTCGACGGCGAAGACCGGACGCGCCTCGAGCTCTTCGGCGGCGGCTTCGGCCGCGAGGCGTTGCGCGAGCTGTGCCGCTCGCAGCTGAGCGCCGCGAAGGCAGAGGCATGAGCGAACGGGTGATCGCGCTGCGCCACGCCTTCGACGAAGCCTTCCGCCGCGCCGCGCACGAGCTCGCCGACGATCGCGCACGTCTTCTGCGCCTGCGCGTCGGCGGCGACGCCTACGCCTTCCGCCTCGACGAGATCGCGAGCTTCGCCGCCGCGCGCAGGATCGTGCCGCTGGCCAGCGCCGTCCCGGGTCTGCTCGGCCTGGCCGGCCTGCGCGGCACGCTCGTCCCCGTCTACAGCCTGGCGGCCCTCCTCGGCCGCGCCGCCGACGACGAGGCGCCGCGCTGGTTCGTGCTGTGCGGCGGAGCGGAGCCGGTCGCGCTCGCCTTCGCGCGCTTCGAGGGCTACGTCGAAACGGCGCGCGGCGAGCTGCGCGGCAGCGTCGTCCAGCTCGACCGACGCCCCCACACCTTGATCAGTATCCCGACCCTGCTGGCGTCGATGAGCGCGAGCCTCGTCAGCGCCGGTCCCCAGGAGCGATGACATGTGGACGTTCGGTAGGAAGATTGCGGTCGGATTCGCGCTGTCGTTCATCGTGCTCGGTGCCGTCGGGCTCGTCGCCTATCGCAGCATCTCGTCGCTGACGACGACGAGCTACCAGGTCACGCACACGCACGTCGTCATCGAGGACACCGCGCGCCTGGTCACGCTCCTCAGCGACGCCGAGACCGGGCAGCGCGGGTTCGTCATCACCGGCGACGAGCAGTTCCTCGAGCCGTACACCGCCGCGACGCAGACGATCGAGCGCACGGTGCGCGAGCTGCGCGAACAGACCGCCGACAATCCGGCGCAGCAGAAGCGCATCGACGAGCTGGAGCCGCTGATCGCGTCGAAGCTGGGCGAGCTGCGCCAGGTGATCGAGATGCGGCGCGCCGGCGCCACCGCCGAGGTGACCCGACGCGTGCAGAACGGCGATGGCAAACGCTACATGGACGGCATCCGGCGCATCCTCGGCGACATGGCCACGCAGGAGCACGAGCTTCTGCGCCAGCGCGCCGCCGACGTCGAGAGCACGGCCAGCGGCGCGCGCGCCACGCTCCTCTACGGCACGCTCATCGGCCTCACGCTGGTGGTTTTGATCGGCTTCGCCATCACGCGCTCGCTGTCGATGCAGATCGGCTCCGCCATCAGCCACGTGCAGAGCTCGTCGGCGGAGCTGCAGGCGGCCGCCAATCAGCAGGTGACGGGCGCCAAGGAGCAGGCGACGGCGATGAGCCAGATTACGACGACGATCAGCGAGCTGCTCGCCACGTCGCGGCAGATCGCCGAGAGCGCGCAGCGGGTGGCGCAGATCGCGAACGAGACGGTCGGCGCGGCGCGCACCGGCGATCAGTCGATGTCGCGCACCCACGAGTCGGTGAGCGCGATCAAGCGGCAGGTCGACGTCATCGTTCAGCACATGCTCGAGCTCGGCAAGAAGTCGCAGCAGATCGGCGGGATCCTCGAGATCATCAACGAGCTCGCCGAGCAGACCAACATCCTCGCCATCAACGCCACCATCGAAGCCGCGGGCGCGGGCGAGATGGGGCGGCGCTTCGCCGTCGTCGCCGACGAGATCCGCAAGCTCGCCGATCGCGTGGGCGTGTCGACCAAGGAGATCCGCGGGCTCGTCGACGACATCCGCTCGGCGGTGAACACGACGGTGATGGCGACCGAGTCGGGCTCGAAGGCGGTCGAGCTGGGCACGCGGCAGTTCGAGGACGTGGCCAGCTCGTTCAAGCAGATCGCGTCGCTGGTGGCGAGCACGACCGAGGCGGCCAAGGAGATCGAGTTCTCGACCAAGCAGCAGACGACGGCGGTCGAGCAGGTCAACCTGGCGGTGGTCAACGTGTCGCAGGCGGCGCGCGAGACCGAGTCGAGCTCGAGCCAGACGCTGCAGACCTCGGCGCAGCTGTCGACGCTGTCGCGTGACCTCGGGCGGTTGATCCAGCCGAGCGCGTGATGGCGAAGGACCCGTACCAATACTTCCGCTTCGAGGCGCGCGAGCTCGGCGAGACGATGGGGCGCGGCGTGCTCGAGCTCGAGCGCGGCGGCGCGAGCGCCGAGGCGGTGCTGCGGCTGTTGCGCGCGGCGCACACGCTCAAAGGGGCGGCGCGGGTGGTCAAACAGGCGCCGATCGCGGCGGCGGCGCATGCGTTCGAGGAGGTGCTGGCGCCGTATCGCGAGCGGCCGGACGGGATCGGGAAGGCGGAGATCGCGGCGATGCTGGCGCGCATCGACGAGATCCACACGCTCGTCGGCGCGCTCGACGCTCCGGCGACGACGACGACGGCGGCGACCACCATGACGACGACAGGCGCGACGGCCGTGGTGAGCGTGGCGCCGGTGCCGGCGGTCGAGCCGCTGCAGCACGTGCGCGTCGAGCTGGCGGAGATGGACGCGCTCGGCGAGGACCTCTCGGAGGTGGCCGTGCGCCTGACCGCGGTGCGCCGGCTCGTCGAGAAGCTCGGCCGCGCGCGCACGCTCGAGAGCGCCGCGGAGCTGCGCGCCGCGCTGGCCGCGGCGGAGCGCGAGCTGTGCGCCGGGCTCGACGACGCCGACCGCGAGATGCTGCAGCTCCGCGAGCGCGCCGGCCGGCTGCGGCTGCTGCCGGCGGAGACGCTGTTCGCGCCGCTCGAGCGCGCCGTGCGCGACGCCAGCGTAGCGCTCGGCCGCACCGCCCGCTTTCACTCGCTCGGCGGCGAGGTGCGGCTCGACGCCGCCGTGCTGGCGCAGATGCGCGATGCGCTCCTGCACGTGGTGCGCAACTCGGTCACCCACGGCCTCGAGCCCGAGGCCGAGCGCATCGCCCGCGGCAAGCCGCCGTCGGGCACCATCACCGTCGAGGTGGCGCGCCGCGATCACCGCATCGCCTTCCGCTGCCACGACGACGGCCGCGGCATCGACGGCGCCGCCGTGCGCCGCGCCGCGGTCGCGCGCGGGATCCTCGAGCCGTCGGCCGCCGAGAGGCTCGGCCCGAGCGAGTCGGTGCGGCTCATCTTGCGCAGCGGCGTGACCACCGCGCCGAGCGTGACCGAGCTGGCCGGGCGCGGCGTGGGGCTCGACGCGGTGCAGGCGGCGGTGGCGCAGCTCGGCGGCGAGGTGGCCATCGAGAGCGCGCCCGGTTCGGGCACGGCGGTGACGCTGACGGTGCCGGTGGCGCTGTCGTCGCTGGTAGTGCTGGCCGTGGAGGCGGCGGGCGTGACCGCGTCGCTGCCGCTCGACGCCGTGCGCCGCACCGTGCGCGTCGCCGAAGACGAGATCGTGCACGGCGCCGAGCACGACGCCCTCGTCGTCGACGGCGAGGCCGTGCCGTTCTTGCCGCTGGCGACGGCGCTGCGCCGGCCGCTGGCGCCGGGGCGCCGCGCCGAGCCGTGGTCGGCGGTGCTGATCGAGGCGGGCCCGCTGCGCGGCGCGGTCGGCGTCGATCGGCTGGTCGGTACGAGCACGATCGTGCTGCGGCCGCTGCCGCGGCTGGCCGGCTCGGTGCCGGCGGTGCTCGGCGCCTCGCTCGACGCCGACGGCAATCCGCAGCTGGTGCTCGATCCGCCGGCGCTGGTGCAGGCGACGCGCGCGGGGCGGGGCGCGATCGCCGATCAGCCGCCCGTCGAGCGCCGGCCGGTGCTGGTGATCGACGACTCGCTGACCACGCGCATGCTCGAGCAGAGCATCCTGCAGTCGGCCGGCTACGACGTCGAGCTGGCCACCTCGGCCGAAGAGGGGCTCGAGCTGGCCCGCCAGCGCCGCTACAGCCTCTTCATCGTCGACGTGGAGATGCCCGGCATGAACGGCTTTCAGTTCCTCGACGTGGTGCGCGGCGACAGCGAGCTGCGCGGCACGCCCGCGATCCTGGTCACCTCGCGCAACTCGCCCGACGACAAGCGGCGCGGCCGGCAAGCGGGGGCGCGCGCCTACATCGTCAAGAGCGAGTTCCACCAGGGGCGGCTGCTCGAGACCATTCGCGAGCTGGTGGGCTGATGGCGCGCGTGCGCGTGCTCGTCGTCGATGACTCGCTGACGGTGCGGCGGCGCATCGTCGAGGTGCTGCAATCGGATCCGGAGCTCGAGGTCGTCGGCGAGGCGGAGGACGGCCGGCGCTGCATCGAGCTGTGCCAGCAGCTCAGGCCCGACGTCATCACGCTCGACATGGTGATGCCGGTGATGAGCGGGCTGGCCGCCACCGAGTACATCATGGCGTACTTCCCAACGCCGATCGTGATCGTGTCGGCGTCGATGAACCGCGGCGACGTCTTCCGCACCTACGAGGCGCTCGCCGCCGGCGCCATCGAAGTGGTGGAGAAGCCGCGCGACGACGGCACCGACGACGACTGGGAGAGCCGGCTCATCTTCACGGTCAAGGTCGCCGCGCGCGTCAAGGTGATCACGCATCCTCGCCTGCGCCTGGGCAGCGTGCACGCGGCCGCGCGGCTCGCCGGCGCGCGCAGCGACGCGGCGATCGAGGCCATCGCCATCGGCGCGTCGACGGGCGGCCCCGGCGCCGTCGTCGAGATCCTGCGCGGGCTGCCGGCGAGCTTGAGCGTGCCCATCCTGCTGGTCGTGCACATCGATCAGGCGTTCGGCAAGAGCTTCGCCGAATGGCTCGACGGCCAGTCGTCGCTGCGCGTGCGCCTCGCCACCGACGGCGAGCGGCTGCCGGCGCGCGACGTGGTGATGGCGCCGCCCGATCAGCACCTGGTGTTGCGCGACGGGCGGCTGCACCTGACGCGCGACGCCGCGCGCCACTCGTGCCGGCCGTCGGTGGACACGCTCTTCGAATCGGTGGCGGCGCAGCTCGGCCGGCGCGTGGCCGCGTGCCTGCTCACCGGCATGGGACGCGACGGCGCCGAGGGGCTGCTCGCGGTGCGCCGCGCCGGCGGCGCCACCATCGCGCAGGACGAGGCGACGTCGATCGTGTTCGGCATGCCGCGCGAGGCGATCGCGCTCGGCGCGGCGCTGCACGTGCTGCCGCTCGAGCGCATCGCGCCGATGCTGGCGACGCTGGCCGAGGCGAGGAGCCGGCCGTGAGAGCGCGCGTCCTCGTCATCGACGACAGCTTGACGGTGCGCAAGGATCTCGAGGAGGCCTTCGACGGCGCCGGCTTCGACAGCACGCTGTGCGACAGCATCGCCGCCGCGCGCCGCGCGTTGGGCGAGCACAGCGACATCGAGCTCGTGCTGCTCGACGTCATCCTGCCCGACGGCGACGGCGTGGCGCTCCTCGCCGAGCTCAAGGCCGCGCCGGCGACGGCGGCGATCCCGGTGGTGCTCTTGTCGTCGGAGTCGGAGGTGCGCGATCGCGTGCGCGGCCTGCGCACCGGCGCCGACGAATACGTGGGCAAGCCGTACGACGCCACCTACCTCGTGTCGCGCGCGCGCGAGCTGATCGGACGCCGCGACGCCGGCGCCGCCTCCCCCGCCGCTGCGACGGTGCTGGTGATCGACGACAGCCCGACCTTTCGCGAGGGGCTGCGGCTCGAGCTCGAGCGCGCCGGCTACAGCGTGGTCACCGCGTCGACGGGCGAGGAAGGGCTGCGCACCGCCGTGGGGCTCATGCCCGGCGCCGTCATCGTCGACGGCAGCATGCCGGGGATCGACGGCGCCACCGTCATCCGCCGCATGCGCCAGGACGCGGTGTTGCGGCGGACGCCGTGCATGCTCCTCACCGCGTCCGAAGATCGGCGCAACGAGGTGCGCGCGCTCGAAGCCGGCGCCGACGCCTACGTGCGCAAGGAGGACGAGCCCACCGTCATCCTGCGGCGCCTGGGCGCGATCCTGCGCTCCGCATCCGCCAGCGCCGGCGGGCCGGAGGCGCGCACCAGCTTCCTCGGGCCCAAGAAGATCCTCGCCGTCGACGACAGCGCCACGTTCCTGCAGGAGCTGGCGGCGCAGCTGCGCGACGAGAGCTACGACGTGGTGCCGGCGCGCTCGGGCACCGAGGCGCTGGAGATGCTCGCGGTGCAGAACGTCGACGGCATCCTGCTCGATCTGGAGATGCCGGGCCTGTCGGGCGCGGAGACCTGCCGGCGCATCAAGTCGACGCCGGCGGGCCGGGCCGTGCCGGTGCTGATCCTGACCGCGCGCGACGACGCCAACGCGATGATCGACAGCATGGAGGCGGGCGCCGACGACTACGTGCCGAAGTCGAGCGACTTCGAGATCCTGAAGGCGCGCCTGCGCGCGCAGCTCCGCCGCAAGCAGTTCGACGAGGAGAGCCGCGTGCAGGAGCTGGCGGTGGCGCGCGCCGCGCTGCTGTCGGAGGTGCAGCAGAAGAACGCGGAGCTGTTGCAGGCCAACCGGCTGAAGACGGAGTTTCTGGCCAACATGTCGCACGAGCTGCGCACGCCGCTCAACTCGATCATCGGCTTCACCGAGGTGCTCATCGATCAGCGGTTCGGCGAGCTCAACGAGCGGCAGCGGCGCTATCTGACCAACGTGAACCAGAGCGGGCGGCACCTGCTGCGCCTCATCAACGATCTGCTCGATCAGTCGAAGATCGAGGCCGGCCGGCTCGAGGTGGCCCGCCAGCGCTGCGCCGCGCGCCACCTGACCTACGACGCGGCCACGACGGTGCAGCCGCTCGCCGACGCCAAGCGCATCACGCTGGTCACCGACGCGCGCGACGCGCCGCCGCTGCCGTTCGTCTCGGGCGACATGACGCGCTTGCGCCAGGTCATCTACAACCTCCTCGCCAACGCCATCAAGTTCACGCCCGAAGGCGGGCGCGTCGAGGTGCGCTCGGAGCTGTGCGCCGACGGCGTGCACGTGCGCACGACGGTCACCGACAGCGGGCCGGGCATCCCGCCCGAGGAGCTGCCACGGCTGTTCACGCCGTTCACGCAGCTGCCGAGCACGCGCGACCTGCACGTCACCGGCACCGGCCTCGGGCTGGCGCTGTCGAAGAAGCTCGTCGAGCTGATGGGCGGGCGCATCGGTGTCGAGAGCGAAGCGGGGCACGGCGCGCGCTTCTGGGTGGAGCTGCCCATCTACGACGCGGCGAACGAATCGAGCGCGTAGGCGCGTCTGAAACTTGTTTGAGCGCGCGCGGCGCCGACCGCGGCGCGTGCTAGGCTGACGCTGCGATGCGACGAGAATCGATCGTGGCGTTGGCGATGCTGCTCGTGGCTGGATGCTCGTCTTCCGCAAACAGCGGCGGCGGGATGGGCGATCCGACGAGCGACCTCGCGCAATCCGGCGCGCCCGACGACGGCGGCACCGCGATCGGCGATCTCGCGTCGGGCGGCGGCGGCGGCGGTGGCAGCGGGCTCACGGCGAATCAGAAAGCCGTCGCCGAGGCGATGACGAGCATCTGGGAGAACGACACGCCCCTCCTCGACTACGCCTACTCCGAGAACATCCACGACGGGCGCGGCTACACCTCGGGCCGCGCCGGCTTCTGCACCGGCACCGGCGACGCCATCCAGGTCGTCGACTGCTACGACAAGCTGCGCGCGGCGGCGAACGGCAACCTCATGGCCAAGTACATGCCGGCGCTGACGACGATCAACGATCAGTACATGCAGACGGGCATGGACCAGGGCGATACGTCGCTGCTCGACGCCGTCGGCAATTGGGTCAATGACTGGGGCGCGAGCGACACCACGACGGCGACGCAGGCCGACTTCGACAAGTGCCAGGATCAGGTGAGCGACCTCCTCTACTACACGCCG
>Ga0207652_10003003_pt1 | contig 14085 bp, 12 predicted proteins | sample KBSC63BmetaG_FD_184334 | JGI IMG/M metagenome (GOLD analysis project Ga0207652, IMG submission 184334) | Corn rhizosphere microbial communities from Kellogg Biological Station, Michigan, USA - KBS C6-3B metaG (SPAdes) (version 2) | ecosystem: Host-associated > Plants > Roots > Rhizosphere ... | reverse complement strand
GGAGGTAGGTTTCGATGGCGCTGGTGTACTCGGGCGAGTCCATCGCGGGACAATTTGCGGAGGCTTGTGCCCCGCCGCCTGAGCCGCCTCCGCAGGCGCCAAGAGCGACGAGAAGGGCGGCAGCCGGCATGACAAGCACCGCCCGAGGCACTGAGGCATGTCGTGTCATGCCTGATAGTTGCACGAATGCGCGCGTTTGTCGAGCCCGGCGTGCCGGTCCGTTAGCTGGCGGTCTAGGCAGCGCGTGTCTCCGGTCGCACATTGGAGGCGTCGAGGGAAGGTCTGGCGGAGCTGAGTCCGTCACGTGAACACGCGGAGGTTGGCATGCCAGCAGGACACAACACGGTGCGCGAGGGAGTGGTCGCCGGCATCATCGCCGCGACGGGCGTCGCGGTCTGGTTTCTCATCGTCGACGTGGTGAGCGGCCATGGAGTGTTCTACACGCCCGAGTTGTTAGGCGCGGCATTGTTCAGCGTGTTCGGCAACACAGCGGGCGACAGTCCGGTGCTGCACGTCGCCGTGTACACGGTGTTCCACTATGCTGCATTCGTCGCCTCAGGGCTGATCGCATCGCGCGTCGTGCACCGCGCCGAGGAGGAACCGTCGGTGCTGGTGACGTTCACGCTCTTGTTCATCATCTTCGAGCTCGGCTTCTACGGCGTGGCGGCGACGATGGCCGAGACACGGATGCACGCGCTCGCGTGGTATCAGATCGCGGCCGGGAACGTGCTGGCGGCGTTGCTCATGGGCATTTACCTGTACCGGACGCATCCGGCCTTACGGCAGGAGTTCGCGCACGCCATGGAAGGGGAATAACGCCCGAACGCGGGGACGCGCTTCCCTCCGTTAGGCCGCCCGGACCGCCTCGTGCTCCTGGCGCTCGAACTCGCGCACCCAGCGGAAGAACGCGACCGAGAGCACGCCGATGAACACGAAGCCGCCCGGAATCCACATGATGAGGCCGCCGAGTCGCTGATCCTGGAGGGGGGACAGCGCCCACACGCGCGGCGCACCGGCGTAGAACGGGAAGAGCACGGTGCTCGAGTAAGTAATGATCATCGCCACGGCGGTCATCGGCAGCGACATGAGGAACAAGTACAGCATCTGCTTCGGGTACGAGAGCCGCGGCAGCTCGGGCATCGTGCTCATCACGGGCCACCACATGATGGTGGACGCGACGAGGAAGCAGAGGTGCATCACGATGTGCAGCGGGTGGTGTTCGAGCGCGTAGTTGTAGAGCGGCGGCAGATGCCACACGATGATCGTGACGTTGAAGATCGCGAACGCGGCTGGTCCCGTCGTGATGGCTCGCGCGACGGCTGCCACGGCGCGGCTTCGCAACGCCGGCCGCAACATCCATCCCGGCGTGCCGGCGATGAGCAGCGGCGTGACGACCATGGTGAGCGCGAGGTGCTGCACCATGTGCGCGCTGAACAGGTAGTCGTCGCTCAGGTCGTGCAACGGGCCGTTGAGCGAGAAGAACAGCGCCGCGAGACCGAGCACGAACGCGAGCACCTGGCCCGGCGTCGGCCGCCGCGCAGGGTCCGGTGCCCGCGCCGGCGTCGCGCCATCCTGCGGAACGGGATCCACTTCGCCGGCGCGCGCCCGCCACGCGTACAGCGCGCCTAACGCAGCAATGCCGATGACCGTGCTCGGGTGCACGCTGAACGACGACCAGGAGAACGTCGCCGTCGGGTGCAGCAAAGAGACCATCATGGCATGTCCTACGGGCGCATCACGTCGCGTGCAGCGACAGGTGGCCGAAGAGGAAGAGGAGGGAAATGATGACGATGATCGCGATCGTCAGCGGCCCCAGGAACAGCCCGCGGAAGATCTTCGCATCGTACTTGAGGTGCATGTAGAACATCACGACGATCGTGAACTTGATGATCGAGAGCGTGATGAGCGCAGGCGCGAACAGCCGCGTCTGCTTGATCGGCGTGTAGTAGATCCAGACCTCGGCCACGGTGAGCACGAACAGGATGAGGGCGACCCACCTGTACGTCTTCCACGTGGGGAAATGAATCTCGGGGTGCGGCGGCGCGTGGGGCTCGTGAGCGTCCGACGCTGCGGCGTGCGAATGATCGGAGGTCATCGAAGCCTCGCTACTGGAGCAGGTACAAGAAGGTGAAGATCGCGACCCATACGACATCGACGAAGTGCCAGTAGAGCGCCATCACATCGACGTTCACCGCGTCGCGCGGACCAAGACCGCGCTTCTTGTCGATGAAGTACATCGTGATGAGCCACAGCACGCCGGCCGTCACGTGTGCGCCGTGAAATCCGGTCGTGATGAAGAACGTCGAGCCGAACAGGTTGGTCGTGATCTTGAGTCCCTCGTGGACGAACGAGGTGAACTCATACGCCTGGAAGCCAAGGAACGTCGCGCCCAACGCTGCGGTGCACAGCAACCAGATTCGAGACCACTTATGGTCGTTGCGCTCGACGGCCGCATGTGCCAGCACCATGGCCAGCGACGACATGAGCAGCACAAACGTAGACGTCGACGTGACCGGGATGTTGAGGATCGGGTGGAAGTGCTGACCCGTGCTCGGATCCGTCCACGGCGTGTGCGGGAACGGCCCAACGATGGACCGTCCCTTGTAGATCAGGTACGTCGAGATGAGCGACGCGAAGAAGAAGCACTCCGAGCCGATGAACGCCCAGATCGCGATCTTCGTGTGCGGAAGACCGGTACTGGTGTAGTGGTGCTCGGCGTGGTGTTCTGCGACGGCGGTGGCCAAGGCGTTTCTCCGGAACGATAGCGGTCTGGTGTCGTTAGGCTAGTGTTCGGGCTCGAGCGGCGTCAGCACCCACGCGTAGATCGACACCACGAAAATGAGGCCGCCCAACAGAATGATCGGAATCTGGCGGTGCCAGATGAGTCCGACGAACGCCAGCGACAGTCCGCACGTGGCAATGAGCGGCTTGATCGTCGGCGTCGGCATCGGGATGCCTAACTGCTCGGCCGACGGGTACGTGGGCAGCGGCTGGTCGGCGCCGGCGGTCGGCACCGGCGGTGCGACCGGCGCAGGGCCGTGCTGCGACCACATCGGATAGCGCGACGTCACCGTCGGGATCTTCGCGTAGTTGTAGTCGGGCGGCGGCGACGGGATCGACCACTCGATGGTGGGCGCGTCCCACGGATTGTTGCCCGCGAGCGCGCCGTGACCGCGGCTGCGAAGGAAGTTGTAGAGGAAGATCGCAGTCGCGAGGGCGATGATGAACGCGCCGATCGTGGACAAGTGGTTGTCCAGGTCCCAGCCCTGGTTGGCATCGTACGACCAGATGCGGCGCGGCATGCCGTTCAATCCGGCGAAGTGCATCGGGAAGAACGCGAGGTTCATTCCGATGAAGGTCAGCCAGAAGTGCCACTTGCCGAGCGACTCACTCATCATGCGCCCGGTCATCTTCGGGAAGTAGTAGTAGATGCCGGCGAACAAGCCCATCATCGAACCGCCGAACAACACGTAATGGAAGTGCGCGACGATGAAGTAGCTGTCGGTCTGCATGAGATCCGATGGCGGCGACGAGTGCATCACGCCCGAGATGCCGCCGATCGTGAACAAGCCCACCAGGCCGATCGCGAATAGACAGGACGTCTTGAAGCTCAGGTTGCCGCCCCACATCGTGCCTAACCAATTGAAGATCTTCACGCCGGTGGGAATGGCGATGAGCATCGTGGTGATGCTGAAGATCGAGTCGGCCACCGGGCCCATGCCGACGGCGAACATATGGTGCGCCCATACACCGAAGCCGAGGAAGGCGATCAGGATGAGCGAGTACACCATCACCGGGTAGCCGAACAGCGGCTTGCGCGAGAACGTCGGCAATACCTCGGACACGAGGCCGAACGCCGGCAAGATCAGGATGTACACCTCTGGGTGTCCGAACAGCCAGAAGAGGTGTTGCCACAAGAGCGGATCTGCGCCCGCGGCGATCTCGTAGAACGTCGTCCCGAAGAAACGGTCGAAGAGGAGGAACGTGACGGCGACCGTGATGATCGGGAACGCGAGGACGATCAAGAACTGCGTGACGAACGCCGCCCACGTAAACACCGGCATGCGCATGAAGTGCATGCCGGGCGCGCGCATGTTGATGATCGTGGTGATGAAGTTGAATCCGGCAGCGAGTGAGGATATGCCCAGGATCTGCAGGCCGATCACCCAGAAATCCATGTTGATGCCGGGATTGAACTGGCGCGTGTTGAGCGGCGCGTACGCGAACCATCCGCCATCGGGCGCTGCGTGCATGAACCACGACACGTTCATGAACAGGCTGCCGGCGAGGAACACCCAGTAGCTGAACGCGTTCAACCGCGGGAACGCGACGTCGCGTGCGCCGATCTGGAGTGGAATGAGCAGATTGAAGAACGCAGCCGACAACGGCATGATGGCCATGAAGATCATGGTCGTGCCGTGCATCGTGAACAGCTGGTTGTACGTGTCGGCGGAGACCAGGCGTCCGTTAGGCCCGTAGAGCTGCGAGCGGATGAAGAGCGCTTCGATGCCGCCGATCACGAACCAGGCGATGGCCGTGTACATGTACAGCTGGCCGATGCGCTTGTGGTCCGTGGTCGCGAGCCAGCTCCAGATTCCACTCTCGTATTTGTGCGCTTTGCCCGTGACAGACGGCGCCGCGACTGTGGTTGCCATTCCGGGTCTCCGTTACTTCAGGGACGAGAGATACGCGGCCAAGTCGGCGATCTGCTGATCGTCGAAGGCGCCCATCGCTTCGGGCAGCCCTTTGCCCATTGGCGGCATGATGCTGCCGGGCTTCATGAGCCGCGCGTCCTTGATCCACATGGTCAGGTGCTGCATGTCGTTCGGGTACAGCCCGGCGCCGATCGTGGTGCGGCTGCCGACGTGCGTCAAGTTAGGCCCGATGATGCCGGGTGAGACGCCCTGAATCGTGTGGCATCCGATGCACGCTGCCGTCTTGAAGATCTGCGCACCGCGCGCCGGATCTGCCTTCGCGATGGTGCCCTCGTCGAAGTGCTCGTCCGTCGGAAGCGGCGTTTCCGGAATCGTCCACTTGGGCAACTGATCGCGCGGATACGTCGCGCTGTTCGTGTCGGCGCTGGCGAGCGACGCAGTGGCAGCGGGCGTGGCAGTCGTCGCGGGTGCGGCCTTCTTGCTCGTGTCAGTCTGTGCAGACGTTGCGGCGCCAACCGGGAACGCGGGACCACTTTGCTGGTGCTTGACCCACGCCGCAAACTGCTCCGGGCTCACCGTAAACACGCGGAAGCGCATGTTCGAGTGCGACGTGCCGCAGTACTCGGCGCAGAAGCCGTTCCATGCGCCGGCGGAGTCCGGGGTGAACCACATGTAGTTCGGCCGTTCTTTGTGCACCACGTCGCGTTTGCCCGCCAACTGCGGAATCCAGAACGAGTGGATCACATCTTCTGTGCGCAGCGTGAAGCTCGCCGTGCGGCCCACGGGCAGATAGAGCTCGTTGGCCGTGGTGATCTTGTACTGCGGATAGCGGAACTCCCACCACCACTGGTGTCCGATCACCTCGACCTGCAGCGAGCCCGCGGCGGCTGCGGCTTGCGTTTCGAAAATCGCGCGGACGCTCGGCACGGCGATGATCGCGAGAATCACCGCTGGAATGAGCGTCCAGGAGACTTCGAGCGTCGTGTTGCCGTGCGTCTGCTGCGGGGTCGTTGCGTTGGGCCGAGTGCGGAACTTGAACAGCGCCCAGATGAGGGTGCCTTCGACGAGCACGAAGACGAGTCCGCCCAGAATGAGCAGGAGGTACGTGAGTCGATCCTCGGTGCGTCCAATTTCCGAGTGGGCGCCGAAGACAGTGTTGGGAAGTCCGGCGCACGCGGCGATGCCGAGGACGAGCACCGGAGTCAGCGCGGCGTAGACGGTGCGGCGCGCGCGATGAGAACCAGTCATCCCGAATCCTGATAGGCGTTCGATGAGCGGACGCGTGGAAGGGGCACGTCCGAGGTTGTGCGTTTGGCGCGGAAGGTACCGGTTCACACAGGGTAAATCAAGGCGAAAGGCGGGGCGTGCTGCACATCGCGCGCCGCGGGCGCGACACGATGGAGAATGCTCTACACACACGCGCGGTGCGATTTACGTGACGAGGACGAGACGCGCGTTCGGTCGTTCTTCACGTCCGACCTTGTGCTGCGTCCGGCCGTTCACGCGCACGATGTCGGCGGTGAAGTCGTACTGACCGTTGAACAACGACGAGCCCACGCCGTACGAGTCGACCGGCACGCCGGCCTCCTCGAACGCGCGAATCTTCTCGACGGTGAATCCGCCCGACACGACGATGCGAACGCTGCCGAAGCCCTCGCGGTCGAGTGCGCGCCGCACGTTCCACACGAGCTGCGGATTCACGCCCGTCGGCGCAAAGCTTCCCATCTCCGGCAAAATCGATTGGTCGACCATATTTTCCGATGTGTCGAGCCGCACGCCCCACAGGCGACGCCCAAGCGCGCGTGCGACGTCGAGCGACGTGCGGACGCAATCGTTGCTGTAATCGACGAGCGTGATGATCTGCACGGCGGAATCCATGTAGCTCGCGAATTTCTGCGTCGCGATTACGGTGTCGCCGTCGTACGCGGCGATGAGTGCGTGCGGCACGGTGCCAATCCCGCTCGAGCCCCACCAACTCGCTTGCGCATCGGTCGACACACCGATCGCGCCGGCCACGTGTGCGGCATAGCCGTCGCCGGTCTGCACGAGCCAGTGATCGTGCCGAGCGGGAAAGAACAACACGGTTTTTGGCTTCGCCGCATCGACGACGCGACGCGTGTTGGTCCCGACGCGCGTGCGTCGTGCCAGCACGCCGAGGTAGAGCGTCTCGAGGTGGGCGAAGCCGTCGTATGGTCCGTCGATGGTCATCACCGTTTCCCAGGGTGCGATCGCGTCGCCGTCATAGAGCGCACGCACCTCCAGCGCAGACCAGTCGTCAGCGCACGACTTGAGGATGGCGATGGCTTCATCCATGCCGCCCAGGTAGGCGTGCGCCTTACCGAACACCTGCATGGTGACGCGCGGGGCGTGACGATCCGCTTTCAGGATGTCGCGCGCGCGGACGAAGTACTTGTCCGAGTAGTATCCCTCGCGCATGCGCTCCACCGGGAGATGGAACACGGCGGGATCCAGGCGCTGGCGCGTCACTGTGCCACGACGACGACCGCCTAACGGACGCGCTCGGCGCCGGCCATGCGCACCGGATCGAGGATCTCGTCGAGCTGGTCCTGCGTGAGCAGATGGGCCTCGAGCACCACATCCTTCACGCTGCGCCCGCTCTCGAGCGCGGTGCGCGCCACCTGCGTCGCAGCCTCGTAGCCGATGGCCGGCAGGAGCGCGGTGACGACCCCGATCGAGTGGTCGACGAACCACCGGAGCCGCTGCGCGTTAGGCGTAATGCCCGTCACGCAGCGCTCGCGCAGCACCTGGCACGCGTTCCGCATTTCGGCCAGCGCGCTCAGCAGGCGGTACGCGATCACCGGCTCGAACACGTTGAGCTGCAGTTGTCCGGCTTCGGCGGCCACGGTCACCGTGACGTCGCCGCCGATCACGTTGAAACACACTTGGTTCACGACTTCCGGGATGACCGGATTCACCTTGCCCGGCATGATGGACGAGCCGGGTTGCATGGGAGGCAAATTGATCTCGCCCAACCCGGCGCGCGGACCCGAGCTGAGCAGGCGCAGATCGTTGCATATCTTGGAGAGCTTCACCGCGCACCGCTTGAGCACGCCCGAGAGCTGGACGAACACGCCGGTGTCCGCCGTCGCCTCGACCAGATCGGGCGCCGTGATCAACGGCAGCCCTGTGATGGTCGCCAGATGCCCACGCACGCGCTCGGCGTACCCGGCCGGAGCGGTGATGCCGGTGCCGATGGCCGTCGCGCCCATGTTGATCTCGCGGAGAAGCCCCTGTGTCTCGGCCAAGCGATCGACGTCCTCGAGAATCGTGTGTCCGAACGCCGCGAACTCCTGGCCCAACGTCATGGGAACGGCGTCCTGCAGCTGGGTGCGGCCCATCTTGAGGAGCGCGGCGAACTCCGCACCCTTGTCGAGGAACGCGCCGGCGAGCGCGCGCATGGCGTCGCGCAGCTCCTCGATGCTCGCGTGCAGCGCGAGCTTGATGGCTGTGGGATAGACGTCGTTGGTCGACTGCGAGAGGTTGACGTGCGTGTTGGGATGCACGATCTCGTACGCGCCGCGGCGGCGGCCGAGCAGCTCGAGCGCACGGTTGGCGATGACTTCGTTCGCGTTCATGTTGGTCGACGTGCCGGCGCCGCCTTGAATCATGTCGACGAGAAAGTGCTCGTGATGGCGGCCCGCGCGAATCTCGCGGGCGGCGGCCACGATCGCATCGCGGAGGGGCGCGGCCAGCAGCCCCAGCTCGGCGTTGGCGAGCGCGGCCGCTTCTTTCACGGCGCCGAGCGCGGCGATGAGGAGTGGAAACTCGCGCACGGGGACGCCGGTGATGGGGAAGTTCTCGAGCGCGCGCAGCGTTTGGACGCCATACAGCGCGTCGTCGGGCACATCGCGCTCGCCTAACAGATCGTGCTCGCGGCGGCGGCGTCCGTCGGTGAAGCCTAACATTCGGCCGTGGCCGGCGAGCGTGGCGTCGGCCGACCGCAGGCGTTGCGAGATGGAGCGTGCGGCGCGGGCGACGAGCTGCGCGTAGAGCGCGGGCCGTTCCTGGAGGATGGCGCGCACGTCGAGCGTGTTCCAGAACACGATGCGGCACGGCTCCAGGGTTCGCGCACTGGTGCCGTGCGGCGCGTCCTCCTCGAGGAGCACGCCCTCGCCGAGGGCTTCGCCGGCGCCTAACGTAGCCAGGCGGATGGCGCGTCCGTCGGCGCCTTTCTCGATTGCGACGCTCCCGCTCTCGATCAGCGCGAAGAGGCGGCGCGGGTCGCCTTCGCGGAAGATGAAGCGGTCGGCGTCGAACGACGCCGTGGCCGCTGCCGCGGCGAGCGGTTGCATCGCTTCCTCGGAAAAGCCTTGGAAGAACGCAAAGCGCGCCAGGTCCGTCGCGCCGGCGGGTGTGGTCATGGTGACGCGGAAGCTACAGCGCCGATATCTCGCGTGCCAACGAGTTAGCCACTCGTTCGGCGACCAAGCAGCGTGGAATCGGAGAGTCGAATGCAACTCTGGTTCGTTTGGTCGTGCACGTGTCCGTAGTTTACGCCGAACACGGCGCAATCGGCCTGCGCCACCATGTATCGTTGGGTCGTGCTGTAACGGAGCGACTCGGGTGCTGCGGCAAGTGGGTCGCCCGTCGCGAAGGCGATGTGCCCCGCGTAGACGAGAATGTCGGCTGGCTCGACGATCTCACCTGCTTTGAGAAAGCGGCCCATGGGATCGCCCGAAGCGTTCTTCTTTGAGGGATCCTGCGAGATTCCCTCAATGTTCGCGTGACAGACCTGCTGCACGATCCACTTGATGAAGCCCCCGCAGTCGAAGTGCAGGGCGTCGTTGCAGTTTTCGCCCCAGACGATCACGCCATCCAGTTTTCGTGGTGTCGAGTTCGTGTAGTCTTCCGCGTTGCCGCGCACTTTTCGGGGCGTGCGCTCGCGACCCCACCAGCCGTACTGCGCGTTGTGGTTGTCCTTGTAGTAGTCGATGAATTTGCCGATCAACGGATCGGACTCGGCCGACGAGACGATGATGGTCGTGTGTTCGGCCTTGGACAGGCGTGGGTCCAGGCACCGACCGGCGCACACGGACACCAGGCCGCCTACATTGGTGATCGCGGCGCAGAACGTCGTGTCTTTTATGGACCGTCCGAGTGCGTCGGACGCCCTGGTCAGCACGACGGGCGCGAAGGCCTCGGGATACTTGGAGCTGGGCCGCAGCCCCTGCGCGCCCCAGAGGTAATGCGCGCCGTCATCCGCCTGCTGCTTGGCAAGCTGCAAGATTGCCCTGCGCTGTGAAGCGACCGCTTGTCGTTGGTCGGCGGAGGTTGTATCGGCCATAGGGTCCTGCGCAGTGCTGGTCAGGTACGTCGAGCGGCGTGCGCCGAACAAGCAGATTGCGTTACGTCGGCCCAAACGGGAAGTACGCCATACCAGAAAGGCCGACTTCGCCAGGATGGCTCTCGGTTGCTTCAGCCGGTGCCAGCATTCACATTCGCCGGCGTCGCCATCTGGCTATCAACGCGGAGACGGGAACGTGTCGACCACACGTCGTGACTTTCTTGCCGCCGGCGCAACCGCCGCAGTGGGTATGGCTCTCACTGGGGCCGCCCGCGCCGAGTCGCCGGTTCAATCGGGCGCTTCGCCCGCAATGCGGATGCTGACCGACAACCGGCCGGCGATCATCTCCAGCGCCAACGGCATTCGCGGTGTGGCCAAGGCCCGCGAGATGATGCTGCAGGGCGCCGATCCCTTGGACGCGGCCATCGCCGGCGTCAACATCACCGAGCTCGATCCGAAGGATCACTCGGTCGGGTTGGGCGGCCTGCCTAACGAAGACGGCGTGGTGCAGCTCGACGCATCGTGCATGCACGGTCCAACGCGGCGCGCTGGCGCGGTCGGCGCGCTCGAGGACATCGCCACGCCGTCGCTCGTCGCCAAGGCGGTGATGGACTACACCGATCACATCTTTCTCGTCGGCGCGGGCGCGAAGAAGTTCGCGCTCGAGATGGGCTTCACGGAGCAGAATCTGCTCACCGAAGAGAGCCGGCAGATCTGGCTCAAGTGGAAAGCCAACCACGATTCGAACGATGCGTGGCTCGACCACGACGACGATGTGAAAATCGCGTTCACGCACGGCACCATCAACATGAATGCCGTCACGGCGTCGGGTGATGTCGGCAGCGTGACCACGACGAGCGGCTTCTCCTACAAGATCCCGGGGCGAGTGGGCGACAGCGCCATCGTCGGTGCGGGTCAATACTGCGACAACGACGTCGGCGCGGCGGGAAGCACGGGGCGCGGTGAAGCCAACATCAAGATCGCCGGCGCCTTCTTCGTGATCGAACAGATGCGGGCCGGGGCGTCGCCGGAGGAGGCGTGCCTCCGCGCGTTGCAACGCGCGATCCAGATGACCGAGACCCGGTTGCTCGACGACCGTAAGCGGCCGCGATACGACCTCACGTATTACGCGATGGCGAAGGATGGCCGCTACGGATGCGCGAACATCTACCAGGGGCCGCAGTTCGCGGTGGCCGACGCGCGCGGCGCGCGCCTGGAGTCGTGCGCCTACCTGTTCAAGGAGAGCGAGCGCCCGCGCGGCCCGGTGCCGATGCACACGCTCAGCCACTGAGAGTCGATGCCTAACTTTGCCCCCGCGACGCCGCTGCGCCGGCGGCGTCTCGTGCTCGCGCTCATGCTGGCCGTGCTCGGCGCCGGTTGCGCCACCGTTCACCCGGCGCCCGGCGCGGCCCGCGCGGCGGGCCCGCGCTTACAGATCGCGTACGCGATCGCGACGCCCGATACCATCGGCCACCTGTTCGAGGTGCGCATCGACATCGCCGGTGCGTTAGGCGATACCCTCCGCCTCCAGATGCCCGTGTGGTCGCCCGGCCGCTACGCCCGCATGGACTTCGCGCGGAACGTGCGCGATGCATCGGTCCAGGATGCGAACGGCCATGCCGTGCGGTTCGATCGCGAGACCGGCTCGCTCTGGCGCATCTATCCCGCGGGCGCGGGCCACGTCACGATGCGCTACCGCGTCTTCGCCGACAATCTCTCGGGGACGTTCAGCGTGCTCGACACGGCGCACGCCAACTGGAACGGCGCATCGCTCTTCATGTACGTCGTGGGGCACAAGCCCGACTCGGTGTCCCTTGCGATCACGGCGCCTAACGGGTGGCACATCATCAACGGCGCGAGCACGTCGCCCGACCAACGACAGTTCCGCTTCGCCAACTACGACGAGATGATCGACACGCCGACCGAAGTGGCCAAACACTTCGACGTCGACAGCTTCACGGTGGACAACCGCCTCTATCGCGTCGTCGTGCACCACAACGGGCCGCAGAACGGCTATCACCAGGGATTCGTCAGCGCCGTCGAGAAAATCGTGCGCTACGAGAACACGGTGATCGCGCCGCCGCCGCTCACGATGTACACGTTCCTCTTCAACGTGGGTTACGACGGCAGCGACGGGATGGAGCACCTATACTCGACCCAGATCCAAACCCGCGCGCCGTGGACCGACTCGGCGTCGGTGATGGCGACCGTCGGGGATGCGGCGCACGAGTACTTCCACACGTGGAATGTGAAGCGCATCCGTCCGGCGCTGCTCGGCCCGTTCGATTATTCCGCCGAGCGCTACCAACCGAGTTTGTGGGTCGCGGAGGGGTGGACGCAGTACTATGGCGAGATCGGCCTCCTGCGCGCCGGGCTGGTGAGCAAGGAGGACTACTATGCGACGCTCGCCGACGTGATCCAGGCGAACCTCGAGACGCCGGGCCGCAAAGTGGTGTCGGCACGCATGGCGTCGTTCCTCGCGCCGTTCTGGGATGGCGCCGCGACGCCGATGCGGGTGGACCGCTCGGGCAGTTTCTTCTCGTACTACACCAAGGGCGAAGGCCTGGCGCTCGTGCTCGATCTCGACATCCGCGCGCGGACGCACAATACCAAGTCGCTGGACGACGCACTGCGGGCGCTCAAGCGTTTGACCTGGGACGCGCCTAACGCAAGCTACTACTTGCAGGGACGCGGCTACACCGAGGAGGATGTCGTGCGGGCAGCGAGCGAGGCAGCCGGCGCCGACCTTACGCCGTGGTTCGACCGCTACGCGGGCGGCGTGGATGATCCGCCGTTCGAGGCGTCCCTCGCGCAGGCCGGGTTACGATTGGAATCGCAACCCGGATCGCACGGCACCGAGTACACCGTCGTCGAGGATCCGAACGCGACGTCGGACCAGCTCCGCGTTAGGCACGGCTGGCTCACCGGGACCGTCGGGCCCTGAGGGAAAAGGAAGCGCTTGCTCGCGCTCGCTGGGGGAAGCGCTTCGCTTAGGAATGGGGAAGCGGCGGCGACGCCGCCTGGGGGAGCGTCAGCGAGCGCTTCCCGTTCTTGATGGGGCGCCCGGCTTAAACGTCTGTCCGGCAATCTTCTTCGGGATCGTCATGTACACGCACATGTTGCCGTCCACGAGCTCGGCGATCTTGAGGTCCGCGGCGACACTCGCCAGCGCGTAGGCCTTGTCGCGCGCCAGGCCTAACTGCTCGCCTAACAAGTTGACCATCTGCTGCACCGCGATGCGCGTCGCCTGCGTCAGCTCTCTGTCCATGCCCATCGTCATGAGATCGGTTGGCGTCTCGGCGCGCGGCCACGTGAAATGCAGATCCTTGCGCACGATCACCTGGAGCCGGCCGGTGAGCGACGTCTCGATCGCCGTTTGATCCACTTCGCCATCGCCCTGCGCCGCGTGCCCGTCGCCGATCTCGAGCAGCGCCCCCGCCACGTGCACCGGGATGTAGAGCGTCGTGCCGACTGTGAGCGACCGGTTGTCCATGTTGCCGGCGTGGATGCTCGGCGGATTGCTCGATACACGTCCCGAATCGGGCGGCGGCGCGTCGCCGATGCTGCCGAAGAAGGGGTGCATCGGAATCTGGATCGTCGAGTCGACGGTCGCGATCATGCGCGCCGTGTCGAGCGGGATGATCTGGGTGTGGCGCGGCTGCCCGCAGTTCTCGGGCAGGAAGCCGCTGCACCCGTTGTACGCGTACGCGATCGGGAACGAGATGCCCAGGATGCGCACCTCGAGCACATCGCCGGGCTCGGCACCTTCGATGTAGATCGGTCCGGTGAGGATGTGTCCGCCGGGGCCCTTGTCGGTCACCTTCGCCGTGATGTCGCGCAGCGACTGCTGCACTTCGTTAGGCGGAAGGCCCGCGCGCTCCAAGCCCTGCGGCGAATTGGTGATCAGCGTTTCCACTTCGACGGTGTCGCCCGACTGCGCGCGCAGCACCGGCTTCGCCGTTGCGCTGTAATATCCCCAGGCGACCGTCTCGGGCGTTGCGGCAAGGTGATGAAAGTGCGGACGCGACTGCGCTTGGGCGGCGGGCGCAAGTCCGATCAGGAGCAGACCGACGACGGAAGTGACGCGCATGTGGGCTCGCGGGTGGAAGAACCGCGAGGAACTTA
>Ga0207652_10003002_pt1 | contig 14085 bp, 9 predicted proteins | sample KBSC63BmetaG_FD_184334 | JGI IMG/M metagenome (GOLD analysis project Ga0207652, IMG submission 184334) | Corn rhizosphere microbial communities from Kellogg Biological Station, Michigan, USA - KBS C6-3B metaG (SPAdes) (version 2) | ecosystem: Host-associated > Plants > Roots > Rhizosphere ... | reverse complement strand
TGGAATAATTCGGCTGCGTGGTCCTCAAGGCGAACAGTTCCCACGCATCCTTTGCATACGGTCCGCCGGTATCGGCCGACGCCGCCAGACCAATCTGGAACATTGCCGGGTAACCCGACGGCGAAGACGGGTAGCCCAGCATCTCGCCGGCTTTCGAGCCCAACGCGCTGGCCATGGCCGGGGTAGCACACTCCAGTCCGTGCAATTGCGGAAAGTTCTTCTGGTAGACCTGTTGCAGGGTCGTATAGAACGGACTCTCACGAGTGTCTCGCACTTGCAGCTGATACTTGGTCGCCCCCACCCAGCAGAAGCCCGGATCGGTCATCAATCCGACCTGGAATGGCGCGAGCCAGTTGAGCAACTTGTCCGCACCAGCGAACCCGAGGTCATTGAGGTTGCCCACTGCCCAGTTGAACATGGATTGCTGCCAGACCGGAAGGCCGGTCCATACGGCCGTTCCGTTGGTGTAGCCGATCGCGTCGCCACTGGTGATGATGTGCAGCTTGTTCGCGCCGGGACTGTCGGTGAAGTTCTGGTTGTACCACGCGATATTGTTGGCGACGACTTGGTTGAAGTACGCCTTCAGAGGATCGTTGTCCGGCAGGATGTAAGCGGCGTAACCCAAGGTCCGCAATGCCCACGCCTGTCCGCGCAACTGCGTTTGCTTAATCAGGCCGGTGGCGAAATCACGGTACAGCGGGTTTTGCTTGAACACGACCCAGTCGGCCCAGTCTTTCAGTTCGGATAGGTAGTACCAGTCACCGGTAACCATGTACGCCACGTAGGCGGGCGCCGGATGATGCGCTTCACTTGGCGCCAACGGCGACGTGCACTGCGTCTTGCACGCCGGAAAACTGTCGTTGGCAAATGGTGCCACCGGGCAGCGCGCAAATTGCTTGTACAGGGATGCATAAAGCGTCGTACAGGGGTGGGCGGCCACCGAAACGGGTTGGCCTGTAAGCTGATCGCGATAATGGACGTTGTAGGAACCCAGCGCATCACTGTTCGCCAACATCCAGTTGAAGGCTCGGTAGTCGGGATCTATCACGTACGCGGCGGCCCACTGCGGCAGCGGACCGATTGCTGCTTGAGCCCCGACATTCCCCATGCGCGATGTCTGGTCGCAGTTCTGCATGGGCTCACAACTCTGCCTTCGGCCGGCCAGGAAGGCATCCGATGGCGATACGTTTTGGTAGCGCGGCACGGCCATCGTCGCCTGCAGGTAACTGGAATCCTGTTGCGCGTAGACCGGATCGGCATCGCCCCACCAGAAGACCTTGTGCCAGCGGGCTTGCCGGTAATGCATGAGATCGTTGATCGAATAGACCGTCTTGCCACCCACGGTGATGCTCGCATCGTAGGCAATGCCCTGCGGGTCGGGCGCGTAAGCCCAAGCGTTCTCCACGATCACGTCCACGCGCACGCGGGTCACCGGGGCCGGTCCGTAAGCGCGCACTGCGAAGTAAACCGCGAGGTGCGGATTCGGAATGCCCGCGGGGCTCAGCACCGGTCCACCCACGACCCAAGCCGAGGTCAGCGGGCCAGACAGCCGTTGATTGCAGGCGCGGCCATCGGGTACACATGATCCGGTCAGCACAGCCTCCTGCAGCAGGGTGCGTGCATCCAGGTGCCAAGACTGGCCGGCAATGGTCAAGTTGACGCTGGCGTCGAAACGGGTGCCCAAAACATCCGCCAAGCTGACCGAACGCCCCAGGGCGGCGCTGGCCGGCACGGCACGCAAGGACAGCTTTTCCGACGCGTTGGGGGCCAATGTAGGCAACTGCACCGTCAGCACGGCGTGACGCATGGAGCCATCGGAATTCTTGGCCTTGGCATCCACCTGCGTCGGCAGCACCTGGTCGCCCAGGTAAGCCGCAACCGTCTTGCCGCTCGGAATGTCGCCCGCGCGGAATGGTTGCCCGAACGTCATCGGTATGTTCTGCAAAGTCTGATTGGAAAGATTCACGGCCGAGACGGCCGGGGTCGGAACTGTCTGCGCCAAACCAACAGCCTGCACCCCCACTGCAAGCGCCAAAAGCATCAATACATGTTCAATTCGTCGCCATGCAGCAGTGATCGTCTTGCTTTGCATCAGTGAATCTCCTGAAGGTCGGTAGTGCCCCCGATTGGCCCAAAAATTCAGGCAACTCGCTCCTCTCCCTTCGTGCGAAAGGCGCTTTCTTGGTTGAAGCCTGATCTGAAGCAGGATGGGTTGGGGAACCCTAGCGGACGACGCGCAGGTCGAAAGTGACACCGGTCTCAAGACTCAAGCGCAACCTCTTGCGAAGAATGCGAATTTAAGCACTAGTTCACGTTTGTTAACGTGCCGATCCGGCGGCGGGAAGTGGCCCTGCCTAGTTACAACGCAGCCGCAACCTCGAAGCAGCATTTCCCGTCACCGGCATCCGGCGCAAGCGAAACTGCGCAAGCAGGACGCCGTGGCGAACATCGGCGCAACCGACAGCCCAAAGAGGGGAGCCGCGGAAGCGGCCAGTCATCCGCGCCTTTCGGGCAACGGCCTCATCGCAAAAAACGCTTGGGTGCCCGATACCGCCGCACGGTTCCGGGACGAGCAAAGATCTGGAACGGCTCAACGGCTGGCGATGTAAAAACCGAACAGGATCAGCGCGACGCCGACGATCCAGCCCGTTGCCATCGTCGCCGCGAACCGGGTAATCCGGCTCCGTGTCAGGCGCCAGCAGAAATCGGACAGCAATAACCACAGGCCCGTAAAAACGGCCAACGCAAAAATACCCCAGCCGAGATGGTCGGCCGTCCAGAGGAAGCCGCTCATGGCACCGTCAATCCTTCCGCGACCGACGTCTCTCCCGCCCAGACACGATCACCCTCGCGCACCAGCAGCTTCGCCGTGGCAGGCAGCTCGAGCACCACGGTGCTGCCCAGCAATATCCTGCCGATCCTCTGGCCGCGCGTGACCTCCTCGCCTTCATGCACCCAGGTTTCGATGCGCCGCGCCGCCAGGCTGGTGATCAATCGCACCGCGACCGGTCCGGCATCGGTCGCGATCACCAGTCGTTTTTGCACGGGGCAGGTTTTTTCCCTCAGGAATGCAAATTCGCGCCCTTCGCCATCCATGAAATCGTCGCCATGCGATTCCACGCTGATCACCTTTCCGGCTACCGGGCTGCGTTGCACGTGCATGTCCCAGAAACTGAGCGCAACCACGAGGTAACGGATTCCCCCGCACACATCGGCGCTAGTCACCAGCCCGTCCGCCGGCGCCAACAGGGTGCTCCCGGGAGGCGCCGCGCGTTCGGGATCGCTGTAAAAATGTCGAAGGAATGCGCGCTGGAACTTCCCGCTCTTCAACCAGCGGCGGATTTGCATTTCGGGCCAACGCTTGCGCGGCGGCAGCCATCGCCGAATCAATGGCGAGGGATACGGAAAATAGAAAGCGCAAAGCAAGGCGGCCGCGGCAACCAGACACAGGATCACGATTTGCACGGCAAGGATCATGGCTTCGTCGTGGGCTTTGGTTGGCCGCGAGCTTCTGAATATGACAGGGCGGTGCGTGCAATCGCACTTCGTTACGAATGATGGCCCGCTTCAAAAGTCATGTGACAAGCTCGCGCCAGGCAATTTCGATCGCCAGTGCGCGGGCGAAAGCACGATCGTCCGGCAGACGTTCCATATCCAGCACGGGGTCCATCCGCCACTCCCCCGGAAGCAGCGAACGGCATCGGGCCATCCTATCAGTGTCCATCTCCGTCGGGCGGAACCGTCGCCGCATTGCATTGATGAACGGGCGGGCGAACACTGGGCGCATGCAGGTCCTCCATTCCTTGAAACGTGCATGTCGGTCCGGCCCCTCGGCGAACCGGAAACCGTACGTGGAAGGTTGATCCGCAACACCCGCGTCCAGCGCCGCAATCAGACGGCTCTCCAGACGGCCGGCGTTTTTCCAGACCAGCGGAAGCCGGCAAGCGAACCGCACTGTTTCCAGATCGACCAGCGGCGTCACGTAATGACCGTGGCGCACGGCAGCGCTGTTGTTCACGCCCATCCAGTGGTGGCAGCGAAACAGTGGGTAGATCAGTTCCACCTGTTCGCGGCCCAGCCCTCGACGCGCCGTGGAAGGGTTCATGCCCAACGTGGATTCAATGGACGCCGCGATTCTGTCTTGCCAGCGAGCCAGTCCGTCGCGACGCCTGAATACCGCGGAATCAAAGCCCCGGTAGAACGTCCGCACGATATCCGCGGCATGGAAGGTCCGATCGGGCAGATGGAAAAAATTCCGGAAGATCTCACCGCCGCCGCCGTTGGAAGCCAGATAGCCTTCGGCGGTCGACGCCAGGCGCGTCTGCCGGTCCGCACCCGGATCGTCGATGCCGTCGTTTGGCAGTCCATCGAAGAACAAGGCGTTCTGAACAAGGCGCTCGAGATCGGGCACCGCCGAGCGTGCGTTCAACGCGCCCTTGTCAACCACGTTGATCGAGATGCCCGCACTGGCTGCGACCGCGCGCGCAATCGGTATGTCTTCGGATTCAGCGGTCCCATAGACGAACAGCTCCGGACGCACACCGCACGCCAGCAGCGCCGCAAGGATCAGGCGCGAATCGAAACCGCCCGAAAGTGCCGTGCGCACGCGTGCGGGGAACGCCGTGGCGATGTCCCTGAAGATCGAGCGCAGGAGTCCTTGGGCCACCTCGGCCGCCTCATTGAACGTCTGGGGAACCTGCGCTTCGGTCCAGAAGCTCGCCGGAAAACGCGAATGTGTGCGCCTCTTCGCTAAATCGAACACATGGGCCAACGGCAGCGTGGTGATACCCTGCGCAACCGTTTTGTCCGAGTGCGAAGCGCCCACCAATACATACTCGGCAGCCGCATCCTCATCGAGTTCCACCTGCCCCGCATACGCGCAGACCGCGAGCCAACTGGTGCTGTAGAACGCTCGATCTGCACTCGCATACAGCCGCACAAAACCCAGCGCATCGTTCATCAACAGACAATGCTCGCCCCTGCACAGGAATAGCGCGAAATTCCCGCGCAACGCTATTTCGTCGATCTTGGGCGTGGCGCCGATTTCATCCAGCAGCAGGCGTAGTGCCGCGTCGCCAAAGCGACTCCGATACCACAGTGGACCCACGCACGCGGCAAATCCGTCCAAGGCCCGGACAACGCAATTGCCGATGGCGGGCTGGGAAGGACACTTCCACGCATCCAGCACGCCGTGCTCCCAGTCGAAGGATTCGGCGGCGACGAATCCTTGGCGCGCGAGCGATTTGATGGACCGTTCGCGACCGCCCGCATCGCCGCCACGAATAAAAACCGAAAGGGCATTCAGCATGGGGGAAGGTCGACCGATGCCGCGATTGTTTGCTCGGAATTCGAAAGCAAGAGAGCCGTGATATCGGCGGTGGCGCGCAACCGCTGCCCCGACACAACAACCGAGTATCTGGTTGTCGAAGTATTCGATCCGTCACCGAAGCGCAGCGAGCAGATATTCCCGCTCTCACGCGCGACTAACTTGTCGTTCGAGACTGTCGAAGTCATAGCCAAACGTCCGGATGTCTTCGGTACACACGTCGGCCACGATGTCGCTTGCCTCGTCGTCGTATTCCGCACGGGACATGCTCGTTTTTGTTCGACCCAGTGTGGTTGGGGTCGAGGCCAACAAGATTGAGATGCAAGCGAAGCCGCCAGCACTTCCCCGACGACCTGCCAGCACTTTCAATCCCAACGTGGGGCGTCGCAATTACCCGAACCGGGGGAACCGTCCGGAAGGAATGTGCCCGCATGGGCTTAAGGTAACGACGGAATCGGCGCTTCGCGCGGGATGATCGCGAAGTTGGGATAGTTGTCGTAACCCACCGGCGGCTTCGGCTTGCCGGACCGCGACTCAAAAATCTGCCAAGCCCGGATTGCATTCGGCAGGTCGCTGTTGACCGCGGTTGCGAGGCCGACTTGGGTGTTCGCAGGATAGCCAGTAGCCGAGGTCGGATACCCGGACATTTCGCCAATCTGCCAACGCTTCTTCTTTAGCTTGCCCAGCGCCGCGACCATGGCCGGCGAGTTGCAGGCAAGCCCCACCAAGGAGGGCACAGTGGCTTCGTAAACCGCTGTGTAATTGGGCAGCCAGTTGCCAGCGGCATCTTTGACCTGCACGGAATACTGCGAGGCCAGCAGCCAGCAATAGCCATGCGTAGGGTCATGGAGCCAATCGGTCATCAAACCGACCTCGAATTTTGCCAGCCAGTTGCGAAACGTCGCGGCACCGGAGAACCCCAGTTCGGCCGCGTGGCCCACGGACCAAGTCAGGAAAGCATGCTGCCACGGCGTCCCACCATTGTGTTTCCCGCCATTCACGTTGTACTGGGATCCACTGTTCATCATCCCAAGGCTGTTGGCATCGGGATTGTCTGTGTAGGTGGCATTGAAATCGGCGATTGAATTGTTCACGTCGGCATTGAACTCGGCCTTCAGCGGATAGCCGTCGGGCAGGAGCCAAGCGGCATCCACCATCTCACGCAACACCCAAGCCTTGCCCCGCACCTGGCTACGCGCCTTGTCGATCAGTCCCTTTGAAAATCCACGATAATTCGCACCGGCCGAGAGCTCGCTCATCGAGGCGTAGAACGCCATCTCCTCCATGTAATAGTGCGAACCGGTAACCATGTAGGCAACATACCCGGCGGCCGGTTGATGGGCATTCGACCAAGTGAATGGATTCCCTGTGTCGAAATGAGTTGCAGCGCAATCTTTCGTGAGGTCGGAAGTTTTCACGCAGGTCGGAAGCAGGTCTTTCCTGTACTGGGCAGCGCGGGCGCTTGCGCCACGAGCAACATTGCGTGCCGAGGACCACCCGATGGTCGTTACATAGGGGTGCTTTTGGATGCTGAGCGGCCAACCGGTCGCTTGGTCGCGGAAGTGGATGGAATATGTGCCGAGGGCGTCGGTATTGGCCAACATCCAATTGTAGGAACGCACGTCCGGATCAATGATGAACACGCTGGTCCAGCGCGGCAGTGGTCCGATGGCGGGTTGGGCACCGACATTCCCCATGCGCTTGGTCTGGTCGCAATGATCGAGCGGTGCGCAGGACTGGCGAATCTTGGCGAGGAACGCTTCCGTGGGTTTCAGCGGCGCGTAACGCGATACCGCTAGGCTGTCCTGGATGTAACGCACGTCCTGTTGCAGATAGACCTGTGGCTCCGAAGCGTTCCACCAGAGCACGTGATGCCACCGGGTGTAGGCATATTGGGTCAGCGCCGGGCTGGTGTAATTGGCTGAACCGGACGTCAAGGTCGCAATGTATTGGATCTGCGCCTGCGGACTATAGGCCCAGGCATTCTCCACCACGATGTCGGTACCCACGTAGGCGATGGAGTCCGGTGCGCTCCCGGCGTAGGCACGCACGTTGAAATACACCCGCAAATTCGGGTTGGCCGTGCCCGCCGAATTCGTCACGGGTCCGTTGACGATCCACTCGCTCACCAGCGGCCCCGAGAGCCAAACGCCACAAGTCGTTCCCCACGGTTTGCAATTTCCGGAATGTTCCGCGGCTTGCAAAAGCGCGCGGGCACTGACGGAGTAAACCGTACCGCCAACGTCCAGTGACGCCTTGGCATCGTATTGCGTGGCCAGCAATCGCACAAGCGACAGCGGCGATCCCGTCGATGCCGAAGGCGAGGAGGCGGAAATCGCCAGCGGCTCCCTTGCGCTTCCCGCCAGCGTGGGAACGAGAGCAGTCAGCACGGCATGTCTCAAACTGCCGTCCGGATTCTTGGCCTTGATATCGACCTGCAACGGGACGGGACGCCCGTCCAAGGTCGCCGTTACGGTTTGACCTTTTGCCACGTCACCGACCTTGAACACTTGACCGAAGGTGACTGGAATGCTCGTTTGCGTACGCCTTGCCTGGCTGACCACGTGGTCGGTCACGACGACCGCAGCGGGCGCCGCGCCAACAAACAGGCTTGACACGGTGAATGCCATAGCGAACCAGCGAAACCTGCTTCGTTCGCAAAGGGGCACTCCACCACCAAGGCCACGATTCGCCGACATCATTCCTCCGCGCGTTCGCAGGCAACTATTTACAGTACCGCGCTCTGCACGTCCACTCACTCGCAGGGATCGATAGAACACGGCGCTAACGGTCGAGCCGAGTATATGGCTTGGGCTGCGCCGCTCCAGCCGAATCCAGAAGACTCGGGAGGCCAGCAGATCTCAGAGCTTCGAAAAGCGCCGGCTCCAACGAACGGGCAAAGGTGGCCGTCATATGTCCGGCATCCGAGAACACTATATTGCTGCCGATCTCTGCGCGACACCTCCCATCCGGGCAAATGCTGGCCGTCATGTCGACGATTCGGACGTTCTGGAATGAGTCAGTTGCAGCCTGCAGCCACCTCCCTACCTCGTCAAAGCGTGGAGAGTGCGCGTTGCCTGAACAGTGGGATTTGCTCACCAGCGCGGCATACAGCCAACTGCGCGGCTCAAGGCAGAGTGGCCCATTGACCGGGAGCTCGGGTGTCGGGTGCATCAAGTAGATGCTCCGCGTTTGGCTGGTCAGAGTCTGGAGTATTCGACGCGTGCCTGCGACCCATTGCTCCTGCGTGAAGGGGTAACCGAAACTTTCGCCCAGCACAACGACGTCCGGGCGCAGTGAGGCAATTTTGCGCACCGCGTCTCGCCGCCATTCCGTGCACGCGGTGTATTCCCGTCGGAGCGACAACTCAACGTATGGGGCATCGACCATCGGACATGCCGACTTGGTAACGACCAAGAAGCGCCACCCCGGCTTGTCGAAAATCTGCCGCAAGGCCGGAAACCACTGCAGCGCCTTGCTGTCGCCGACAAGAACGGCGGTTTGTTTTGCTTTCGGATCACCAAATGTGCAAATTTGAACGCTTGTCGTCTTGTACGAACCCCAACAGTCCATGGAGTAGACCGCGGCCTTGTCCGATCTCGCTGCCACAAATCGCGCAAGTTCGGGGGTGTGGGCGAATCGACTCGCTTCGGTTTGCCAGCCCCGAAACAAAAGTGCCGCTCCCACCATCACCGCCAGCGCGGCAGCCACGGTCAGTCCAGGTTTCGCCACCAACCTTCGGTTTTGACGGATTGGTGTTTCAAAAAGGTGGTATGACACCGCCGCAATCAACAAGGAAACGAGCACTAAAAGCAGCCTAGCCCAGCCGTTGTTCATGTCCACCAGCGTTGCACCAAGCAACAGTATCGGCCAGTGCCACAAATACCAGGAGTAAGAAACGCGACCGAGCGCCTGCATGGGCGGCCACGAAAGCATGCGTCCCACACCCATGGTTGCGTTATATCCACCGGCGCCCAGGACCAGCGCCGCCCCGAACGATGGCACCAAAGCCCAAGTACCGGGATAGGGAGTTGTCGGATGAATGAAGAGAGCCGCGAGCAGGATCATTGCGAGGCCAATCCAACCTATCGGGCCGAACCAGAAGAACCGCCTCCCAGCCGAATTCATACGGAATTCCGGCGACCCAACCGACACGAACACCAGCGCGCCCAACGCAAACTGCCAAGCTCGGGCCGGCATCAGGTAAAAGGCAAAGAGTGGCGAGGTTTTGGTCCAGTAGCAAGACAGCACGAAACTCACAATGAAAATTCCTCCGAACAACCACTTCAGCCGCCTGGTCGTCGGTGGTTGCTTGGCATATTTCCACGCTGCCATTGCTATTACGACCAGTAATGGCCACACCAGGTAGAACTGCTCTTCGACGCCCAAGGACCACGTATGCAGGAAGAGGGCGGTGTCTGATGCCGGGGCGAAATAATCCAGATTCCAGAACGCAAACTGGAAATTGCTCAACCAGAGTGCCGCGCTCGCCGCGTTCGAGGCCTGTCCGGGCAACTCCGTAGGCGGCATCAACATGTTGGCGAGAACACAGGTCACCGCCAGCATCAGCAGAAGCGCAGGCAACAGCCGCCGCAGCCTTCGGGCATAGAAATTCGCAAACCGCAAGCGGCCAGTCGTCACACTTTCCTGAACCAGCAAGCCCGTAATCAAGTAGCCGGACAGGATGTAGAAAACGTCAACGCCGACAAATCCGCCCGGTAGCCACTGGACCCCTGCATGTACGGCCACCACGAGCAAGATCGCTACTGCGCGCAGTCCCTCGATATCTGCCCGGTAGCCGAGGCGGAACTTGCCTGCCGTACTGCCCATGTTCGTCATAGCCCCGCGCTTGGTGCTGCTGGAAACACCGCCCGTTCCCTGACCGAGGCATCATAGCGCTTCAGCTCTGGTCTGAACGCTCCTTCTGACCCAAATTCACCGTGCCTGTGGCAGCCCGATCGCATTCCTGAACCCAATACCCGAAGCGACGGTTTCGCTACAAAAAGTGTCATAGTGGGTTGCCAGTAACACGGACCGACCGTAACGGTGTTCATCGCTGCCAAACTCGTGCCTGGCCCCATACGCCTCTTCGGCCCGACTCAATCGACGGAATGCATATCGACCCAAAAGGCGAGGCGAACTACTCTAAAGTACACGAGCTTCATCGCGAACAATAACCACTATGGCTTCGTCCTTGGATCGGCCCACGCGCGCGAGACAGATCCGGCGTGTCCCTGCCGCACCAAGACGGGGAAGCGACCTCTCGCCAGTTTGACGGTGGCCTTCCGGTCGACCAGACTGATTCGTAGCAAGAAAAACCCCAAAAGCGGCTCTGATGCAGAGTATTCGTTCTCAACACCTTGAGACTGCTATTGTATGAACCCTCGGCTCGATCGGCCAACAGGCGATATGAAGGAGCGGATACTCAACCTTCTTCCACGCAGAATTTACCTTGAGCTGAAGCGCCGTGAGTTCAAGCACGTCCACCCTGATCGGTTTGATCGTATGCAGGAGCTGAGACAGGGAATGACGCACCAAGGGTATTCGTATAAACCATTCGATGACTTGCAGTCTATATTCGTGCATATTCCAAAGTGCGCCGGCGTTTCTGTAAGCAAAACACTTTTTGGTGGTCTTGCAGGTGGGCACATGACACTAGACGGTTATCTCAATGTTTTTGAGCCGCAATGCATTCTCAATTATTTCAAATTTTCCATTGTGAGGAATCCTTGGGACAGGCTGGTATCAGCATATTTCTTTTTGAAGAATGGCGGCTTCAATGACGACGACAAGCAATGGTTCAATATGGAATTGGGGAATCTGCCTAGTTTTGAATCATTTGTGAACAATTGGTTGAACAGAACAAATATCTGGAAGTGTCAACACTTTCAACCACAGTATCATTATATGATCGAAAAAAGAGAGAAGGTAAAGCTCGATTTTGTCGGATTCATGGAAAACATCGAAGGCGACTTTCAATACATTGCCGATCGCATCGGGGTGAAGCGTAACCTTGCGAATTCGAACAGCGGTGCGCACGACTCTTACTTGGGTTACTACGACGAGACGACGAGGAAGATTGTTGCTGACGTTTATGCGGAAGACATAAAAATGCTGGGTTATAATTTTGATAACTCTAATATTGCGCGGCAAGTGGCAGAACGCACTGCTGGAAAGCGTTATTCGCTGCGGGATGCAACGATATAGGATCGTGTGCGGCCTCGCGTTGACGCCAACGAAGTTTGCAGTGCCCTGAATTCTTGCGTTAGTTCACGAGGCATATTTTTATTATTGTGCTTTGTCCTGGATTACGCCGAAGTCAATCACATAATTTCGATGCTTCCTTTGGCAACAGGAATTTGTGCCCGCAACCGCAGTACTGATGGTGACACCGCATGGCGACGACCGTTTCCGTGATCATCGCGGCCTACAATGCCGGCGAATACATCGATCGTGCACTGGCAAGCCTCGAGAGCCAAACCAGACTGCCAGACGAAATAATCGTCATTGACGACGGATCCGCAGACGACACGGCGGAGCGCGTCCAAACGTTCAAGAAGAAGTCTTCTCTCTGCATAATCTTGCAGCAACAGGAGAACAAAGGCCTCCCAGCCACCCGCAACATAGGTGTACGGAGTGCCCGGAGTGACCTTGTCGCATTTCTGGATGCCGATGACACCATGTACCCGTCATTCCTCGAAGAAACGGTTCATGGCCTGGATGCATTTCCGCACTGGGTTGCCTGCTTCGGCGACCGTGACGTGGTGGACACGGGAGGAAAATTGATTTCAAGGGATCTGGATCACCCAGGTTTCCAAGCCATCAACAGACGGCACGTATCGGGGGACTTTTGGGAATTGTCTGACCCTGATCTGTTCTGCAAAATGGTCGCCGGAAATGTCATTCCAATGACCATCGTGTTTCGTCGCACCCAATTTGGCGCAGTGGGCTACTTCGATGAAGAGCTTCGCTTTGGAGAAGATCGACTTTTCCTGCTTCGACTCATCAAGCTTCACGGCGCATTCGGATACGTGAACAAACCATTGGGGATCTGGCAGCGGCACGAGAACAATTTGACCTCGGGTAGTAATGCCTTGAGGAACTGGTTCTATTCTGACCTTATTTTGGCCAAGCTTGTGAACAACAGCGATCAATGGCATCTCACCGCTGGGGAACTCAAGTGCGTATTCGCAGCGCAACACTCGGTCGCTGTGTCCTGGGTCTATTGCGCGTCACGCAATGCGTCTCGCGCAACGCTTCCTTTGGCGAGCCGGCTACTGTACAAAGGACGAATTACGTTCCGCTGTTTTTGCAAGGCGCTGGGGCGGTACCTGATTAGCGGCTTGCGAGTTGCCTTGGCCAGCAGAACTCCGTAAGAGACAGGGTGCCGAGGGACGTGGACATAGTACCTTCCAGCGCGCTAGATCAGCTTTCGATTTCGCGGTCTTTGGTGATTTACGCCCGGCTGATTCAAGAGTCCAGCCCACTGGCCCTCTCATTCCCCGGCCGTAAAGGGCATTCTTCCGTTTCATTGCTTGAATGCCTGCTACGCCCAAAACCGGTGCAAGCAAAGCGCGGCAAATTGCACCTAGGTGGATACATTCAATGAGCCTCTTCCCTAAAGTGAGAAGTACCGGTCTATCGATTCTGAGGGGAATCTACTGCAGCACCCCCTGCCCCGGTATCGCTGATCCAATTTTTATAATTGGCTGCGGTCGCTCTGGAACAACCATCCTCGGCACGGTTTTATCTAGACACAGGAGTATTACCTACCTGAATGAACCTCGAAATCTTTGGTTTTCCGCATATCCTGAGACTGATATCTGGACTGCGAATGCCGAATCTCGCGGAGGGAAGCTCTACCTATCGTCCGCTGATGCTGACAGTAGGAAGAGCAGACGCATTCGCCGAATGTTTCGCTTCGAAACGCTAGTCACCAGACGACGCGTGTTGATTGAAAAATTACCGATAAACAGTTTTCGGCTTGAATTCATCCATGCGCTATTTCCAGACGCCCGGTTTATTCACATCTATCGGAATGGGTTGGAAGTAGCCCAATCGATCGAAAAGGCCAATAAGGATGGAGACTGGTTCGGATCGGGTGATTACAAATGGCGAAAACTTGTTGACTATGCAACAACCGGGGGTAACGCGCGCAATGTCGTTGCCCTTTGTACCACCGACTTTGAAAAAGGATTGCTGGAATGGAGATTGAGCACCGAGGCTGCCGTTTCTTTCTTGGGTAATCTTGCGGAAGGCACCTGTTGCGAATTGAGCTATGACGAATTTGTTTCACATCCCATGCGAGCCGTTTCGCGGATTTTGCAGTTCATTGGCGTTCGAGCTGATGCAAGCATCGGCGCCTTCGTGAATGGCACGGTCTCGCGACGGAGCGTCAGTATGGGACGGTCCGCTATTTCCGAACGGATGCTGGCAATTGGCGGTCCGCTGTTGCCACTTTCCATGGACGGCGCGAGTAGCCTCGCGAAGCGGGGACGCCAAACACTGGTCCATATGTAGAGGGGCCAGCGGGTCAAGCTTCCGCCGTCGTCGACGACGACGCTTGGCACAGGTGTCGCCGGGCGCTATCACGGTTTCAGGCAGCGGAAACGTTGTAATGTTCGACACCTTTTCCCAAGGCGCATTTCACAGTGATGCTCGCCTCACGCCCGCACTCCTAGTGCGGGTCCGAGATGTTCCACGACCGAGTGCTGGGGTTGTTCGATCAGGTAGGGGTGCATCGGCAAGCTGAGGACGCG
>Ga0207652_10003001_pt1 | contig 14092 bp, 9 predicted proteins | sample KBSC63BmetaG_FD_184334 | JGI IMG/M metagenome (GOLD analysis project Ga0207652, IMG submission 184334) | Corn rhizosphere microbial communities from Kellogg Biological Station, Michigan, USA - KBS C6-3B metaG (SPAdes) (version 2) | ecosystem: Host-associated > Plants > Roots > Rhizosphere ... | reverse complement strand
GGCGTGGGGACAGGCCTGGGGTTGTCGATCTCCCGCGCCATCTTGCGGCGCCTGGGGGGCGATCTGCTGGTCGAGTCGGTGCATGGCGAGGGGGCCACGTTCATCGCGCTGATCCCGCGCCCCAGCAGCCGCGAGCTGGCCCGCGCGCGCCCGCCGCGCGTCGAGGTGGCGCCCCCGCCGGCGCGGGCCCAGCACGACCGGGTGCTGGTGGTGGACGCCGACGAACGCGTGCTGCGCGCCTTCGCCCGCGCCCTGGAGCAGCGGCACGACGTGCTGCTGGCCCGGGACGCCGACGAGGCGATCGATCTGCTGGCTTCGGGCTCGCAGGCCGACGTAGTGGTGGCGGACGTGGCGCCGCCCGACGCACCCGGCCTGGCGCTGTTTCCCTGGCTGCAGCGCGAGCGGCCCGCGCTGGCGCGCGCGGTGCTGTTCACCACGCCCGCGGATCAGTCAGGGCCGCCGTCCATCGTCGAGACCGGGCTTCCGGTCCTGCCGAAGCCGGTCTCGCGCGACGCGCTGCTGGCGGCCGTCGACGGCGTCACCCGGAGGAGCGGACGATCGTCGGCGACCGCCGTCCGCCCGCGCTGACCATCACCAGCGGATGCTGGTGACGCCGTTGTACTTGTCCTCCAGGGCGGTCCGCACATCGGCCGTCACCCCGCAGCTCTCGAACGTCCCCGCCGCCGCGCCCGCGATGGCCGACTCGATCCACATGTACTCGCCGCGATAGACCATCTGCACCTCGCGCGGACCGGGGCGGCGAATCTGCCAGGTGCCGTACGTGGTCGACTGGCGCCGGGCCGACAGCCCCTGCTCGGTCAGCCGCACGGGATCGCGGGACAGGATCCGCACCAGCAGACGCCCCACCAGGCTGGAGACGAACGCCGTGGCGTTCTGCCGCGAGATCTCGAAGATCCCCTGATGCAGGCGGGCCGGCGTGGCCACCAGCGCGCCCGCCACCGCCAGCCGCACCAGGTAGTCGCCGAGCGGATGCATCCCCAGCGCGGACCATGACTCGTCTGGAAAGTAGTCCTGGAAGGCAGCGAGCCGATCGTGCCGCTGCAGCACCGCCAGCATGCTCTTGAAGTACCAGCCCCGGATCCGCGCCGACGGTGGCACGTCGCCCAGCCGGTCCACGATGTCACAGTGAGGCGCCACCAGGTCGACCGCCCTGACGAGTGACATCGCCGCCAGTATATCGAAGGGGCCCGGGCTGCCCCGCAGGATCCGCTAGGTAGAATGCGGCAGGATGCAACTGGACGACCAGCCGCTGGCCCTGCTTGGAACGCTCCTCGGAACCAGCGGGGATAGTCCAGCCGGCGCCGTGATCGTGGAGGCCGGCCGGATCACGCAGGTGCTGGTGTCGCCCGACGCACGGCAGTTGCCGCCGCGGCAGCTGCAGGCGGCCTACGTCGCGCCCGGCTTCGTCGATCTGCAGGTGAACGGCGCCTTCGGTCACGAGGTCGACGACAGCGCGGCGGCGCTGGTGGCGCTGGCGCGCAGCCTGCCCGCGACGGGCGTCACCACGTTCCTGCCCACGCTGGTCAGCCGCGCGCCCGAACGCTACCCGCGCTGCTTCGCCGCGTTCGACGTCGCCCGCGCCGCCACGAAGGTGGACCGGCTGGCGGCGCGGCCGCTGGGACTGCACCTGGAGGGCCCCCTGCTGTCCCCCGCCCGTGCGGGCGCGCATGACGCCGCCGCCATCGCGGGCGCCACCGCCGCGTCGCTGAATCAGCTGGCCGATCCGGGACGGGTCGCCCTGGTCACGCTGGCCCCGGAGCGACGGGACGCCCTGATGCTGATCACTCACCTGCGGGCGCGCGGCATCGCGGTCAGTCTGGGCCACACCGACGCTTCCTTCGACGCGTTCACCGCCGGCGTCGACGCCGGCGCCACGCTGGCCACGCACGTGTGGAACGCGATGTCGCCGCTTCATCACCGGGCGCCCGGGGCCACCGGCGCCGCGCTGATCGACGACCGGGTGACGGCGCTGGCGATCGCCGACGGCGTGCACACCCACCCCGCCGCGTTCGCGCTGGCGGTGCGCGCGAAGGGGCCGGACCGGCTGGGGCTGGTCACCGACGCGGTGGCGGCCGCGGGTACGGCCGCCGGGACGATCACCGCGCTGGCCGGCCGCCCGGTGAGCACCGACGGCGGCAGCGCGCGCCTGCAGGACGGCACGCTGGCGGGATCGACGCTGACCATGGATCAGGCGGTCCGCAACGCCTGCCGCCTGGGCGCGCTGTCACCGGCCAGCGCGGTGCACATGGCCACCACCGTCCCGGCACGGGCGATGGGCTGGCTGGACGCGGGCCCGTTGCTGCGCCCCGGGGCGGCGGCGGATCTGGTCCTGCTGGATGCGGACCTGCACGTGCAGGCCACACTGGTCGGCGGACGGGTGGCCTTCCAGCGTCCGCCCGCCTGAGCCGACACCGAAAAGCTGCTTGTCAGGACGGGCCGTTTCCTTTAGTTTGGTCTGCACCATGCGTTCACCGCGACCGCTCTGCGTCCGCTTCATCATCGCCTCGGCGATGAAACGGGCCGGGCTCGTCTCGCGGTAGCCAACGCAGGGACGACACCGGCCGGCGGGCCGGGTTGTCGTTCCTGACGATCTCGGCGCGCCGGCCTCTCGGAAGGAAACGAGGGGATCGATGACTGCGCCACAATCCGAAGCCACACAATCGCTGGGGGCCGAGAATCGCGACCGGTTCTGGCCGCTGGTGCGCGAAGCGCTGGCGGGCTCGCGCCGCGATCTGACGGCGTTGCCGCTGAGCCGGGCCGTGTTCCTGCTGGCCATCCCCATGGTCATCGAGATGATCGGCGAGTCGCTGTTCGCGGTGGCCGACATCTTCTGGGTCTCGAAGCTGGGCGCCGACGCGATGGCGGCCGTCGGCCTGACAGAGTCGCTGCTGACGATCATGTACGCGCTGTCGATCGGCCTGGCCATGGGCGTGGGCGCGCTGGTGGCGCGGCGGATCGGGGGCAAGGACCCGGCCGGCGCGGCGCGCGCCACCGTCCAGGCGATCCTGATCGGCCTGACGCTGGCGGCGATCATCGGGGTGACCGGGGCCCTGGCGGCGCCGCGGCTGCTGGCGGTGATGGGCGCGTCCCCGGGCGTGCTGCAGGTGGGCAGCAACTTCGCCCGCACCATGCTGGGTGGCAGCGTGACCGTGGTGCTGCTGTTCCTGATCAACGCCGCCTTTCGCGGCGCGGGCGACGCGGCCATCACCATGCGCACGCTGTGGCTGGCCAACGGCATCAACATCCTGCTGGGACCGGTGATGGTGTTCGGCCTGGGTCCCGCGCCTCGCCTCGGGGTCACGGGCGCCGCCGTGGCCACCACCATCGGCCGCGGCACCGGCGTGCTGTTCCTGCTGTGGTCGCTGCACCGGGGGAAGGGACGACTGGTGGTGCGTCGCGAACACCTGCGCGTCGATCCCGAGTCGCTGCGCACGATCTTCCGCGTGGCGCGCACGGGCGTGGTGCAGATGCTGATCGGCATGACCAGCTGGGTGGGCCTGGTCCGCATCCTGGCCACCTTCGGCTCGGCCGCGGTCGCCGGCTACACGGTGGCGATCCGGGTGATCATGTTCGCGCTGTTGCCGTCCTGGGGCCTGGGCAACGCCGCGGCGACGCTGGTGGGACAGAATCTGGGCGCCGGCAATCCGGCGCGCGCCGAGCAGGCGGTGTGGCGCGCGGCGCTGTACAACCTGTTCTTTCTGGGCGCGGTGGGCCTGCTGTTCGTGCTGCTGTCGGGGCGCATCGTCCGGCTGTTCACGGACGATCCCGTGGTGGCGGGGTACGGCAGCCGGTGCCTGTGGATCGTGGCGGCCGGGTTCGCCTTCTACGCGTACGGCATGGTGGTGTCGCAGGCGTTCAACGGCGCGGGTGACACCATGACACCCACGCTGATCAACCTGGGCTGCTTCTGGCTGGGCGAGCTGCCGTTGGCGTACGCGCTGTCGCGCCTGCTGGGCTTCGGCCCGTCTGGCGCGTTCGCCTCGATCACGGCCGCGTTCTCGGCGGTGGCGGTCGCCTCGGTGCTGCTGTTCCGGCGCGGACGCTGGAAGCGCGTGAAGGTGTGAACGCCAGCCTCGTGTTATGAGCAGAGCATGCTGGCCGGGGTGCTGTCGGCGCTGGTCGTGGTGGCGGCAGTGCAGGTCGACGGGACCACGACCTGCCCGCCTCCGGCGCTGGTCGCGGCGCGGCTGGCCCAGCTGCTGCCTGGCAGCGCCGACGCCAGCGAGCGCGATCGCGTTCGCCTGAGCGACGAGGCCGGGGAGCTGGTGGTCGTGTTGACCGCCCCGGGCGGCGAGCTGCTGGGCACCCGCCGCTTCGCCCGCGGCTACGGCTGTGACGATCTGGCCGCGGCGGCGGCTGTCTCCATGGCGGTGTTGCTCAGCGACGTTCATCCCGCCTACCCGTCGGATGCCCCGATGCCGGTCGCCAGGCCCCAGGCCGACGTCGACCTGCGGATGGCCGCCCCACCTCCCGTCGAACGGATGCCGGCCGCCTGGTCCTGGGGCGGTGGGCTGGCGCTGGGGCTGGGGGGAGCGGTGGACCAGCCGGCGGCGGCGGCAGATCTGGTGGCGCTGGGCTGGCTGCGACCCGGTCCGATCCGGTCCGCGCTGCGGGCGGAGCTGGAAGCTCAGTCGCGGCGCGAGCTGGCGTTGCAGGAAGGCAAGGGTGAATGGCGGCGCTGGATCCTCGGTCTGGGGCTGGAACGCACCCTCGCCCCGCGGTCGGCCGGCGCCGGCTGGCTGCGCGGCTTCGCGACGGCGCGGCTGGCCCTGCTGGACCTGCAAGGGTCGGGGTTCATGGTGAACCATCGCAGCCGGGTGCTGGATCCGGGCGCCGGCGCCGGACTGCGCGCGGTGGCCAGGCAGGGAAGCTGGGCGAGCTGGATCGAGGTGGCGCTATCGCTGTGGCCCCTCGGCCACGACGCCGTGGCCGGGCCGGGGGCCGGTGATCTGCGCCGGTTGCCCGTGTTCGAGGCCTTCCTGCGCGTGGGCGCGGGCTGGGGCGCCGGGCGCTAGCGACCGGCAAGAAAGTCTGTCAGGTCCCGCGAACGGCGGACACGAAGCTTCACGAAGGTGAAGGATCTATCTCACATCAGCGAGGGACTGGCGGATCCGGGGGAGGATCCTCCGCCGCGCGTGTCCCAGGCCCGGGGCCAGGGCGAGAAAGGCGCCGGGATGGGGCTGGCGTTGATGCCGACCGTTTCGGGCGATGGAGACGACCGGCCGCCGCGCCAGGGCGACGACGAGCGCGACGCCGCCAGCGTCTACCGCCAGCACGGCGCGCGCGTGTCGCGCTGGGCGGCGCGCCTGGCGGGTCCCGGCCACGACGTCGACGACATCGTGCACGACGTGTTCCTGGTGGTGCTGCGGCGCCTGCCCGGTTTCCGGGGCGATGCCCAGATCGCGACCTGGCTGCACGAGATCACGGTCCGGGTGGTACAGACCCATCGTCGCAAGCGGCGCAGGCGCGCCTGGCTGTGGCCGTTCGCCGCGCTTCGAACGCCCGAGGGCGAGGGCCCGGATCCGGCGGACCACGGCCTGACGCCGCTCGAGTCGCTGGAACGCCGGCAGGCGACGGCCCTTCTGTACCGCTTCCTCGATGGCCTCGACGACAAGTACCGCACGGCCGTCATCCTGTTCGAGCTGGAAGAGGTCCCCTGCCGCGAGATCGCCGCGCTGACCGGCACCTCTCTGGCGAACGTGTGGGCGCGGGTGTCCCGAGGCAGGGAGCAGCTGATCCAGGCGTTCGCGAGATGGGAAGCAAGAGGAAGAACGTGAAGACAACAGCAGGACCGAACCGACCTTCTTCACCGGTCGCCGGCGTGGATCCCGAGCCATTCGTGCGCCTGGCGGCGCTGGCGGCGCGCGAGCGTGGCCGTGCCGCGCCCCCGGCCAGCTACGAAGAGCGGACCGGCGCGCTGATCCGACGCGCGGACCGGCCCGAGGGGCTGGAGCCCGAGCGGCTGGACCAGGTCTGGGCGCGACTGGCGGGCGGGGTGGAGTCGCCCCGCCCGGGCCACCACCGCCTGCCGATGCGCTGGGCCGTGGCCGCGCTGGTGCTGCTGTCGGCGGGGGCGGGCGCCGCGGCGACGGGGTCGTGGACGTGGCCGCGCGCGGTGGTGCGCCGGCTGATGAACGAGCCCGCCCGGCCCGCCGCGCCGCGGACCATCGGTGGCGTGACGGGCGAGACGAAAGGACGACCAGCGGAGCAAACCGAGGTGCCCGCCATCGCGCCCCCGCTGGAAACGCCGCCCCCACCCACCGCCGAGCCGGGCCGCGCGCCGGTGAGCCCGGTGCGCCGGCCGCGCGGCGAACCGCGCGTCACGATGCCACCCGCGACAGCGCCGCCGGTAGCGGTCCCCCAGGACACCGCGCTGGCCGAAGAGAGTCAGTCCCTGAGCCGCGCGCTGGTGCGGCTGCGCCAGGCGCGCGACGCCACCGGCGCCCTGATCGAGCTGGACCAGTACGCGTCCCGGTTCCCATCGGGCGTGCTGGCACGCGAGGCGCTGGTGGCGCGGGTCGACGCGCTGTTGATGGCGGGCCGCTCTGCCGAAGCGCGGACTATCTTGTCGCGCATGACCCTGGGCGCTGGCGGGCGCGATCGCGAGCTGCGGCTGATCCGCGCCGAGCTGGCCACGGGCACCGCCTGTCCGGCCGCGCTGGCCGACTACCAAGCGGTCTGGGACGCGCATCCGCGATCGGATGATCCGTGGGGCGAACGAGCGCTGTGGGGGCAGGCGGTCTGTCATGCGCGCCTGGGGGACGAGGCGCGAGCGCGCGCCGATCTGACGCGCTACCTGGCGCTGTTCCCCGAGGGCCCGCACGCCGCCGGCGCGCGGGCGCGCCTCGCTGTCAGGCCGTGACCGCCGCGGACACGAAGGAAGCATCATGAAACTTCACGCTCTGCGAAACGCGACCCTCGGCTGCGCCGCTCTTTCACTGCTGGGGGGCTGCCTGGATCAGCGCCACCTGATCGGAGAAGGGCCACCGACGGACGCCGGCGCCGCGGGTGGCCAGATCGGCAGCGTCGGGAGCGGCGGGACCGTCGGCGCGGGGAGCGGCGGCACGCTGGGGAGCAACTCCAGCGGAGGCAGCTTCATCGGCGGGGGCGGCTCCGGGGGCAGCGGCGGCGCGGGCAGCCCGCCGATCACAAGCCTGGGCGATCAGACCAGCCAGGGCTGGCCGCTGATGATCTCGCCGGCCGAGGTGGCGCGCCGGCTGTCGCAGTTCATCCTGCAGCAACCGCCTTCCCAAGCGCTGACCGCAGCCGTCGTGGCCGCAGCGCCGAAGACGAACCAGGACGTCGGCCAGCTGGCGGATGGCTTCCTGCTGCGCGACGACAGCCTCGCGGGCCGGCAGGCTTTCTATCGCTGGTGGCTACGGCTCGACGCCGTGCTCAGCGTCCCTCGCGACGAAACGCTGTTCCCGCTGTTCACCCCGACCGTCCGTCAGGCGTTGATCGATCAGACGCTCGCCTTCGCCGAGGATGTCACCTGGCGCCCCGACGGCGACCTGGCGACGCTGCTGACCGACCCCAGCGCGTACGTCAGCGCCGAGACCGCCGCCTGGTTCCCTGGCGTGGTGGCGCCCGCCCCGGGCACACCGGCCACGCGCGTAGCGCTGGACAACGCGCGGTACGCGGGCATCGTCACGCAGCCAGCACTGCTGGTCACGGGGACCGTCGCCACACGAGCCGAACCCAGCCGAAGGGGCCTGGATCTGCGACGGCGCTTCATGTGCCAGAACATTCCGCCCGAACCCCCCGGCACGCCGGCCCTGCCCATTCCCGCCGGACAGCCCCTTCGTGATGCGGTGGAAGCGACGAACAACAGCTCGCCCACCTGCATGACTTGCCACAACCTGGTCGATCCGCCCGGCTTCGCCTTCGGGCATTTCGACGGCGTCGGTGCGTATCAGGATACCGACGACGGGCTGCCGATCGACACGACGGGCTCTCTGGTCAGTCTGGACGGTGGTCCGTCGCAAACGTTCGCTGGCGCGGCCGAGCTGGCGGCCATCGTCTCTGCCCTGCCCGACAGCAACAGCTGCTTCGCGGCGAAGTGGATCGCCTTCGCGACCGGTTCCAATCCGGATCCCGACCAGGTCGTCGTGCCGACTACGGGCACACCGCTGGCTGATGACGTCGCCTACGTGGTGGCACGCGCGACCACCGACGGCAGCCTGAACCTGCGCGCCACCATCCGCGCCGTCACCGAGACCCACACCTTCCTCGACCCGTGAGCGGCGACCGTCGCGACCTGCTCGGGGAGGCCCCCGGGTCGGAGGTCAACCGCTAGGCTGACCTCCGACCCCCCCCGGGTTCCAGCTCCCCACGACCCGACAGTAGCGCGAGAAGACTCCGCAGATTGTTTCGTTTCGGCGTGTTTTCAGTAACGAAATCAGGGCGGAGACGGACGCGCGTCACCGTCGGTCCTCGTCGGGTGAGGGTCGCGGCGAAGGTGACGCGACGACGTCCCGTCGAACGTGGTCGAGTGGGCACGCCGCGCACGTCTATCGAGCGTTCCCCTCTCCGCCGGCCCTGCGGGCCGGCTGCCTCCCCCCCTGGGGAGGCGACAGACAATCCGCGGCGCGGGGGATTTAAAGGACCCTCTCGGGGTCAATGCACGCGCGAGGTGTGCGGCAGCGCGGCCAAGATCTCAGCCTCGCGGTGCGACATCTCTTCCAGGCGGGCCGTGAAGGCGTCGGCTGGGACCAGGGCGGCGCCTAGCTCCAGGAAGATCTCGGCGTGGCGATCCTCGGCGTTCGCCAGCACCTGATAGAACGCGGCCAGCTCGTCCTGGCCGTCGGCGGCGAAGCCGCGCGCCAGCAGTTGCAGCCGCTCGTGCGACCGCGCCTCGATGAAGGCGGCCACCAGCAGCGTATCCAGCAGGCGCAGCGGCTCGCGGTCGCGCACCTGCACGAACAGGCCGCGCGCGTAGTGGTTGGGCGTGTCGGCGCGCGGCGCCCAGCCGTGCCGCGCCAGGAAGCCAGCCACCTGGATGACGTGGCTGGTCTCCTCGTGCGCCAGACGCCCCAGCGCATCGACCGAGCCGCCGCGGTGCGGATACCGGCGCACCAGCGACAGCGCGTTCTCGGCTGCCTTGCGCTCGCAATGTAGATGGTCGGACAGCAGCGCGTGCAGATCCGCCACCGCCGCCGCGTACCAGCGCGGGTGCGTGGCGCTGGCCAGGATCCGGGGCAGGACGACCGCCGGCAAGGCCAGCGGCGCGACCGCCGGAGCCATCCCAGCGGTCGTCGTGCCGGACCGGTCCATCACGCCACCGGTCAGGCGCGCGCGCCGCTCTGCATGAGCTGGCGCAACACGTACGGCAGGATGCCGCCGTGCTGGTAATAGGCCACCTCCGCCGGCGTGTCGATGCGCAGGATGGTCGTCAGCTCGGTGACGCGACCGTCGGCGGCCGTGGCCAGCACCTTCACCTGGCGGCCCGCCGAGAAGTTCCCGGACAGCGCGGCCGGCAGCCCCACCGTCTCGAACGTCTCTTCACCGGTCAGCCCCAGGCTGGCTACGTTCTCGCCGGGCTGGAACTGCAGCGGCACGATGCCCATGCCCACCAGGTTCGAACGGTGGATGCGCTCGTAGCTCTCGGCGATGACCATGTGGACGCCCAGCAGCTTGGGCCCCTTGGCCGCCCAGTCGCGCGACGAGCCGCTGCCGTACTCCTTGCCTGCCAGCACCACCAGCGGCACGCCGTCCTTGATGTACTTTTCGGACGCGTCGAAGATCGACATCAGCGCGCCGTCGGGCAGGTGGCGCGTGACGCCCCCCTCGGTGCCCGGCGCCAGCAGGTTCTTGAGGCGCGTGTTCGCGAACGTGCCGCGCACCATCACCTCGTGATTCCCGCGGCGCGCGCCGTAGCTGTTGAAGTCCTTCGGCTCCACGCCATGCGCGATCAGGTACTTGCCCGCCGGGCCGTCCTTCTTGATCGATCCCGCCGGCGAGATGTGATCCGTGGTGACGCTGTCGCCCAGCAGCGCCAGCACGCGCGCCGCCTTGATGTCGGTGGCGGCGCTCGGCGTGGGCGACATGTTCTCGAAGTACGGCGGGTGCTTCACGTACGTGGAGCTGCCGTCCCACGCAAAGGTCTCCCCCTTCGGCACGTCCATCTTCCGCCAGCGCTCGTCGCCCTCGAACACCACCGCGTAGCTGTTCCGGAAGTGCTCGGGCTTGACCGACGCGCTCACGGCGGCGGCCACCTCGTCGTTCGACGGCCAGATGTCCTTCAGGAAGACCGGCTTGCCGGCCTTGTCGGTGCCCAGCGGCTCCTTGTCCAGCTCGATGTCGATGCGGCCGGCCAGCGCGAACGCCACCACCAGCGGCGGCGACATCAGGTAGTTGGCGCGCACGTCGGGGTTGATGCGGCCCTCGAAGTTGCGGTTGCCCGACAGCACCGACGCCACGACCAGGTCCCGGTCCTCGACGCTGGCCGAGATCTCGAGCGGCAGCGGACCCGAGTTGCCGATACACGTGGTGCAGCCGTAGCCGACCAGGTTGAACTTCAGCTGGTCCAGGTACGGCGTCAGCCCGGCCGCGTTCAGATACTCGGTGACCACCTTCGAGCCGGGCGCCAGCGACGCCTTCACCCACGGCTTCACCGACAACCCCTTCTCCACCGCCTTCTTCGCCACCAGGCCGGCCGCCACCATCACGGACGGGTTGGAGGTGTTCGTGCAGCTGGTGATGGCGGCGATGACCACGGAGCCGTGCTTCAGGTCGGGCGACGACAGCGCGGCCGCCGGCAGCACCTCCTTCGCGGCGTCCTTCTTCTTCGGCTTGATGAGCGAGGGCAGCGCCTCCTCGAAGCTCTTCTTCGTCGAGAATAGCGCCACGCGATCCTGCGGACGCTTGGGGCCGGCCACGCTCGGCTCGACGGTGCCCAGATCCAGCTCCAGGGTGTCCGAGTAGACGGCGTCCGTCGACGAGGCGTCCAGGAACAGCCCCTGCTCGCGCGCGTACGCCTCGACCAGCGCCACCTGCTCCTCGCTGCGGCCCGAGAAACGAAGGTAGCGCAGCGTCTCCGCGTCCACCGGGAAGAAGCCGCAGGTGGCGCCGTACTCGGGCGCCATGTTGGCGATGGTGGCACGATCGGCCAGCGACAGCGCCGGCACGCCCGGTCCGAAGAACTCGACGAACTTGCCGACCACGCCCTTCTTGCGCAGGCGCTCGGTCACGGTCAGGACCAGGTCGGTCGCCGTTGACCCCTCGCGCATCTTGCCGTGCAGCTTGAAGCCGACCACCTGCGGGATCAGCATCGACGTGGCCTGGCCCAGCATGGCCGCCTCGGCCTCGATGCCACCCACGCCCCAGCCCAGCACGCCCAGGCCGTTGATCATCGTGGTGTGCGAGTCGGTGCCCACCACCGAGTCGGGATAAGCCGCCACCTTGCCGTCCGCCCCTTGCGACGTGAACACCACGCGGGCCAGGTACTCGAGGTTGACCTGGTGGACGATGCCCGTGTCGGGCGGGACCACGGCGAAGTTGTGCAGCGCCGACTGCCCCCAGCGCAGGAACGTGTACCGCTCGCGGTTGCGCGCGAACTCGATGCTGGCGTTCAGAGAGAAGGCGTTGGCGTGCCCCGCCTCGTCGACCTGCACGGAGTGATCGATGACCAGCTCGGCCGGCAGCAGCGGGTTGATGAGCGCGGGGTTGCCACCGCCCCGCTTCATCGCGTCGCGCATGGCGGCCAGATCGACGACGGCGGGAACACCGGTGAAGTCCTGCAGCAGCACGCGCGCGGGCATGAAGGCGATCTCGATGGAGGGCGTGGCCTGGGGATCCCACTTCCCCAGCGCGCGGATGTCAGCTTCCTTGACGGTCTTGCCGTCCTCGAGCCGCAGCAGGTTCTCCAGCAGCACCTTCAACGAGTAGGGCAACCGGCTGACGTCGATGCCCGCCTTCTGCAGCACCGACAGCCGGTAGATCTCGTACTCTTTCGTTCCCACTTTCAGCGTCGAGCGCGCGCCAAACGTATTCGCCATAGGCGAGTTTCTATGGGGAAACAGTCGTCCTGTCGAGGGGGCGACGCGCGTCACGCCGCACGAAACCACGCGGAAATACGGCGCCCGGCCGTCACCGCTTCCGGCGACGAGTCACGGGACCGCCAGCGCGCGCCGCGCCGCCATGGTGGCGGCCGCGGTGGCGGGGCTGTAGTAGCCCCTCTTGAACAGGTACAGCTCGCCGTCGCGCTCGGCCAGCAGCCCGTACTCCTCCTTGTTCGCCAGCGCCGCGTTCAGGAACGAGCGCGAGAGATCGCCGATGTGGGAGCGTCCCACCAGGATGTAATCCACCGGCACGGGCACCACGCGCAGCGGATAGATGTTCTTGCGGGTGCTGACGTGAGGCGTCTCGTTCTCGGTGGCGGCCACCGAGGCATCGGGCGGGATCATCGCCACCAGCTCCTGCATCCCCTTCCAGCGCCGCTCCTCGGCGGGGGACATCTGGAACTGGAAGTGGCTGAAGCCGCCCACGAACGTCTCGTGCTGGAAGATGGCGCCGTAGGTGTAGCTGTCGGCGCCCAGCACCACCACCACCGTGGCCAGGGCCGCCCAGCGCGCCGCGCTGCCGTGGGGACGGCGCGACAGCGTCACCAGCGCCAGCACGCTGGCCAGGAAGACGAAGGGCGTCCAGTGCGTCGTGTACTGGAACGAGATGGCGATGGTGGGCGAATAGCCCGTCGTCATGATGGTGAAGAAGATGGCCGGCAACAGCAGCAGCACCAGCGAGAAGCGGCGCAGCGGCAGGAACGCCAGAGGCACCAGCATGTGCAGCACGTACTCCAGCTTCGGCTGCGACATCAGCGTGGTGATGAAGAACAGCGGGTTGGTGAGGATGGTCTTGATCACGCTGCCGAACGACGACACGCCGTCCGCGAACAGCCCGCTGTACAGGATCTGGAAGTACCACGAGCCGGCCAGCGGCATGATGACGAAGCGGTCCACGGCGAACCACGCCACCGACGCGACCGTCAACCAGAAGCCCAGCCGGGGCCGGATCCCCGTCAGCAGCAGGAACAGCCCCAACCCGACCAGGTCGACGGCCAGATCCTCGCGCAGCGAGAACAGCATCACGATCATCACCACCGTCAGCGCCTTGCGGCGGGTCGCGATGGCCCAGAACAGCCAGAACTGGAAGAACGGCGCCAGCGTCAGCCAGTGGAAGTCGTAGAAGTTCGGCCCGTGCAACGGCGGGAAGCACAGGTATCCGAGCGCGATGACCGCGGCCATGGGACGCGACACCTGGGTGCGCGCGAACAGGTACAGCGGCACCGCCGCGAAACCCAGCAGGATCGACTGCGCGATCAGCATCAACTGGGGGCCGGGGTGCAGCAGGTAGAAGGGGATGAACCACAGCACCCCGAACTCGGCGTGCGAGGCCAGGTTGTTCCCCCCGTTCGTCAGCGGGAACAGCACGGTGTCCCGGAAGGGGTGACCGTGGATGGCGTTGAACATCAGGTTGTCGTAGATGCCCAGATCGAACGCCGTGGTGGCCAGCCGGTGGTGATTTCGAATCGAGTAAAACGAGAAGTAAGCGGAGTATCCCGCGGCGGCCAGCACCACCAGCGCCGTCCAGAAGGCCCCGGGCGAGGGCCGGCGTAGCGACCGCAGCCGGCGTTGCATCGCCTCGAGGAACGTGGGCGGCGGAAGCCGCCCCAGCGTGACGGCGCTGCGCTTCAACAACGGCTGCGCCAGCAGGCCGAACGCGCCCAGCACCATCAGGTACAGCAGCGGGTTGGCGTGGCTGAACGACACGTCGAACATGATGGGCAGGAAGCAGACCAGCATCAGCGGGGCGCAGATGTCGCCCAGCGCCTCGACGCCCCAGATCGCACGATCACGCGCGCCACCGCGGCGCGCCAGCACGGCCCCGGCGATCCCCACCAGCGGCAAGGCGGCGCCGGCCAGCAACCAGCGCAGCATGGCGGCACGCGCCGGGGCGTTCAGCGTGTTGTGGGTCAGGAAGTCCTCACGCGTCCCCGGCGCCATCCCCAGCAGGCGGCAGAACACCGCCAGCGACAACCCCACCAGCACCAGCGTCAGCGCCGGCAAGATCAGGC
>Ga0207652_10003000_pt1 | contig 14094 bp, 7 predicted proteins | sample KBSC63BmetaG_FD_184334 | JGI IMG/M metagenome (GOLD analysis project Ga0207652, IMG submission 184334) | Corn rhizosphere microbial communities from Kellogg Biological Station, Michigan, USA - KBS C6-3B metaG (SPAdes) (version 2) | ecosystem: Host-associated > Plants > Roots > Rhizosphere ... | reverse complement strand
GTCGTCGCCGATACGGCGGGCGCCGGTGGCCTCCGCGTGTACCAGGACGGGACGGAGCTCACGACCGCGCCGCTCGCGATCGGCTTGCCTCCGGGGTTCGGGAACAACCTCATCTGCTACTGATCCGTACTAAGATGATCGGATGTCTACTCTGATCCAGAGCCGTTGATCGAGCTCTACATCAGAGGCGGCAGGCAGCGATGAACAACGACGACGACAAGGTCTACAAGACCCTCCTCGAATCGACGAAGGCGTCGGCACGATCTCGCCGAGCGCCGATGACGATCCTGCGAAGTTCATCGAGACCGTCGACCGCCGGCTCTACCGGGCCAAGCCGGACGGCCGCAACATGATCGTGTCGCGCTAGTCGTTAGCGCGGGGCATGCGCGTGTATCATCGTGGGATGAGGGATGTCGTCACCATCATCGGGGGCGGTCCGGCGGGGCTCGCAGCCGCTGCCACGCTGAAGCCCCTGGGCTTGCAGGTCCGCGTTCTCGAGCAGGCCGCGTCCGTCGGCGCGCGCTGGCGCGGTCACTACGATCGCCTTCACCTCCACACGACGCGCACGATGTCCGCGCTGCCCGGGCTCTCGATCCCTTCGGAGTACGGCCGCTGGGTCAGCCGCGACGACTTCGTGAAGTACCAGGAGCAGTACGCGAAGCACCACGCGATCGAGCTCGAGCTCGGCACCACCGTAGAGCGCGTCGATCGCACGGACGGTGGCTATCGCGTGAAGACCAGCAAGGGCGACATCGACGCGAGCTACGTCGTCGTGGCGACCGGGTACAACAACATCCCGTTCACGCCGGAGTGGGAGGGGCGCGCGGGCTTCACCGGCACGTTGCTGCACTCGCGCGACTACCGCAGCGGGGCCGACTACAAGGGCAAGAAGGTGCTCGTCGTCGGCACCGGCAATACCGGCGCCGAGATCGCGACCGATCTCGTCGAGCAGGATGCCGGCGAGGTTTGGTGGTCGTATCGCACGCCGCCGGTGATCCTGCCGCGCGCGCTCGTCGGCATCGCGACGCAGGCGTTCGGCGTGATGTTGCGGCCGTTCTCGCCGAAGCTCGTCGATCCGATCATGACCGGCGTCAACAAGCTGTGGATCGGCAACCTCGCGAAGTTCGGCTTGCCGAAGGCGACGCGAGGCGGCTACACCGCGGTCCTCCAGGATCACGTGCTACCGATCCTCGACGTCGGTCTCGTCGGCATGATCAAGTCCGGCAAGGTCAAACCGGTGCCGACGATCACGCGGTTCGAAGGCGCGAGCGTCGTGCTGTCCGACGGCCAGCAGCTCGAGCCCGACGTCGTGATCGCGTGCACGGGCTACCGCACCGCGCTGTCCCAGATGCTCGGCCATCTCGGAGTGCTCGATAAGGATGGCATCCCGATCGTCGCAGGGGCGAAGCAAGGCGACGGCGCGCCAAATCTATTCTTCCTCGGCTACACCAACGCGCTCTCCGGCAACCTGCGCGAGATCGCGCAGCACGCGCGTCAGGTCGCCGCGAAGATCAGCACCGACACCAAGCAGCTCAGAACGGCCACTTGATCGTCAGGTACGCCGCGTTGTTGCGGCTGTAGTAATCGCCGAGGCTGGTCGCGGCGCCGTGGAGGTAGAGACCTCCGAGCGCGACCGAGAAGCCGTTCGAGTGCTTGCGATACGCGAGCTGCGGGATCAACACGACCGTGCGCGGCGAGACTTCGAACACCGCGCGGAGCTCCGCCTCGATCACCTCGCCGAACGTCCAGCGCGCGGTCATCGCGGCTCCGTACGTGTCGCGCTTGTAGCCGATCAGCTCCGGCGGGGTGTGTGTGAGGTGGGTGTACACCCCCTCGAGCAGGAGCAACTTGCCGATCTCGCCGGTCTGGTACTCGAGGCTCAGCACGCCCTGGGTCTGACCGGTGACGAACGACTCGATGTCGGGCTGGTAGAACACCGCCTTGTCCTCGTACGCGGCATCGAGCTTGATCGCGATCGGGCCGACCGTGGTCACGCCATCGAGGCCGATGTGGTGGCGGCGATCGAACGCGGCGGAGTAGGGCGCGATGCCCATGTCGAGGAGCCCGAGCACCGGGCCGAGCGTCGACGGCGTCGCGGTGCGCCAGTCGACCATCCCGATCGCGCCGGCGAACCGCGGATCGATCTTCACGTCCGGCGTCGACGTGTAGCCGTAGTGGTAGTAGAGGCTCGCGTCGAAGTTGTGGCCCGTGTACGTGTAGCGCGCGCCGCCGCTCGGGCGATCCGGAAGGCGGGTCTGCGCGAACAGCTTCTGCGCGGGATCGTGGAGGCTCGGGTCGAACAGGCCGTCGATCAGGCGGAACAGGCCGCGGATCGGCTCGGGCGTCGTCGGCTGGATGATCGACCAGTTCGAGCCGCTGATCTCGTAGTTGTCGGGGATGAAGAACGGCTGGACGACGATCTGGAGCGCATGCGATCCGCCCTCGATGTCCGCGCGCACCGCGAACGTCGGGATCCGGCGGAGCTCGGTGTCGGTCAGCAGCGGATCGCGGAGGTCGCGCGGGTTGACGACGTCGTTCGGGCTGATCGCATCGCCTTTGCCCCACGCGATCCGCTGGTTGCCGACGCGGAGATCGAAGTGGTCCCAGATCCCGCCGAGGTACAGCTCCCGGACGCTCGCCACGTACGCGGTGCGCCGATCGAACACGTCGAGCTCGAGCAGGCCCGACGCGGCGGCCTCGAACTGCTTGCCGCGCTGGTAGCGCGCGGCGAGGTACAGCTGCTCGCGCGACTCGACCTTGTTGTAGGGCGCGGCGAGCACATCATCGCCCTGGTTGTCGAGCCCGAGCGTGGTCTCGGTCCGGCCCCAGCCGAGGATCTGGATTCGATCGGGCACCGGCGGCGGTGGCGGCGGCGGCATCGGCGCGAGCTCGTCGGTCTGATCGCCGCCGGTATCGGTCGGCAGCGGTGTCGCGGTCTCCGGTGGCGCGTTCTTTCCCGGCACGCCTGCCACCGACAGCATCGTCTTGCCGGCGGTTTCGGCGTCGAGCTCGCCGCCGCGCGCCGTCTCGAACAGCTCGACCTTCGTGAACGCGCCGTTCGAGGTCTGCACGCCATCGAGCGTGAGCTGCACGCGGTCCGCCGCGATCTCGTACGTGCCGAGCACGACGCGCGTGATGCCCTTCTTCGCGAGCTTGCGCACGAGCGGCTGGAGGCAGGCGGGGTTCTCGCGGCAGTCGAACGCGGTGACTCGATAGAGCGGGCCGAGGATCGCCTTCACGTCGGCGGGCGAGACGATCTTGATCTCCGTCTGGGCCGCGAGCGCGTCGCGCAGATCCGCCGTCAGCTTCACCGCTTCGCGGAGCAGTGCGAGATCGGTCTGGCCGTTCGACCGCACCGGACGCAGATCGAAGACCGCGACCTGGGCCGCGGGCTTGTCGGGCTTGTCGGGCTTCTTCTCCGCCGGCGCTTGATCGTCGGCGGGCTTGTCGTCATCCGCATAGCCCCGCGAGCTCGCGAGTGCGAGCGCGACGGCGGCAGCAAAGGCGAGGTTGCGCACTACGGGCAGTGGATCTTCACGTCGCCGAGGTCACCCGCCGGCACGTCCTTCGGTACGGCATCGAGCTCGATCGTGCGTTCGCTCGAGCCGACGGGCAGCAGCGTGCCCTTGACGGTCTTCTTCGAGGCCAACTGCGCGGTGCACTTCTTGCCCGAGCCCTCGACCGCAGCGACCGGCACGGTGATCCGCGCGACCGAGACCTGGGCGACCAGCTGGTTCGGCCGCAGCTCGTCGCCCGGTCGCACCTTGACCATCGCGACCGAGCCGGCGGTGTCGGTCGTGATCGCCTTGACCTCGCGCTGGCGCGCCGCGACGGCGTAGTCCTGCTTCGCTTCAGCGATGAAGTCCGCGTACTCCTCGGCGGTACCGTACTTTTTTTGCAGCGAAGCGAGCTTCGCTGCGGCGGCCTCGAAGCTCGCGGAGTAGATCCGCACGCGGGCGACCGTGCCTCCTTGCTTGAGCGCGGTGCCGACGCGCGCGACGTCGAGCACGGTGCCGCGCAGCTCGGACGTGATCTGCGTCGTGTCGATCGCCAGCATCGCGGTCGCCGGTTCGGGAGCTGGCGGATCGACGGGTGCAGGTGCGGGTGCAGGCGCCGGCGCAGGTGGTGCTGCTGCCGCTGGCGCTGGCGCTGGCGTCGGCGTCGGCGTCGGCCTCATCTCGACAGGCTTCACGATCGGCGGCGGCGCCACAGCGACGGGGGCTGCCGCCTGAGGCGCGACGAGCTTCACGGTCACCACCACGACCGCGATCACGACAGCGAGGCCGACGACGCCGGCGAGGAACCACAGCCCCGCGCGCGACCGCGGCGGCGGTGCGGGCGCCGCCGGCGGCGGGTAATACGGATACGGCGGCGCTCCGTACGCCGGATCGTACGCGAGCGACGGATACGACGGATGCGGCGGCGGGAACACGGGTTGCGCCTGGAGCCGGTATGGCTCGGGCGGTGGGATCGGCCCGCTCTGCCGCTCCGGCGCGCCGCGCGACTCGATCTGACCGGAGACCTGCGCGGCGGAGACCTGCGCCGAGAACCGGGGTTCGGCGAGGTTCTGCGAGGAGGGCCGCGGCGCCGGCGCGGACATCGCGGTGATCGAGTCGCGGCCGTACGGCGGCGCAGTGCGCGGCAACTCGCGCCGCGGCCCCTGGCTCCCTTTTGCGGTCGGCGCAGCTGGCGGCGGTGCCGCGAGATCCTCGAAGTCGAGGTCCTCGCCCGGCGCGCGGCACGCGACGACGAACGCCGAGTCGTCGATCGCGATCTTGTCCTTGTCGGTGAGCTGGGTCGGATCGTTGACCAGGTTGCCGTTCAGCCGCGTGCCGTTGACCGTCTTCTCCGGAATGATCCAGTAGCCACCGTTCGCGTACTCGATGCGGGCGTGCGCGCGCGACACGGCCTGGCTCGGGATCGAGATCGTGCAGCTCTGCGCGCGGCCGATCACGAATGGTCCGCCGTCGAACGTGAACTGCTGACCGCGCAGCGGACCCGGTCGTCCTGAGCACGAGCCGCGCCACGGGCACCATGACCGTGCGCTCTTCGCGCTGGTCGAACGTGCCTGGGAACGGGACGAGCCGGTTGGACATGAGTCAAAGCTTCTGGTCAGAGCTTTTCGAGCTTGTTCACCGTGAACTCGGAGTCCGCGACCTTCGTCGCCTTCATGTTGTCGAGGAACATGTCCGTCGTGTGCTTCTCGCGGTGGTTCTCGATCCGGCCCTTGCTCGCGTACCAGTGGCCGTCGACGCGCTTCATCTCGGAGGCCTGGTACGTCTTCATCAGGACCTTCGACTTGTCGTACATCTCCCATTTGAACACGAGGAAGTTGTCCGTGCGGACCCACATCACGAACCGGGAGTACTGGGTATCGGAGCGGGTCGGGATGACCTCGAGCTTGTAGTAGTCGAACTTGCCGATCTTCTCGGTTCCGGTCAGCGTCGCCTTGCTCTCGCGCAGGTCGCGCATGTCGAGATCCGCGAACGAGAAGTCGGTGCCCATGAACGAGTTGTTGCGGAGGGCGCCCGCGATCCGCCGCGACTTCTTGAGATCCGGCAGGTACAGGAACCGATCGTCATCCGCGTCGTCGCGCATGATCTGCAAGAACCCGACACCCGCGATGTCGGCGGGCGCCGAGAACCGGGTGACCGACTTCGAGAGACCCGGCTTGTAACGTAGTGCGTCGAGCCGGAACTCGAGAATGCGCTCGTCGTGGTTCTTGTCGTGGAGCACCGCGCGGCCGGAGAGCGTGGAGTCCATCATTCCAAACGGATCCGCATCGACGACCTTGTCGACGATCGTCTTGGCATCCAGCTTCGGGTCCGCGGCACGTGCCGCCGGCCCGATCGCGAGGAAGAACAGCGCGATCCAGGCAAACTTCATGGCTTTCTCCATCGAAAGAAAACGCGGAGCAGCGTCGTACTCAGCATCATATCGGAAACGAACGCGACGAGCAGAGTGTTCGACGCGAGCAGGCCAAACACCCGGAGATCGGGAAATCTCGACAGGCCGAAGATCGCGAACCCGAGTGAGAGAATGACGGCGGTGAATAGCGCCGGAGGACCTACATCGCGCATCGCGTCCTCGATCGCGGCATCCGAGGACAGGTCCGGATGCGCGGCGAGCTGCTGGCGCAGCCGGGCGACGAGCTGGATCGTCGTGTTGAACAGCCCGCCGACCGACACGCTGAGAAACAGGACGGTCCCGACGCGCAGCGAGATGCCGAACACGCGCAACAGGAAGAAGCACGCGACGACCGGAACCAGGTTTGGCACCGCGCTGATCAACGCGATCCGGACCGAACGAAACACGATCGCGATCAGCACGAGCACGAGCAGGAATGCGGTGACAAACCCGCGGAGCACGTCGTGGACCAGCGCGTCGAGCGCGTCGAATCCCGCCGGGCTCTGCTCGGTCATGTGGACCTGGATGTGAAACGGCGCGAGCTCCTTCTCGGCGGTCGCCATCACCGCGTCACGCATCGGCCGCCACTCCGCCGTGCCGTGGTCCATCGAGAAGATCATGACGTGCGAGCGCGCGTCGTCTTCCGTGAGGAGGCGCTGACGGTCGGCCGGATCGAGCAGCTCGAGGTACTGGGCGGTCAGGTTCGCGGAGTCCGGGATGCGCAGCTCCTTCGGATCTCCGGCCATGAACGCGCGGTTCATCTCGCGAACCATGTCGCCGACCGAGATCACGGCGGTCACGATCGGGTAGCTCGCCGCGACATCGGAGATCCGGCCGATCGCCTGCAGCACCTTCGGCTGCTTCATCACGTCCTTGGGTCCCTCGAGAAACACCGCGCTGCGGATCACGCCGACGAACTTCTTCTCGAGGAACCGGATGTCGTTCTCGGTCGCACCCGGCGGCAGGATCCGGGTGTAGAAGACCGACACCGTCTGACGCGTGCCGGCGAGCGCACCTCCGAGGATCAGGGCCGCGGCGGTCAGCAGCACCTTCCTGCGGTGGCGGCTCAGCCAGCGCCAGCTCGCCTGGATCGCGCGATCGATCCGCGTCGCGATCCGGGTCGACACGGCGAGCGGCGGCGGCACGGGCAACAGCGCGAGCAGCACCGGTAGCACGACCATCGTCGTGACGAACGCGAGCATCACGCCGATCGCCATGATCGCGCCGAAGTTCACGATGATCGGCAGATCGAGCGTCGCGAACGCGGCGAACCCGACCGCCGTGGTGAGCGAGCTCAGCAGGCACGGCAGCGTCAGCTCGCGATAGGTCTCGACGATCGCCTCTTCCTTTGCGTGCCCGAGCCGGAGCTTGTCGAGGTAGCGGCGCAGGACGAAGATCGGGTCGACCGCGCCGTAGACCATCAGCGTCGCCGGGATCGTCGACGCGACCATGTCGACCGGCCGCCCGAACCAGGGATAGATGCCGGCGGTCCAGATCGCGGCGCACGAGATCGCGATCACCGGCATCGCGACCCCGTGGATGCAACGGAACGCGAGCCACAGCGCGACCACGATCAGGAGGATCGCGATCGGCGTGAACACGATCTGATCGAGGATCAGCGCATCGCTCGCTTCGACCTCGAGCACCGGCGCGCCCGTGACGCGGACCGAGATCCCCAGCGGTGGCGGGTGCGTCCACAGCACCCCGTCGACGATCTGGATCGCGCGCCGCAGATCGGGCAGCGTGCTCGAGGACGGCGGGACTGCGAGCTGTGCGGCGACCATCGTCGCGCGCGAATCCTCCGAGACGAGCAGGCGATGGAGGAGCCGGCTGTCGCGCGCGATCCGGCGCAGCTTGTCCGAGTCCGCCGCGGTCTCGGGCAGGTGTGGCATCAGCAGGCCGACGTCGACGCTGTCACCGTCGGCCCGGATCGCGCGTGCATTCGTCACGCTCCTCACGTGGGAGAACACCGGATCCGGTTCGAGCGCCTGGGTCAGCGCCGTGACGTACGCGAGTGTCTTCTTGTCGAACACGTCGCGGCTCTCGATCACGATCGCGACGAAGCCGGCCGGGTCCTCGAAGTAGTCGTGATAGCGGTCGACGACCGCGACCTCGGGATTCGCGGGGTAGTCGAAGAAATTGCGAAATGCGAAGCGCACTTCGATGTTGCGCGCCGAGTACGCCGATCCGGCGGAGATCACGACGATCGCGAACAGGACCCACCAGCGGAAGCGGATCACGGCGCGTACGAAGCGCGCGCTTGCTGGCCCCCGCAAAGTCAGGCAAATATACCCGAGTGCTCGGGAAACAGGGAGTCCGTGCGCCCCGCAGCACTGCGCGCTACGACGTGCGCGGACCGCTTGGGGGAGCGGTATATCGCGCGGGCGTCGTCGATTCCGCGCACGAGATCGCGCTGAAGGCACTCCCACCGCTGTCCGCGGACGCGATGCCGTTCGTGCGCCAGCGCTTCGACGTCGTCGCGCGCGCGCGGCACCCGAACCTCGTCGCGCTCTACGAGCTCGAGATCACGCAGGACTCCGCGTTCTTCGCGATGGAGCTCGTCGACGGCATCAACGTGATGGCGTGGCTGTCGCGCGAGCGGCCGACAGATGGCGATACGGTGCCGTCGTCGCCGCGGCGGTTGCGCGCCGACCTCGGCCGGCTGCGCTCGGTGATGCGCCAGCTCGCCGATGGTCTGTCCGCGCTGCACGATGCGGGGCTGCGCCACGACAACCTGAAGCCGAACAACGTGCTGGTCACGGCGCAGGGCCGCGTCGTCATCACCGATTTCGGGATGACCGATCACGCCGCGCAGTTCAACACGCTCGACAACCCGATCTCGACCAGCGGCATGTACCTGTCGCCGGAGCAGGCGGGCGCGGGCAGGTTGACGTCCGCGAGCGACTGGTACGCGCTCGGCGTGATGCTGTACGAGGCGCTTACCGGACGCGTGCCGTTCGCGGCGAATCGGCTCGCGCTGGTCTCGCAGGATCCGGCGCCGCCCTCGGACCTCGTCGATGGAATCCCGCCGGAGATCGAGGTCCTGTGCATGCGCCTGCTCGACCGCGATCCGGCACGGCGCGCCGGCCGCCAGGACGTGCTCGAGACGTTTGAAGAGTCGACCCAGACCGACGCCGCGCCGCCCGAGCCGGTTCGCGCGAAGATCGAGCTGAACACGACCGATCGGTTCGAGATCATCCGCCAGCTCGGCCGCGGCGGGATGGGCGTCGTGTACGAGGCGCTCGACAAGGAGCGCGGGATCCGCGTCGCGCTCAAGACGTTGCTCCGCGTCGATCCGGGCGCGCTGTATCGCTTCAAGCTGGAGTTCCGGGCGCTGTCCGACGTCGCCCACCGCAACCTGATCACACTGTACGAGCTGGTCTCGGCCGAGGGCGATTACTTCTTCACGATGGAGCTGCTGAGCGGCGTCGACTTCGTCTCGTACGTCCGCGGCCGGAGCGGCAGCGAGAAGGGAGACAGCGGACGGTCGGCGGATCAGGGCACGCGCAGCATCAGCTCGGGTCAGTCGTTCTCGGCCGAGGAGGCGACCGCCGTGATGGCGACCCGGCCCTCGACCTCGGAGCGACCGCCTGCCGTGAAGGAGCCCGTCCCGCAGGCGGCGATCGACTGGGCGCGCCTGCGCGATGCCCTGCTCCAGCTCGCGCACGGCGTCCACGCGTTGCACGCGAGCGGGCACATGCACCGCGACATCAAGCCGTCGAACGTGCTGGTCCAGCCCGACGGACGTGTCGTCCTGCTCGACTTCGGCGTGATCGCCGAGCTCGGCGCGAGCCGTCACGGCACGCAGGAGATGGTCGGCACGCCGGCGTACATGGCGCCCGAGCAGGCCCGCGGCAAGGTGACGCCGGCGAGCGACTGGTATGCGGTCGGCGTCGTGCTCTACCGCGTGCTCACGGGCTCGTTGCCGTACGTCGGCTCGATGGGCGAGATCCTGTTCGCGAAGCAAGACACGGATCCGATCCGGCCCGATCAGCTGCGTCCCGACTTGCCGAGCGACCTCGTCGAGCTGTGCATGGAGCTGCTCGATCGCGATCCGGAGCGCAGGCCCACCGGCGAGGACCTGCTGAACCGCCTCGGTGCGACGCGGCAATCGCGCTCGCTCGACGTTCACGTGTCGGCGCGCCGGCGCAACTCGTTGCAGGGCGAGACGAAGCGCGCGCTTGCCGGCCGCGACCATCACCTGATGGAGTTGCGCGAGGCCTTCGCGCGGACCAAGCACGGCGCCGGCCAGACCGTGTTCGTTCACGGCAGCTCGGGCATGGGCAAGTCGGCGTTGATCGACCAGTTCATCGAGGAGGTCCGCGCGGGCGCCGGCGTCGTCCTCGCGGGTCGCTGCTACGAGCGCGAGCAGGTCCCTTACAAGGGCGTCGACGCCGCGATCGATGCGCTGTCGCGCTATCTGCTGTCGCTCGACGAAGCGGAGGTCGCCAAGCTCGTCCCGCGCGACCGGATGCCGCTCGCGCAGATCTTCCCCGTGCTCGAGAGCGTGCCCGCGTTCGCGCGCGTCGACGATCGCAAGAAGCCCGCCACGCCCGAGCCGCTCGAGCTGCGCCGGCGCGCGTTCGCGGCGCTCCGCGAGCTGCTGACCCGGATCGCGCAGCGCGGTCCGCTCGTCGTGTTCATCGACGACGTCCAGTGGGGCGATCGAGATAGCGCACCGTTGCTCGGCGAGCTGATGCGCGCACCGAACGTGCCGCCGATGATGCTGCTGCTCAGCTATCGCACGGACGATGCCACGCGCAGCCCGCTGCTCACGACGCTGCTCGCGAGCGGCAGTCTGGCGCCACGCGAGATCCAGGTCGGCGCGTTGTCCGAGGCCGAGGCGCGCGCACTCGCGTACGACCTGCTCGCCAGCGAAGGCGCGGATACCGACGCGGCGTGGCCGATCGCGCGCGAATCGCGCGGGCATCCGTACTTCATCCACGAGCTCGCTCACTACGTGAAGGACGAAGGGCTCACCGAGGGCGTCGCGCTGTCGCTCGACATGGTGATCAACAAGCGCGTCCAGCGGTTGCCGCAGCAAGCGCGGCGCGTGATGGAGGTCGTCGCGGTCGCGGGCCAGCCGATCGCACCGGCGTTGATCGGCCGCGCCACCGGCCTCGAGCCCGAGGATCGGATCCGCGTCATGAACCAGCTCCGCGTGGCGCAGCTGATCCGGACGACGAGCGGCGACGACGAGCAAGCCGCCGAGTGCTACCACGACCGGATCCGGGAGCTGCTCGTGAGTATGCTCCCCCCCGACCAGCTCGCGTTCGATCACGGCCAGATCGCCGTCGCCATGCTGGCCGAGGAGGATCCGGATCCAGAGGCGCTCGCGCTCCACTTCCAGCGCGCGGGCGATGCGCGGCGTGCGTTCTCGTACGCGACGAAGGCCGCCGATCGCGCCGCGGCGGCGCTCGCGTTCGACCGCGCCGCGTCGCTGTACCGGCTCGCGCTCGAGCTGCCGTCGGATGCCGATACGCGGCGAACGCTCAACGAACGCCTCGGCGATGCGCTGCGCAGCGCGGGTCGCGGGCCCGAGGCGGCCGCTGCATTCTCGGCGGCCGCGGCTGGTGCGAGCTTCGAGCGCCGGCTGATCAATCAGCGCTACGCGGCGGAGCAGCTTCTCTACAGCGGCCGGTTCGACGAAGGCATGCGCGCGATCGCCGAGGTGTTGCGCGAGATCGGCTTGAAGATGCCGGCGACGCCGACGCGCGCGCTGCTGTCGCTGCTCTGGCGGCGGTTCCGCATGCGCATCCGCGGCATCGGCTACAAGCCCCGAATGCTCGGCGAGATCCCGCCGGACAAGATCCACTTGATCGATACCTGTTACGGAATCGGCACGAGTCTGGCGATCGTCGACGTGATCCGCGCCTATGACTTCCAGGTGCTCAACCTCCACATGTCACTCGATGCCGGCGAGCCCTACCGGATCGCGCGTGCACTCGCGATCGAGGGCGGCTTCGTCGGTTCGATGGGCCACAAGATGGCACCTCGTGTCCGCCAGCTCCTCGACGAGGCGATGCGCCTGGCGCGCGAGATCGGTAACCCGCACGCCGAGGCGACCGCGCTCCTGACCTCGGGCATCTCGTCGTACGAGATGGGCCAGATCCGCGAGGCGCGCGAGTACTGTGATACGGCCGAAGAGATGCTGCGCACCCAGTGCAGTGGCGTCGCGTGGGAGCTCGCGAGCGCGCGGTTGTTCGGGACGTGGTCGCACTACCGGTTGGGCCGCTTCGCCGGTCTGGTCGAGCGCCTGCCGGAGCTCGAGCGCGAGACCGCGGAGCGCGGTGACCTGTACGGCTGGCTCGCGATGGTGCTCGGCTGTCCACGGATCGCGATGACGATCGCGACCGACGATCCGGCGACGCAGCACAAGATCGCCGAGGACGCGATCGCGCGCTGGCCCGGGGTCGGCTACCAGGTGCAGAACTTCTGGGCCGACTACGCGCTGATCCAGATCGAGCTCTACGCCGGCCAGGCGGAGCTCGCGTGGGAGCGCCTGACGCGGGTCTGGCCGCTGCTCCGCAAGGCGCTCCTCATGCGGGTCGAGGAGGTTCTGATCCACATGACCGAGCTGCGCGGCCGGGTCGCGCTCGCGCTCTACCTCTCCACGAAGGACAAGAAGTACGCCCGCGAGGTCGAGCGCGCCGCGAAGCGACTCGCGGCGTTCGCGAAAATTCCATGGTGTAGCGCATCCGCACAGTTGCTTCGCGCACAGCTCGCCGCGCTGCACGGGCAAGCCGACGCCGAGGCGATGCTGTTGGGCGAAGCGACGAAGAATTTCGAGATCTCGGGGTTTGCGCCGTACGTGATGGCGATCGCGACGAGGCGACCGGATGCGGCGCAGCGCGTCGCAGAATGGTGTCAGCGCGAAGGCGTTCGCAATCTCGGTGCGATGACGCGATTGTTCGCACCTGTGTACGCCACCTACACGCTGCTCGGCGGGAAGATCGGTTGACCAGCTCACACAAAAAACAGACTATCGATCACGATGGTGCGGTCTCGACCGTCAGCGCCTGCGTGGTTCGAGCGCCGGATGCGCAGTTACATGGGCCGGGTCGACGCGTTCGATCCGTACCCGTTCGAGCTGCCTGATCAGCACGGCGAGCTCGTCGCGCTGCACCTCAACGATTACCTCCGGCTGTCCGCGCGCCCCGAGGTGATCGCCGCGAAGTGCGAGACCTTGAAGGTCAGCGGTAACGGCAACATGGCGTCGGTGATCTACGGCGGAGCGTGCAGCGAGAACAACGCGTTGCGCGCGCGCCTCTCGGAGGTGATGGCCGGCGGCGACGCGTTCCTGACCGTCGCCGGGTACACCGCGAACCTCGGGATCATCGAGTCGATCGTCGAGCCGGGCATGCCGGTCTATCTCGACGATCGCGCGCACGCGTCGATGTGGGACGGCGCGAAGTTCTCCGCCGGGCGCCCGATCGGCTTTGCCCACAACGATCCGAGCGCGCTCGCCGAGGAGATGGCGGCGAACGGCCCGGGCCTGGTCTGCATCGATACGGTGTACAGCGTCCACGGCGACGTCGCGCCGCTCCGCGAGATCCTCGAGATCACCGAAGCGAACGACAGCTTGCTGCTCGCCGACGAGGCCCACGCGTTCGGCATGTTCGGTCCCGGCGGCGGCGGGCTGGCGGTCGCGGAGCAGGTCGCGGACCGCGTCCACTTCCGCACGGGCAGCTTCTCGAAGGCGCTCGGTGGTCACGGCGGATTCGTCGTCGCGGCCAAGGACATCGTGTGGTTCCTGACCCACCGCTCGCGCTCGAGCGTGTTCAGCTCGGCCGTCACCCCCGATGTCTCCGCGGGCCACCTCGCCGCGCTCGAGCTCGCGATCCGAGAGAGGGAGCGGGCGGAGCACTGCCTGCAGATGGCCGCGCTCCTGCGCGAGGAGCTCGGCCGGCGGCGAATTTCCACGCGGCCGAGCAGCTCGCAGATCATCCCGATCGCGTTCGCGAGGGAGGCCGACGCGTGCAAGTTCTTCGGCGCGATGCGCGACCGCGGCGTGCTGGTCTCAATCTTCGTCGCGCCCGGCGTCGACGAAGGCACGGGCGTCGCGCGGCTGTCCTGCCACGCCGACCTCACGCGCGCGATGGTGGTCAAGGTCGCGGACGCCGCTCGCCAGAGCCTCGACGCGATCGGTCTAGCCTAGTGACTACGATCGTCGATCTGCTCCGCGAG
>Ga0207652_10002998_pt1 | contig 14101 bp, 10 predicted proteins | sample KBSC63BmetaG_FD_184334 | JGI IMG/M metagenome (GOLD analysis project Ga0207652, IMG submission 184334) | Corn rhizosphere microbial communities from Kellogg Biological Station, Michigan, USA - KBS C6-3B metaG (SPAdes) (version 2) | ecosystem: Host-associated > Plants > Roots > Rhizosphere ... | reverse complement strand
CCTCTTCTTTCTCCTCATTGCTCATACGGCTGAGATCGGGGTAATAGTCGGCCAGCACGACCGAGCGGTATTCACGTCCCTTGGACGCATGCATGGTGCCGATCACGACCTCGTCTGAGTCTGGTGATTCCTCCCGTTTCAAGTCGTCGTCGGACATCTTCCGTTCATCGGAATCCTGCTGTGCCTCCTCAAGCATGGCGCGGTTGTCCCACGTGAGTAGTAGTTCTTCAATCGATTCGGAGTCGTCTGCCAACATGAGCACCGCGCTGAGAACATGCAGTGGCCCCGCGTCATCCTGCTCGGTATCTGACGGGCGTTTGGATTCGTCTTTCCAGTACTGCTCGAGCCCGAAAATTGCGACGCTTTCAGCGATGAGCTGATGCGAGTTCAATCGGTTCGCGGCAAGTTGCTCTTGCAAATGGAGTACGCCGCGGTAGAGGTCGTGCAACCCTTTGGGCGGGTCCACCTCGGAAGCACGCGCAGAAATGGCTTGCCATGGATCCGGCGTCATGGCAATGGTCTGGACCAGCTCGTTCTTTACATAACGATTGGGTCGATTCATGAGAGCCTTGACGTCATCCCCCATGAGCGATTGTGGTTGGACGACTAAACGCAGATACGACCTGAGCAGTTCAGCGGCAGGGTGCGTGAAGAGACGATAGGTCAGGAGTGCCGTACGCGGAATGCCTGCCTGGTCCAATGCCATCGCGATGATCGGCTGCTGTGCCTTGTAGCGGCATAGGACTGCGAGTTCCGCCCATTTGCAATCGTGCTGTTCGCGCTCGTCCCGCAGGAATCGACAAATTTCTTCGGCTCGTTCGGACCAATCGGCCGAACCGAAATACTGGACGTGTCCATCGGGGGCTGTCGGTGCCGCTTGAATATCCTTCGGCACGCGCCTGAGATTGTGGTCGATAAGCCGGCGCGATGATTCAACGACCGCGCGCGAGCAGCGATAATTCGTATTAAGCGTGTAGGTTACGGAGAGCGGTTCAGTCGGCATCCGATCGTGGAAGTTGAGGATGTTGTCAAGCTTGGCGAAGCGCCAGCCGTAAATCATCTGATCGTCATCGCCAACGACATAGAGGTTGCGGGCTGGTCGAGACAGGATATCGACCAGTGCCATTTGCGAGCCATTGAGATCCTGAAATTCATCAACGAGTACGTAGTCAAAGAGGCGTTGCATGATATGACGATGATCCGGGACTTCGAGCAGATCGCGTACGGTCAGGAAGATTTGATCGTCAAAGGATTGCCAACGAGCATCCATCTGCCGTCGGGAAAACGACTCGTAGACCTTGTCAAAGGGAATAATGGGATTGGTCATCGACTCGTACGAATCAATTTCTACGGAGATTTCGGATGGAGGTTGGAGATCCGCACGGGTACGCGCAAGCGCCGTGAGAAATTGCCCGACCGGATCACTTCCGCGTCGCGCTTTCAAGCTTGATGTCGTTATGCCATGGTCACGAAGCGCTCGCTCCATCATCTGTCGCCATGATGCTCGGCCCGTTTTGAGTTCGAGAGTGCTCTGCACGATCTGCTGTTGATAGCGATATCCGAACGCATTAAATGTCACGACCAGGACCCCAGGTTGATCGTCCGCCAAGATTGAGTGCCGTAGCGGCACACCCTGCCTCATGAGTCGATCGATGAGTTGGTCGGCAGCCTTCTTATTGAATGCCAGAACAAGAATGCTGCTGAGATCAGCGCCCTGCTCAAGCAATAGCAGGACGCGTTGCACCATAGTCGTCGTCTTGCCGCTGCCAGCTGGAGCCAGCACACGTGCCGCTCCGCCGGGATGAGTAACAGCACGTCTCTGACTGTCATCAAGGTTTCTGAAATCGTGTTCGGTCAACGACGGTCGAGTATCTGACGACCGCTGAGCATCGATTTCCGCTGCCACCCGGGTAGCACAGCCGCTGGCATCACGGTAGATTTCGCGTCCGGTAAAGCGGATGACGAAGTCGATTCCCATTTCTCGAAGCGCTGCATCGCGCATACGATCCTTCTCGGGATCATGGAACCCCGCACCGTCGGCCTCGACGACGATCCGTCGATTCTCCACCTCGATCAGGAAATCGGGGATATATGGACCGAAGCGGACCTGTGGGCGCGCGAGAATACCGGCCTCCGTCATCGCGCGGCCGAGTTGCTCCTCAATCGGTGTCTGTATCACCTGATCTCGGAGTTGTTTCAGCAGCGGGAAACTGGTTGACACCGCGTCGGAGAGCAGGAGTGCACCGATGTCTTCCACATCGAGGAGCTTCATCGAATCAATAGCGAGTGACTGTGGCTCAAAGTAGGAGCGCGACCAAGGAAAGGCGATACAAAACGCGTGCTGGCTCGCGATCAGCGGGTGCACGAAGAGCCTCAGAACGGAGTTCGCTTGCTCTTCGAACACGGAGTAGGGCCAAGGCCAATACCAAACCGGTACACCGCTGATGAACTCGCCCGCGGTCCAGTTCCAATCGGGCGCGAACTCAAAAGAGTCGGTTGGAAACGCATCCTGCAGCGCACTCGCAAGTGCTGCGGCATCCGGCACATCAAACACGACGAGTCGGCGATGCCCAGCAATCGAAAACTGGCTCACAAAGTCCCTCGGTTCCGTGCCTTGCACGGGTAGTTCGAACTACTACGTTGCAGCCCGAGCGTGACGACTTCTCACATGTTGTTGAAGTGATTTCAACGACTATTCGACTGCAGAATACGGCGTTCCGCCGACAGCCGTCAACCGAGAATCGTACGGGCTGTGTGGGCCTTAAGTCCTCACCAGTGCTCTCAGCACCGCGTGGGCGGCGTTGTGGCCGGGTGCGCCGGTGACTTCGCCACCGGGGTGGGTGTCGGCACCGCAGAGGTAGAGGTTTTCGATCGGCGTGCGGTAGTCGCTCCAGCCGCGGAGCGGACGCTGGTTGAGCAACTGGCCGGCTATTTGGTCGATGTGACGGATGTTGCCATCGGTCATGCCGACGCGGCGCTCGATATCGGCCGGAGTGAAGCAGACCCAGTCGCGAATGACGTCGCGAATGTTCGGCGCGTATTGCGCGAGGGTATCGATCAGCATTTCGCCAGCTTGATGGGTGAGTTCGTCGGTCCAGTCGCCGCCGTTGGGATGGACTGGCGCGTATTGCACCCAAATCGACATAACATGACCGCCGTTCGGCACCAGCGTGCGATCGTAGACGGTTGGGATCTGGACGGACATGACCGGTGAATCGGTGATACGGCCGTGGCTGGCGTCGTCCCACGCCTTTCGGTAATAGTCGAGCGAGGGGCAGATCTTGATCTGGGCAAGCATGTGCGGGTCGTACTCGGCACCGAAGTAGGCGGAGAAATCAGGCAGTTCATCAAGCGCGGCGTGGAACTTGAAGTAGGCGGCCTTCGTTTGGAGGTTTTCGACCTGTCGGACGAATGACGCCGGCAGGGAATCACGCGGGACCATGCGCAGGAAGGTGCGCTTGATGTCGGCATTCGAGAGAATGAGGCGCGCACCGAGCTCGTCGCCATTTTCTAGCCGCACACCGATTGCCCGGCCGTTCTCAATCAGGATCTCTTCGACGGTCGCGTTGGTGCGAACCGTGACGCCCTTGGCTTCGACCGAACGGCGCATCGCCTTGGTGATGCCTCCCATGCCGCCAACGACGATGCCGTAGTTTTCGTCAGGCGTGAACTGCGAGATCGAGGGATAGATGCCGGAAAGCAGGCTGCCGGGTGCGTCGGGATCTCCGGCATCCCAGGCGCCGGAATGGGCCGCCTTGACCTCCTCGGACTCGAAGAACTCGTCGAGCAGTCCCGAAACCGAACCGAAGAGAAGGCGCTCAAGAATTACCTCATCCTCAGTACCGGCAACGGCGGCGGTCATCTCGGCCAGCGAGGGCGGTGGCGTAAGGAACCAGCGGTAGAAGAGAGCAGCCATCCGTTCGCGGAGCGCGCGATAGGCTGGCAGTGCGGCCGCGTCGCGCGGCGAGATGCGCGCGATTTGGGCGGCAGTCTGCTCGTCGTCGTCCCAGTTGAGGATGCGCCGGCCGTTTGGGAAGGGGTGGAACGAGTGCGGGCTGAGCTGATGCACGTCGAAGCCGTGCTCGCGCAGGTCCATATCCTCGATGATTTTCGCTTGCAGCAGGTAGCAGATATAGGAGCAGGTCGGCGCCGAGAAGCCGGGCCAAAGCTCTTCGGTGATGACGGCACCGCCGACGAAATCGCGTCGTTCGAGCACCAGCACCTTCAGTCCGGCGTCTGCCAGATACCACGAGGCGACCAGCCCGTTATGACCGCCACCGATCACTACGGCATCCCATTCTCCATCAATCATCATGTGTGCCTCCGCCGCCTGCCGCCCGGTAGGGCGCCAGCACGACCGTCATGGCGACAGAAGTGGGTTCCGTCGCCAGCGTAGCATGAGATGACGCGTGGAGATAGATGGATTCGAGCCGAGGTCTTGAGATCGTGACCGCAACGCCGGGCGGGGCGTCAGCCGTGGCCCGTCGCGCGGAGGACCGCATCCCTCAGCGCCTGAACCGCGCGGGTATGTGGCTTCGGCTCCGATTGCCGCTCGCCAAGACGACGGCGCAGGTCACCAAGCGCGCGATGCTGTGTGACCGAGACGTTGTTCTCGCTCTTGCCGAGGGCGGCCGCGACCTCGCTGATCGACAGGCCCTCGATAAAGCGCAGGATAATCACCTGCTGGCGGTCAGGTTTCAATTCGAGCACGGCGCGTCGCACCACATCACAGGAGTCGAGCGTCGCGACGATATCCTGCGGATCGTCACCGGTCGCTTCCTCGCGGACGCCCGCGCGCTGCGGTATCTCCCGCACCAGGCGAAGCCGGCTGATCGAGAGATTTCCGGCGATCGCCAGCAACCAGGCCTGGAAAGGCGCGCTGCCGCGCCGGTAACGCCCAATCGCCTGCCAGGCGCGCAGGAACGTCTGCTGCGCCATATCTTCGGCGTCCGCCCGATTACCCATGTAGTAGTAACAGTGCCGGTAGACTCGATCGACGTGGCGCGTATAGAGCAGGGCGAAGGCATCGCCGTCGCCCTCGATCGCCCGGTCGACGAGTACAGCCTCGTCGAGATCAGCCGTGGGGAACGAGGCAGCCGACGGCGAATGCTCGCCGGCTGCGCTTGTGGGAGAGAGTTCCATCGCCACGTTAGTCCCCTCCGTGCCCGTTGCCGCCTCCGCGCCCATGGTTGCCGGCGCCGGTCGTCGGCGTCGTCACCGGGGCTGCCTCTGGCGTTGTTTCCGGCGTCGTCGCAGGAGCAGCTTCCGGCTCAGGCGTCGACGTGCCGTGCGCGACGCTGCTTACATCGTGGCCGTGGTTGTCCGTGGCAACGTCCTTGACCTGCTGACCATGATTCTCGCCAGCTGCCGGCGTGCTTTGCGCCACGCTGGAGACATCCTGACCATGGTTGGTGTCCGTCGTCTGCTGAGCCGCGCTGGAGACGTCACTACCATGATTGTCGGTGTCCTGGCCGTTTTGATTCACCGACGCACCGTTGTCATCGCTCGTCGTCGTTCCGGTCGCAGTCGCCGAGCTTGACGTCTCCGTCGCGGTGCTCGACGTGCTGGTCGCCGTTGGAGTCTCCGCTTCGCTCGTCGCTGTCGCCGTCTGGTCGCCGCTGGCCGCGGTCGGGGTGCCCTTGTTGTGACCATGGTTGTCACGAGCGACGTCCCGCACCTGTTCGCCATGATTTTCACCCGGTTGCGGAGTGGCTTTGGCGACCGCCGAGACGTCGGCTCCATGGTTGTCCGGATGCGTTGGCGTGGCACCCGGAGTTCCAAATGGATCAGCGGAGTCCGATACCAACGCGTTTGGATTGGCAGGAGGGCCAAACATGTGGCGCATGCCGGTCGCGACGGTCGACATCGTTCCACTCACGCCGCCAGGACCGGCGAGCGCCGGAATCACAAGGAGCAGCGAGAGACACGTCGCGAGCGCGACGGTCGCGAATCGCCGCGAAACGGGCAGATGTTTCGCCAGGCGTCCTTTGCCGGTCGCTTTGATGAGCCTCGCCCGGCAACGCGCCCGAAACTCCGGTGTTGGTACGGACCCCGCGTCCGCGTCGAGTCTCCGAACCGATTGCTCAAGCGCCTCGATGATGGAATCGTATTCACTCATTAGCGTTTCTCCGAGTAGTTTCGAACCATACACCCGGAAAACGCGCTGGGCCGGAAAAACCTTACAGCGAACGGTCCCAACCGGGATAGTACTTTGCGGCCATGCTCCGCGCGGACGAATCGAGTCGCTACTCCTGACAGACCAACGACCAGGACGACGACGAACGATCACGCAGTTTCGCGAAAACCGCGGGGTGGCCCTGGGCGCCATCGACCGAACTCGCTGGAATCCCGACGTTGGATGGGACTACGGGAGTGAAAGATCGGGACTTATCGGATCACCCAGCGGTCTGATCGTCACCGGTCTGTGCGGAAACCGTCGCTGGAGGCAAGGTGACCTCCAGGGGTGACGGAATAACCCCGAGCGCGTTCTTGATGCGGACAGTCTGGAGAAAGAGTTTGACCAAGTCCACATCGAAGTGCGATCCTGCTCCCTCTTCTAAGACCGCAAAGGCCTTCTCCACGCTTAGCGCTCCTCGATAGGGTCGATCCGCCGTTAGCGCCTCGAAGACATCCGCGATCGCCAGAATCCGAACGAGACGTGGGATCTGATCGCCGGCGAGTCCATCAGGATAGCCGCTGCCGTCCAGCCGTTCATGGTGACTGCGGACCAGGGGGAGCAGTTCACTCAGCCCGCTGATGTGGGACAGAATGTAGTGACCGATGAGTGGATGGCGCTGCATGGCGGCGATCTCGTCTTCCGTGAACCTTCCGGGTTTCCGCAGGATCACCTCCGGGATGCCGATCTTGCCGATGTCATGCAGATAGCCGCCCAGTCGCACCAACCGTTGCTCCTGCTCATCCAGGTTCAGCGCCTCGGCCAGCCAGGTCGCGAACTCGGCTACCCGAAGACTATGGCCCTGCGTATAGGGATCACGGGCTTCTAATGCCGCCACCAGCGCGAAGATCGCCTCCTCGAGCAGGCGCTGCTGCCCGGCGTGGGTTTGGATTTGGCGCAGCGCTATGCCGGCCATGTTAGCAAGAGCCTGTAGCGTCTCGTGCGTCGCCGGGTGCAGTTCGGCAGAGTGCATGAACTCTAACGCCCCGACCACCTCGCCATCGACCACCACCGAAAGTTGCTGGAACAGGCCCGGCCCGTAGCCGGCGCCGGCAGTAAGACGCGGCAGGACCTCCCGCGGAAGGCCACGTGCGGCGGCGAGGGCAGACTGACCGGTCTCCGCATCTGTCAAGAAGAGCCAGCAGGCCATGGCCGGGCTGAGCGTCATAGTCATATCGACCACGAGGGCGAGGACCGTCTTGGGATCGGTGGCGGCGACCAGCGCCCGCGACATCTCCGTCAAGGCTTGGAGATGCTGTCGCTGTTGCTCTTGGCGCTGGCGTGCCTGCGACTCGCTCGCGCTCGCCTCGATCAGCGTGCGGATGGCGGCGAATTGTCGTAGATCGGCCTCGCCGAAGGCCTGCTCCGCAGCCCGATGCACCGCCATCACGCCGACGACTTCACCGTCAACGCACCACGGCTCCACCACACACGACCCATCAGGGAGGGGGAGCCCAGCGGGAGCCGCGCGCCAGTCGCCGCGGAAGCAATCGATCATGACAGGGTTTCCAGTGCGCAGCACCCAGCCATACAGCCCGTCGCCCGGTTCGCTGGCGACTTGGCCGCCCTCGTCCCCCCGTCGTGTCCAGTGAAGCACGAGCTTGCCCCCATTCCACCCACCGATGGTCGCCAGGGCGACATCCGGCACGTGTACGAGGGCATCGAGTCCAGCCTGCACAAGCCGATCCGGGTAGGATTCCGATGGTGACTGACAGCAGGGCGAGCTTTGCGCCAGGAATGATTCGACCACCTCAGCGATCCTCAGCAATGTAGGGCGGCGCATAGGCGAAAAGCGTCCCATTCTCGTCGCGCGTGAGGACGCAGCGCTCGACCAGGAGTTCGAGTGCCTGCAGGACCTGCTCGGTGTGGCGTCCGAGCTTGCGCGCCACTCCCTCGCCATTCTCCACCGTGAACGGGTTACGCTCGAAGAAGAGCGCGACTTCGGTGGCCAGTAAAAGATCGATCTTGTCGGTGTGCATCTCTACCCTCTACCGCAAATCCACGAACGGCGCATCCGTGCTGTACTGGAGGAGGAAGGGCTCTGAGACCCGACCCGTTGGCGATTTGAGCACCTCGAAATACTGGTAGCGACCGTCGACCCAGGTCTTGAGCACAACAGTGGCCCCGCGCTGGAGCTTGGCCAGCAGCGTCGGCTTGACCTCCGATCCGTTGACCAGGCATAGAGCGGTGACCCCCTGCGCCTGGCATAGACCTTGTTGTTCGACGAAGTAACGCCAGAGGTAGTCTTCCCCGTGGACGGCGATGACCGCGTTCAGATCTCGGAACCAGACCCAGCCTGGGTCGTCCGCATGCTCTCTGCGAGTGCGAATGAACTGCTGCGTCGCGGCGTGATGATCGGCGTCGAGCATGTTGGCCAGCCGAATGACACTCGGTTCCACCCAATCCGGGAGTTCAACGCGGGAGTCGTCGACGAGGCACAATCGCTGCTCCGCCGCTAAGCGTTCGAAGTCAATCGCGAGCCGCTTGACGAGACGCTGCTGCTGGGCAGCCGGAAAGGTGGAGGGTCCGACGGCGAGCGCGAGGCCGTGCCGCTGTTGGAGAAAAGGGGTGAGAATCGCCGCCGCGAGCACCCGATAGTCCGCACGGGAATTGGCGTCGAGCAACACGGTGGCCCCCAGCGGTATACCGCCCCCGAGCAGTGCATCGAGCTTGGGGATGGCGGTCGCGATAAACGGCCCATCCAGTGGCAAAATGTCATGGGTCGTCAAGGCTGGGTAGACACTGATGCCGCCGTGGCCGATACGGAAGAGATGGCGGCCGGTGGCAATCGACGAGCCGCGCAATTTGAGCACCTCGACCTCCCGGATACGATGGCCGGTCGCCTTCTCCTCGAAGGAGACGTTGATCACGCCATCGGCGAGGAAGGCGAGGGTGGTTACCTCATCGTGTGGATCCCGCTCCTCGATGAGCACCGCGGTCAAGCCGAGTCGCTTGAGGGCGCTGCGGAGCCGGTAGAGTTGGCCGCGGAGATCGTCGTCGGAACGGATGTGCTCAAATAGGGTGACACTGTCGATGACGATGCGCCGCACGGGCTTCGCCACGCGCATCAGAAAACTATACGGGTCCTGCAACGCATCGAGGAACACCTCGGGTGAGGTTGAAAGGACGCGCAGGAGTTGGCGTTGCTCGAGGGCCTTGAGATCCCAGCCCAGTTCGGCCGCATCGGCGTAGAGTTGTTCAGGTAATTCCTCGAAGGTGATGTAGAGTCCGGCCTCCCCGGCCTGCTCTGCTCCGGCTTTGAGGAATTGGAGCCCGGCAGTCGTCTTGCCGGTACCGGGCGCGCCCCGCAGTGCGATGATGCTTCCCGCTGGGAACCCGCCAGCGATGAGGTTGTCAAACCCTGTGATACCCGTCGAGAGTCGCTGCATGGCTCATTACCGTCCCCATAGAGGCGTCACAACAGTCTGAAGCACCGAAGACCTGATGACGCCGTCATCGCATGAACATCAAATGACAGCCCATCCAGATTGCGGCGACTCGATTGTTCAAGGCTATCGTTATGCTCCGAGTATGCCTGATTGGATCAGATATGCGAAGAAGGCTCGCAGCGGCTTGAGTTGATCTAGGACCAATCTCCCAAGCGATCTGCAGCCCCGCGCATGCCGACCGAGCCCGGTCTTCGGGTGCCTTATAGCGTTGGTCGACGCTCGATCGTTTCACAGATCGCGGGACGTCTGGTGGGAAGAACGGCCCCAAGAATCAGCTGTTTCCAGGACTATTTTCGGATGTGCCGTGCCTATGCGTCACCATAAGGTTTAGCCACTCGGAGCGCGACCGAGTCAGAACGAAATACAGAAGTTTGACCAGCGGGTGTGTTGATCTCGGCGGCGAGACTTGGACGCCGTGTCGCCGAGGGAGCAAGTGGCGTAACCGACCGCTGACAGCACGATACGAGTGGACCCTCGCTGCTGTAGCTTGATCGCTGGTTGACGCACGCCGTTCGAGAGGAGGGTCGCCGCCGACCAGGGGTCCTATCGCGTTCTTTTTTCTTGTCGACCGGGCGAGTGGTTCGCCCTGGTCAGGACAGCTCGAGGGAGTTCCATCGCAATGTCATCACTCAAGAATCGCTTCAAGAGATTTGGATTGGCGATCGGCCTGACTGCCGCGCTGGCCGCAGCAATCGCAGCGCCAGCTGGTGCCGCAGACTCCGTAACCCAAAGCATTACCCCTGGAACCCGGACGGCGAGCGTCGCGGATCTCAGCTTCCCCGACATCGCCTACTCGCACACTGCGCAGACCCCGACCGGTTCCATGACCCTTACCGCCGATGATAGTACCGGTTCAAACGCCGGTTGGAACGTGACCATTCAGTCGTCCAATTTCGTGTGGTCGGCCGGCACGGGCGGCGCATCGAGCGGCACAGACATCCCGGCCGCGAATTTCTCGCTGACCTCCGCGGCCGCGCCGGTCGCGACCGCCGGCCAGTCTGTTGACACCACCGGAGGCCCGAAGGTGCCAACGACGAGCCCGGACGGAACGCTCGACACTGCGCGAAAGACCGTCCAGGCGGACACGACGTTCGGCAATGGTACCTACACCCAGGCACTCGGCGTGAGCCTTGCTATCCCTGCCGACAGCGCAGCCGGGACGTACACCGGAACGCTCACGACGACCATCTCAGCAGCTCCGTAACGCGTACGACCGCTTGGATCGTAGCGGGGATCGCGACATTGCGCCGTGATCCCTGCATACGATCATCATCACCAGATACGCTGCCCTGACGCAGCCTTTACATCTGGGGCCAAGTTAGTCTCCTTCGAGCGTGGTAAGAGAGTGCGAAACAATGCCAGGGTGGATGACGTCGAAACGAATCAGGTGCGCCATCGGGATCATCACCATGCTTGCCGCCCTCGCCACTATGTCTGTTGGTGCTACGGACGTCGTGACCCAGAGTGTCACGGGCGGATCGTTAGCGGCAAGTGTCGCCGATCTGACCTTGGGCTCGGTTCCCTATTCACATGATGTACAGACCAGCACTGGGACGATGACGCTGACGGCTGACGACAGTACGGGCAATGATCAAGGCTGGAACGTGACGATTCAGACTGGCGACTTCGCTTACAGTGGTACCAGCCCCTACGGGACGGCGATTCAAGCGGCAAACTTTGCGATCACGAGTGCGAACCCGCCGACGCTCGTGTCCGGGCAGGCGATCGACGCCACCGGCGGACCGAAGGTGCCAGGTTCAGGCGCGACCGGAACGCTCGAAACGCCGCGTAAGGTGCTCCAGGCCGCGTCAGCCTTTGGCGCTGGCAGCTATCGGCAGACCCTCGACGTGAGCCTAACCATCCCCGCTAACAGCCGGCCGGGGACGTACGCGGGCACGCTGGCGATCTCGATTACCGCTGGTCCGTGACGTCCATTACTACCGTACTGCATGATGAATGATATCGCAGATCCACTCAATGCTGTGGCTGACGTTCTCAGCCCGTTTGAGGGCAACGGAGTGAATCACCAGGTGATCGGATGAAACCCATGAAGTTACTCGGCCGTTTTTTCGTCGTTGGGCTGCTGCTTGTATTGTTCGCCACGACGCTCTCCGCCGCGAGTGCGGCCGATTCGGCCACTCACCTCAGCATCAGACCGATCGGTGTTGAGGGCAGCTACTTTACCCTAACCATGTCGCCCGGCGAGACGCGGCAGCTCACGGTCGAGCTCGGCAACTTCGGCGACGCCCCGGTCGAGACCCGGACCTACGCCGCCGACGCCTACTCGATCGTCAACGGTGGCTTCGGTGCTCGACTAGACGGTGAACCAACCGGCGACGTCACCAAGTGGTTAAGCTACACGCCGGAGACGCTCACGATCGCGCCAGCGGCGAGACAGGAGCGGACATTCGCGCTCACGATTCCGCATGACACCAAGCCCGGCGAGTACATCACCAGCGTTGTGATCCAGAACGCCACGCCCACATCAACGAGTCAGTCCGGATCAGTCGGGATCAAGCAGATCAACCGCCAGGTGATCGCGGTGGCGATTACCGTCCCAGGCCCACTGGCACCAGGCCTACAGATCGGCACGGCGACCTACAAGCCGGTCGGCGAGCGGTCGGTCATTAGCTTCGGTGTCACGAACACCGGGAATGTGCATCTGAAACCGGCCGGCGAGTTCGTGATCACGACGAAGGATGGCGCGGAAGTGAGCCGCGGGACGGTCACGATGGACTCGGTCTACGCGGGTACGCAGACCGCGGTCGAAGCCCTATTGGCGCAGCGCTTGAACCCCGGCGACTACGTCGCTTCACTGACGCTGACCGACGCGAAGACCGGGGCCACGGCGAGCGCGGCATCTCTGGCTGTCACGGTGCCTCAGGAGGTTGCTTCCTCAAACGGAAACACGTCATCCGCGCCGTCGGGCGCCGCAGTCAACCAGCCGGCGAGCGAGCAGTCACAGGTAGGTATGACAACCGGCACGCGGTCGATTCTCTTGCCGTTACTGATCGTGGTTGGCCTCGCTGTCGTACTGCTGCTCATCGGTTTCTCACTCATTCTGGCGCGACGACGGCGATTTGACCGAGTCCGAATCGTGACGGCACCTCCGGTTCAGTCGCCGTCAAGCCCGGCGTTGACGATTCGCCAGATTCCCATACGTGGACGACGACCCGACAATGGTTGAGTCGCGCGATCAGGATGGTGATCAGATGTGAGGGCGTCGCACTCAGCGGCTTCATCGCTGCCGGGGTGTAGGTTGCCCCTGGCAGCGATGCCCGATTTCACGCGACGATCGTTGATCGTGCCGAGACCTGAAACCCGCGCATCGTCGTTGGCTTATCGGCACCGTGTCACGAGAGAGCTTCCATCTACCTGGTTAACTGGCACGCCAATGATCCTTGAATGCTTGAGTGCTAGGCGTCGTGTAACCGGAAGAAAACGTCCGGTCGCCCCTGGCCGCCATCGACCGGGATATTGGCGCCGTTGATCCAGCTGGCCCGCTCGGAGAGCACGAAGGTGACGACATTGGCGATCTCTTCGGCCGTCGCCAACCGTCCCCAGGGGAACTCGTTGCGCTCGAATTCGCCGAAGACCTCCGGATTCTGGCTCCGAAAGCGTTCCCAGCCGCCGCCGGGAAAAAGTGTCGAACCGGGGCTGACCGTATTGACGCGAATGTGTTGTGGTGCCAACTCCCAGGCGAGCGAGCCGGAAAGGAAGATCTCGGCCGCCTTGGCCGTGCCGTACTGCGAACGCGGTCCTGGTCGCCAGCCGGAGATTGAGGCGATCGTCACGACGCTGCCACCACCGCGTTGCTCCATCGAGGGTGCCACGGCGTGGATGGCCCGCACCGCGTGAAAGAGGTTCATCTCGAACGTCTTGATCCAGTCGCTGACGGTCAACGTGCGGAACGTCTTACCCGAGGTGCCGCCGACGTTCGCAACGAGCAGATCGACACCACCGAGCGCTCCGATACTCTCGTCAACGAAGCGCTCGACCTCGCCCGGCGCCGTGACATCGGCCGCCACGCCATGCGCTCGCACGCCGAGCGCCCTCAACTCGTCGACCGCCTTCGCGACACCATCGGCACCACGGCCGCAGATGGCGACATCGCAGCCCTCGGCGGCCAACGTCAGCGCCGTCGCCCGACCGATACCGCGACTCCCGCCAGTAACGAGCGCGACCTTGCCCTTCAGTCCGAGATCCATCTCCCACCCCTCTCCAATCGCAAATCAGCCGCGATCGTCTTCGATTGGCCATGTGCAGCGATCATAGCACCGGGCGTGGTTGTGGGGAGCGTTGGTGGCGCGCCGATGGACATTGACACGCATCCACGCCGCCCTGGGTGCAAAACCCAGGGCTCCATAGACGAAGTCCACTGAAGACACTGTGTTTGCTGTCAAGCCAGGGCAGCGTCCAACTGGCTGGTTTGCCACGCCTTGAGGCGTCCCATCATGTGCCGCACGAGCTTGTTCAT
>Ga0207652_10002991_pt1 | contig 14114 bp, 16 predicted proteins | sample KBSC63BmetaG_FD_184334 | JGI IMG/M metagenome (GOLD analysis project Ga0207652, IMG submission 184334) | Corn rhizosphere microbial communities from Kellogg Biological Station, Michigan, USA - KBS C6-3B metaG (SPAdes) (version 2) | ecosystem: Host-associated > Plants > Roots > Rhizosphere ... | reverse complement strand
TTCGGTCTCGACACAGCGACCGGCGTCATGCGCTACCTCGAGGAGCACGACGCCGGATATGCGACCGCCGCGGGCAAAGTGCCGATCGTTCCCGCGGCGATCCTGTTCGATCTCGGCGTCGGCGACGCGAAGATCCGGCCAAATGCCGAATCGGGATATCAGGCGTGCAAGAGCGCGGCGACCGGACCAATCGCGGAGGGGAACGTCGGCGCGGGCGCGGGCGCGACGGTGGGTAAGCTGAGTGGCGGCCATCCGATGAAAGGCGGAATCGGCACGGCGAGCATCAAGCTCACAGAAGGGCTCGTCGTTGCCGCCATCGTCGCGGTGAACTGCACGGGGGACGTCATCGACCCGCGGAGCGGAAAGATCGTCGCGGGTGCCCGGACGCCCGATGGCAAGGACTTCCTCGGCATCACGCGCACGCTTCGGTCGGGACGCGGCGTGACGCTCACCGGTGGACGCGGCGGCGCCGGCGAAAACACCACGATCGGCGTCGTGGCGACAAACGCGCGGTTTGATAAAACGCAAATGACGAAGATCGCCGAGATGGCGCACGACGGTCTTGCCCGCGCGATCAATCCGGCGCACACGCCCTATGACGGCGACACGCTGTTTGCCCTCTCGACGGGCACGTCGACTGTCGCGGCCAACCTCAGCGCCATCGGCGCGCTTGCAGCGGAAGCCGTGACGGACGCGATTCTTCGGGCAGTGATGAAGGCGAAGTCGATCCCCGGATATCCAGCCGCTAGCGACTTGTAGAAAGAACCGGGCGCGCACCGCATGATGCGCGCCCGATCTGTTTTTGACGTCGAGCTACTGCGCCGTGATCGGTTGCTGCCAAGATCCGTTTGTCGTCACTACGACACATGGATGCCCAGCGTGAATTCCGAAAAGAAGCCCCTGTCATCGCCGGACTGATTTCGGCGTTGGTGATGTGGTTCACGTGGGGCTCGCTCAATCCGCAGCCGATCATCGAGGACGAAGTCTCCTATGTCCTGCAGTCGCGCATCTTCGCGAGCGGGCATTGGACGGCTCCCTCTCCCCCATCGCCGGACTTCTTTCAGGCGCCGCACATTCTGACAATTCCGGTCGTGGCGTCGAAGTACCCGCCCGGACATGCACTACTGATGAGTCTTGGCTCGCTCGTTGGCGCTCCGGCGCTCGTGCCACTGTTGCTCACGGGACTCACGGGTGCCCTTCTCTTCGCGCTCGTGCGCCGAGTCAGCAACGTGTGGGTCGCGGCGCTCGCGTGCGTGATCTGGTGGAGCGACCCGATCGATCTGCGCCTTCGACCCGGCTATTTCTCCGAGGTGACGACAGGCGCGATGTGGATGATCGCGTTGTGGGCGCTGCTCGAGTGGCGAGAGCGTCGCGAGACACGTTGGCTCCTCGCGCTTGCCGCCGCGATTGGATGGGGCGCGGTCACGCGTCCGCTGACGATGTTGGCGTTTGCCGTACCGATCGGTGTCGTCGTTCTGCGCGATGTCGCGCGTACGCACCGCTGGCGCGATCTCGGCTTGGCCGTCGCGCTTGGTTGCTGCTTTCTCGCAATCATCCCGCTGTGGAGCCGAATGACGACTGGCGATTGGCGCCTCACGCCGCAGACGCTCTACATGCACGACTATCTGCCCTACGACAAGATCGGGTTCGGGCTCGATACGACGCCGCCGGCGAGGAGTCTCTCGCCAGTGAATCGATTCACGTACATCGGATTTCGCGACCTGCACGTTCGGCACACGGCCGCGAATCTCCCAAGAACCATCTGGGAGCGGCTGAGCGTGATCGGCCACGACGAGTGGAGTGGTCCGCGATTGGTCCTGGTGCCGTTTGCGGTGCTTGGGCTCTTCGCGATGAGCGCACCGCTGTGGTTCGCGCTCGCATCGTTTCTCGCGCTGTTCGCCAGCTATCTCGCGTACGGGCTCTGGGCGCACTGGACGATCTACTACCTCGAAGGGCTGCCGATCCTCTCGGTGATCGTCGCACTCGGGATCTGGAGCGCCATCACGCGCATTCGGGCGCGGTTCAGTGGCGAATCATTCGCCACCACTCGCCCATTGGCGATCGTCACCGGTGCGCTTGCTCTGCTCGCGGGCTACGAGACCGTGACGTGGCGAGGAAATCACCAGAAGGACGCCATCTGGGATACCGCGTTCCACGAATTGCTCGCGAAGGTGCCTGTGCGATCCGCCGTGATCTTCGTGCACTACGCGCAGCGCATCGGTCCGCATCTGAATGTCGTAGTGAATTCGCCCGATCTCTCCGCTGATTCAACGTGGATCGTGAGCGACTTGGGCCCGAGAAACTCGGAACTGATGCGATACGCGGGCGGCCGCGTTCCGCTCGCCTTCTACGAGCGCGACATGCACATCGAGCCCGACACGTCGCTCGCGGCCGTTGCATTGACGTCGCGCGAGAAGAAGGACCGTTAGTCGTTCGGCGGACCGTACTCGAACACGTACTCGGTGAATGTAAGGTCAGCGAGTCGGTCATTCGGCACCAACGCGGCCAGCGCCCGCTCGAGGATCGCAGGCTGAGGCGTGAAGTGCATCAACTCCCGCCCGTGGGCCCGCAACGACGCCAGCTCGGCGGGGCTCACGGCGTGTCCCGGCAGGAGAATCACGAGATCGCCCGCGCGCGGCGCTGATGCGTACTCACAGCGAAACGCTTGCGACGGATGACAACGCGCATCGGGATATCGGTGTGCGCTCAGCACCGCGAAGCCCGCGCTCGCCGAATCGCCGGTCGTGGCCTCCGCTCGCAGCCCCTTGTACTGCAGGAACGAGGATAGCTCCATGAGTTGGAACCCGCCCGGCTGTGCGAAGAACAGTGGCAGCTCGCGCGCGCCGTGCGCGCGTGAGTAGCCGGTCAAGAATTCCGCGAGACGAACGTTGGCGGCGACGAGCTGCTTTCGGATGAGAACGACATACGCATCGTCGCGCAGGTTGCTCTGGAACAACAACGCAACGGCGATCAACGCTCCGGCTATGGTCAGACGTGGTTGTGCGCGGAGCGCGTCGTAGCCGACGTACCCGAGATACAGCGCGGCCAGAAAATCCGCCGGCGCGAGATAATACTCGCGCACGATGCCGAGCTTGATGAATGCCAGCGCATAAGCGATCGCGCCAGCCGCCGCTGAGTCCCACAGCGGGTGGAAGGCTGTCTTGGCGCGCGCGATCGCGATCATGCGTAGTCCGAACGCGATGAGGAGCGCATCCAGAATGAGATCGGATCGCAGATAGCCGGCGAGCGCGGTCGCACTCGACCCGGTCGGCCGCGCGGCGACGTACGACGCGGTCACGTGCGGCCTGATCGCCGCGGCGTAGATCGCCAGGAACACGCCGCACAGTCCCAGCATCGCAATCTCGAGGGAATGCCGTGCGATCGTGGGCCCGAGCTCTCCTCGTCGTAACGCCTCGCGATCGTTCCATGCGCCGGCGACGAGCCGTAGCCCCGCGAATCCGCCGACGATCGTGAAGGCCGTCTCTTTATAGTACAGAACGCACTGTGTCACGATCAGCGCCGCGTACCATGCCGATCGGCTCGTCGTTCGACTGAACGACTGAACGCACACCAGCCACACGGCAAGCCAGACGATGAGGTCTCGTTCGGGAAAGACGAGCCCGAAGAAGGACAGCTGCACAGCCGGAACGACGAGCAACGACACAGCCGTCACGCAGCGGAGCCAGATGGGCAGCTCGTCGAGCAGCCGGAACACGCAGATGAGCAGGACAGCGAGCTCCATCACCGAGAACGCGTGGTAGAACCACGCCGTCTTCGTCACCAGCGAGAGGAGATTGTACTCCTGCAAGCCGAGCGGAAAGAATCGTCCGCTCTCAGGCCAGATCATCATACCGACGAAGCGCTTCGCGGTCAGCTGCGCATAGTCGATTCCAACGAGGTCCTCGTGCGCCATGAGCGCGTACGCGTACACACCGAGAAACGCGGTCAGCGCGATGAGCGCCAGCGTCGGGAACGCGCCGAGCACAGCTCGCCGCTCATGACCGCGAGATGGAGCGTCGGTCGAGCGCGTCGACGACGCCACGCCGGCGACGGTCAGCGCCGCGAGTGGAACGCCCCAGATCGCGAGAAACCATCCGTACTGCGCATAGTGCGCGACGATCTCGCGGAGCCCGTCAGCCATCGAGCCGAGATGCGCCTTTCCCGTTTCGCGCGCGAATGAAGTACTGGGCGCCGAGCGGACACCAGCTGAGCGCCTGCTCGGTCGCGCGCAGAGGCGCGAGCACGCGAGGAAAAAAGTAGTAGTAGGTCGCGCGACTCACGGAGAATCCGGCATCACGCGCGATCCGACGCGCGTACGCCGACGACAGCAGCACTACACCGTCGTCGAACGGACACGCGCGCACCGCACGACGTGTCAGTGGATTCAGCGGATTGTGCTCGAAGAGAAACAGCGAGCCGTTCGGGACCAAAACGCGCCGAAGCTCAGCAAGCCAGTGCGCGTGCTCCTGCCGGTCGATGTGGTGAAACACGCATGCGGTGAACACCACGTCGAACGAGCCATCGCCGAAGGGCAACGCGCGGCCGTCCATGGCTTCGTAGCGGATCTCGTCGCCATGTTGCCGCGCGACGGCGATGCTCTCGACGGACGGGTCGACGCCGACGAGCTCGCGGTGACGCGGGAGGGCGGCGCTCAGGGCTCGCGTTGAAAGCCCGGTTCCACAGCCGAAGTCGAGAATTCGCAAATCCTCGGCGCCAGACAACGCTCGTGCGACCAGCTCCGCCTTGATGCGCGCGAACTCGTCGACGGAGTCACCGGTGATCGCGATAGACGCGTTGACCGCATCTCCGTACGTTCGCGCATATCTGTCGAAGCGCTCCGACTCGGACGACACGTCGATTCGCGACTCGGCCGACGATGGCGTCACACCCGTATCGGGTCGATGGTCCGCGATTCTGGCCGATGATAACTCGGCGTCACACGAGTGCGAATCGAACGGTCGACGTCACCCGAAAAGCCCAGCATCGACTCGAGGACGTACAGCGGCCGTTGCTTGGTTTCCGCGTAGATGCGGGCGACGTACTCGCCGATCATGCCGAGGCACAGCAGCTGAACGCCGCCCATGAACATGACGGCAACGAAGAGGGCCGCCCATCCGGGCACCCACGAGCGCGTGAACACTCGCGCGATGACCGCATACACGATCCCTAACAGGCCGACGGCGCTCGTCGACGTCCCGATCCAGGTCGCGACTCGGAGGGGCGCCGACGAGAACGACGTCAGACCGTCGATGGCGAACCGCATCATTTTGGCGAACGAATAGCCTGTCTCGCCCGCGAATCGCGCTTGCCGCTCGTAGTGGATGGGGCATTGGCGAAACCCCGCCCACGCGACCATGCCGCGCACGAACCGCGCGCGCTCCGGCATGCGTCGCAGCACATCCACCACACGGCGGTCCATCAGGCGAAAGTCCCCGGTATCGAGAGGGATCGGGACGTCGCTGAGGCGATTCATCAGCCGATAGAACGCGGCCGCGGTCGCCCGCTTGAACCGCGTTTCTCCCTCGCGACGTACGCGGACGCCGTAGACGACATGATTCCCCTCCTTCCAGAGGCGTACCATGTCGGGGATCAGCTCCGGCGGGTCTTGCAGGTCGGCGTCGATCAGCACGACAGCATGACCGGTCGCGTAGTCGAGTCCCGCGGTTACAGCGACCGAGTGTCCAAAATTGCGCGCGAACGAGAGAACTCGCACCGAGCCGTCGAGCCGGCCAAAATCGCCAAGCATCTCCGCCGTACGATCGGTGCTGCCGTCGTTGACGTAGATGATCTCCACGTCGCTGAACGCCGCGAGCGCCTCCCGCAACCGGCGATGTGTCTCGGCGAGGACCGCCTCTTCGTTGTAACACGGAACGACGACGGAGAGGGTCAGATGTTCGGGCGCGCGCATACGATAGAGACGATGCAGGCGCGGCGCGGGAACACCGCTTTCCGACCGCCAACTATGATGCGCCGGCGTCGCTCACGGACGAACCCGAATGATGGTCTTTTTCGGGCACCGTCTTTACAAACGAGCGTGTCCCGCGCTCTCAGATGCCGCAGTTCACCGCACGACGAGTTGGCCCCACCACTGGTACGCGCAGTTATCTGGCGAATTGAGATCGAAGGCCACGATCATGGCCGTACCGACTGCATGCCCGGTTGCCCGTCCTGTATCAGGAAGAATCGTCGCAACGGTTGGTCGATCGGACGACCATCGAAGGCGTCGAGGTATCTGTTGCGGCGCTATCGTGAACGTCGCGACGCCTCCAACGCTGATGGTTTCCGCAGCCGGTACCGTCTGGCCGGGCGGGATCGGACAAGGAGCGCTGGACACGTCAGTACCCGTGCATCCGAGTGCTGCGCAAACTACCAGTGCCACGACGAGGAAACGCTGCATCACCCACCTCCGGCCGAGTCCCGGCGAAACCACGCAATGAGTGAATGCTAACTACCCGCCGCCATCGAGCCGCAGCTGCGCACACTCGTGGAGCATTCAGCGAGCGGTGCGGACTGGCTGCACGAGATCAAGTTCGACAGATGGCGACTCCTCGCGCGCAACGAGCGGCCCAGGTTCAGCCTCGACACGCCAGACGGCATCGATAGAGTGACCCGCGGTCGGCGAGCGAAGCCTTCGCGCAGCGGTTTCAGACGCGGAGGCTGCTTATTGGGCGTCCGCGATTTCGGCCGGCTTCGTTATCAACTGCCTAGCACGGCCACAGCTAACTATATGGAGCGTATCGGGATCGATACCGATGACCTCCTGGTTGCAAACCCTGCATACCCGACATTCGCACCCGACGTATTGTCGGGTTCTCCTCTAAGCAACCCGACATTCGGTCGGGTACAGAATGCCGTGTTTCGGTGTGTCGTCGGGTGCGCGCGTTGCATTTGCGTTACACCGCTTTCGGTCGTCGCCGCACGCCGCCTTCGCGAAGCTTGGTCGGCTCGCTCACGACCGTCAGCATCGTGCGCTCATCGGCCGCTTGATAGCTCAGTTTGAGCGCGCGCACATCGGCCCATGCACCAGCAGCCGCGACGTCGGTATCCGGTAAGTGCTTTCGCTCGACGGCCCATTTCCGGCGATAGCAGTGGAAATCACTTCCCTTCACCGGATCCAGCTTGGCACGCTTCTCTGCGCGTTCGAGAAGCTTCCGAGCGTGGTGGCGAGTCCACGCCTTCGGCATCTCGCCGTGTTCGCCGTCCTGTGTCGCTCGCGGCGCTGGGAACAGTGGTCGCGGGCCGATCGCCGGGTTTACTTCGCGGATGCGATCGACGGCTGCGCGAACGGATGCGCTCATCGGCACCCAGCCGCCGCGCTCCTCTTTGTCGAACTCCGGGGCTTTGTAGATGCGCCCGTGCGGCGCGTTCTTGGACTTGTTCAGATCGAGGTCAGAGGCCCGTAGCGCGCAGATCGCCGACACACGCCAGCCCAACCCTTCAACGAGCCCATGAAGCCGCGGAAGAGGCGCTGAGGGTCAATTCTGTCCGCGTGCTTCACGACCGCGAGATAACGATCGTATGAGGCAACTGGCCGATTCTGCACCTTGTTCTTCGGCAGTTGATAGCCGTGGATCGGATTGCGGTCCAACAGCCGCGCGCCCGAGCTCCGCGTGACTCGTGTCGCGTGATTCAACGCCGCGCGCAGATACTCTATGTCCGCCCCGATCGCGCGGTTGGTGACCTCCGCTTTGAGCGTGTACTTGCCGCCTGGGATCGTGATACGCCCGGCGCGCCGTTCGCGGACGAAGCGATCAATCGTCGGAAAGTCGATCGTGTCGACGAAGCGCGCCCCATCGAGGAACGCGGTCCACAGTGCCGCGCGACGCTTGCACTCCTTCGGGCCGTCACCTTTCTGGTGTGCCGCCACGTCGGCCGCGTAGATGGCCAAGACATCGGCGACGGTCGCGCGCCCTCGAGCTTCGGCCAATGTGGACGAGAGCAACGCGGCCGCGATCTGGCGGGCCGTTGCCATCGCAATATTGAGATCCGTGTGCTTCAGCGCCTTGTACGCCCAATGCTTCTTACGCGATCCGGTGGCGGGCACATGCCAACGCAACCAGTACGGGCCATTCTCTCGGCGCACATACAGGGTGACGTGCGCGCCTTCCGCCCCAACCTGCACAGAGAACAGCTTTGGCTTTCTCGGCGATGTCATCGACGGTTCCTCGATGGGAGCGACCGCGTTCAGGCTGGACGTGCGCGACCGTGACGACCGGCAACCGCTTCCAACGCGATCGTGCCGATCACAGCCTCATCGACGGGCGAAGTCTCGCCCTCTACCGTCACCGGCGCAACGGAGAGTAGCGGCGCGGGCTGACGTCGATGGCCGAAGTCCGCCACTCGAACACGCGGCCGGCGCTTCGTCCCGTATCGGTGCACCTTCCCTTGGCGGATGAGTCGACCGATCGAGTCCGGATGCATCCCGAGGATTCCCGCGGCCTCGGCGACCGGAATCGCATCGTCATCCTCTCCCGCTGCCTTGTCGAAGTCCTTCAACACGTCGTCCAGCAACGCCGACGCGCTCACCATCGAGCCAAGTCGCGCGTGCTCGTCGCGGCGTCGTTCCAAGGACAACCGGAAGCCCGACATCCCAACCGCAGGCGGTGCGGCGTCTCTCGCACGCCGGGTGCGTTCAATGACGTGCTCGATGACGGGCGCATCGGACATCGCGCTGCTCACCTCCAACGTCGTCACCGTGCTCGTCACGACGTCGGTATCGCTGGTCGGCTGTGTCAACTCAATCTCCAGCATTTGCGGGTCCTCGTGCACAGCAGCCTCAAAGCAGACGTACAGCGCGCCGGCCCGAGTCGGATCGTACCGGCGAACGTCGGTGATGCGACCGGCCTTCCAGGCCCTTCGCATCTCCTCAACGGTCAGGTCGGCGACGTCGGCCATCAAGGCGTGAACGTGGTAGTGCCCCTCCACGACCGACTCGATGCCGCGCACGTAGCGAATCCCGCCCGGCTGACCCGCCATTGCGTTGATTCGCTGAAGGTATCGCTTCCATTCGCCTTTGGCCGTCGCCGCCGTCGGCACGTGGTTGCAACGCTCCGAATCGATGGTCCCGGTCATGAAGACGTTCCACGGGTAGGTTCGGATGTACTCGCCATATGCTCTGGCGAGTTGGCGTGGCGTCGTGGTGATCGGGTTCGGCGTTCGGCGTTTCATGTCAGCCATCTGTGCATCCCGAGCTACAAGTGATGATGACAAAGCGAGGTCTTAGCCGCGGGCGAGCCGCGTCTGAGTCGGGTTCTGAAATTGTCCGTCACCTCGACCAGCACGAACCCGAGTCATTGGCGCCGTGACGCTGGCGATGGGGATCGGTACGTCGTTCGTGTGTATCGTCCTGCTTGTACTTCAACGGGCCCGGTGGGCATCGAACCCACGACCTTCGCGACTGGCGTCGCGCCGCTCTGCCACTGAGCTACGGGCCGAGTCCTGCTTTACGCCGACTGCCTTTGGTCCGATTTGCGAATACGCGCCATTCTGCGGCCACACTGCGCGCAGACTTGGGTACGCGCCCCGTTGCGTTCTATCACACGCTGGACGCGATGATAGCACGGAGCGCGTGGTGATTTGCCGTTCGTCGCGACCGGCGCGACTGCGGAGGTCGTTGGTGTCGTCATGCCGCGGCCTCGACCTTGTAATCGCTGTACGCGTACAGGTTCAGGCCCAGCTTCACGCCCTTCGTTCCGGGGACATCGATGTTGCCGCGTGTCGTTGCGAGGACCGTTCCGTTGACGGACGGTAGCGCCATCAGCGCGACAGCGAACTACATGAACTTGAGGGCCGTCTCTTGTATCTGCACGATCATTCGGAGGGCCGGATTCTCAAGTGCTTTCGAGTAGTGAAGCTCAATCATGTCGATCCACTGTTCGATCCGCGCACGGCCGTTCACCTCGTTGCAACTGAGTGTGATACGACCGAGACGCCGAAACCGCGCGCGATTCCCCTCCGGTACTCGCCGGACCAAACGATCAAAATCGCGATCGAATGTCACAACGATCGCCGACATTTGATCACCGATTGTTGCAATAACGGGATCTGCTGTCCCGGCAGGAAACACCTCACGCACCTGTCGCACGTCATGACCCCGCATCGCTAGGAACTCGGCGACCGAAACCGGAACGTTCTCGTCTATGAGCAGCAGCATGCGACACGCCGCTGCCATGAATCAGGACCTAAGCGACGCGTTGACGGCTTGCCTCGAACTCAATCGCCGCGCGAATGTCCTGGGATTTCAGCCGCGGATACTCGCGGATGATCTGATCGATCGAAAAACCGGCCGCGTAGTAATTCCAGACGGCGGACGTCGGAATGCGAGTGCCAGCAACGACCCAGGCGTTTCGGACGATGTATCGATTCCTCGTAATTTGGCCGATCTCTTTCGGCTTGCGATCGCGAAGCTTCGAGGCGGCCCGCCGCATCTGCTGCGCAATTGGCTGGAGGCCGATCGAGAGAACGCGTTGTCCTTCGCCGGCCGGCTCAGTTGCGACGCCAGACTTGGGGTCGAGAAACAGCACGCGCTTCCCCTTCAGCACGAAGCGAAGCGTTGCCCACGGCGAATCGTGCCGCTCGTGTAGCCACTGGCCGACCTTGCGAAGCTCTTGGAGGGGAACGTGATGACGTTTGCGTAGAATCGCGATCGTCCGAAGACCTACTACGTCGCGGAACGAGTAGATCCGCCCAAAGGCCCGCCGATTGTGATCGTCAAGCAGCGTCGGAGAGAAGAACCCGGTGCGATCCCAATAGCGTAGCTGGCCGTCGGACAGACCGGTCAGCCGACACACATGTGCCGCCGTAAACGCGTAGAGTTCGGTCACCGGCCCTCGGGTCATCTAACTGGCGTTCAGCAAGTGGTAGAAACCTGACGCTCGTCGATGCGGAGGGCAACCCGACCGGCGATGTCATCCGTCATAAGCCCGGATATGTCGGAGAACGACGTCACCGCCTTCAAGTCGTTCAACTCGATATGGTTCAAGAACGTCGGTTGAACGCCACGGGCGCACCATCGCGAACGCTGCCCGCGCGCCGATACGGGTGATCTCGCCGCGATACGGCCCGTCCACCACCTCGACGATCAGGATAGAGTCGCGCATGCCTAACAATTCGCCACGGTCGCGTCATGCCGGTGTCATGCGGTTGGCGGGTCTTTCTCAGGTGCCGCCTCTGTTCGATCGCTGTTGATGTTGACCTTTGGTGCACCGAGAAGCGTGTACGCGACGAGTCCCGACGGCATCACCCGCGGACTGGTCGCGACAGAAAGGGTGACGTGGGCAACGAGGTCACGCGCGTCGGCGACGCTGGTGGTCGGGGCGTCAACCTTCTCCTTGACGGCTGACATCAACGCGTCAAACGCTCGGGCCAAGTCCGATTTAGTGGGCAAGTCGCGCAACTTTGCGTCAATCGACTGCATTAGCGCTAGGTCAGCGGGATGCTGGGCGCACAGGTCGTACCAGAAATCCCGCGTCTCGCGGATGAATTTGCGCTTCGTGGGATTCTCGCCGTACTTCTCATGACAACTCGGGCAGAGCGGAGCAGCGTTGTCCTCCACGCTCAGCCCTCCGTCGTGCTCGGGGACGATGTGGTGCACCTCCACGTAGATCTCGCGGCAGAGACAACAGCGAAAATGAGCCTGTCGCTTCACTTTTAGCTTGAGAGCTTCGTCGAAGGGCATTCTCTAAAGTTGCAGGTTAGTCCCACAGCCAGGAAGGGTCGACCCGCAGGGGCTCAGAGCGCCACTCGCCGATGAACGGCGACGCGCTCGTTGTTCGCTCGAGTAAAAGCTGGCGAAGGTCGCCGACTCGACTGAGGCCGAACTCCGCGCGTCCCTCGAACCGAAGCCCGTCCGGAGTCGGCGTGCCGACGAGTAGGCCCTCGATGTGTCCGTCGCCGTCGAACTGCACGCCGCCGATCGTCACAGTGAGTGTGCGACAACACTTTACCTTCTGCCATTCCCGGGAGCGAACGCCGGGGTAGTAGCCGCTGTCGACTCGCTTCGACCCGATGCCTTCGAGATCGAGCGCATCCGCGCGCGCGAACACATCGGCTCCGTCAGCGACGACGTAATCGGTGAATCGAATCTGCGGATCGCAACCCTCGATCCCTTCACGCAGAAGAGTCTTCCGCTCGAGCAGCGGACGGCGGGTTAGGTCTTCGCCGTTGAGCCAAGGCACGTCGAAGACGTGAAAGACCAAACGCCGCTCGGCCCGCGCTCGCATGTCGCGTTGGAGCTGCTCGAAGTCCGGAAACCCAGCGTCGTCGAGATGGACGATTTCGCCATCGAGCCATGCACTGTCGACGCGTAGGTTGCGATCCGCTTCGACGAGCCGCGGCAGTCGCTGACTCCATTCGATCCCGCCGCGCGTGTAGAGCTGCACGTCATCGCGGTGCTTCCGCGCGAGCAACCGCCAGCCGTCGTACTTGAGCTCGTGCAGCCAATTGACGCCGCGAGGCGGCTGCTCGACGTGCGTGCAGAGCTGTGGCTCGAGGAGAGCCGGAAACTCGTTGGCGGCGTTGCTGGCAGACACGATCGGCATCGATGGGGTCATACCAGAACTTGTCCCGATGCGCAGGCGGCGCCAACCCTTGATGTCCATCCGCGCGGCGTCGCCAAGCGCACACGAAAACGGCCAGCCCTCGAAGAACTGACCGTTCGTTGTGCGACTCGCGGCTACGCTTAGGAGCTCCGATTTTGGGTCTTGTAGTTGGCGTGCTGCTCTCCGGAAGGAATCGTCAGGTGGGAGCTTAGCCGTCCGACCGAGATGCTTCGGATCTCGCTCTGTCGAGCGACGCGTCAATTCTTTCCTTGCTCCACCCGATTCTCAGAAGGTACTCGCGCATACGCTGCTCATGTTCCGGCGACAACAACGCGACGCCCAACAAAATGTCCTCGCTCCAGAACGATCCGGGTTCATCGAGGTCTCGAGATACGTGCTCAACCAGTTGTTCGACGTGCTCGCTGGCGAAGAATCGCGAGTAGACCTTGAGTAAGTCCTCACGCGTGATCGGCGCCGGAGGTGGCCATATTGCTCGCCCCGGAACGAGCGACGAGTCGAGATGAATGACGTCCTCGCGGTCATTAGAATCCTCAGGCCTCATGCGTGCGCTCCCGTATCTGCGAATGGCGAGTGTGACTAAGGATGAGGGGGAACTAGGTCGATGTCATAATGACCTAAGTATTTCATCCTACCGCGAAAATTCGCGTCCTTGTCCAGCGTGACGTAACACGCGAACGTCGCCACGCTGCCATATTGGTGAATAATCGTGGGGTTAACGAGTACAATATTGCCGTGATCATCCTCACCGCTCGATGGTCGGTACTGTGCTTCCGCAGGTTCGCCTTTATTGAAGTCGCCGTTGAACAGCATCCTTGCGCGCGTCCATGGCCCCCGAAGCGTGATTGTCGCGGTGCCTCGCGGCAACCCGAGCAGTTTTACCTTTTCCGACGCAAGGGCGATCTGCAGCTCGCCAACATCCAGTACGTAGTCGATCGGAAAACTGAGCGGACAATAGTAGTCGATCGCAACATGAGTGCTCGCAGTGCGGGTTTTGCCGTTTGCCAATATCGTAAAACTCATCGTTCCGGAGTTCGTGATTGGAACGGCGCAGGTCAGCGATGTTCCGTTACACGCTGACGTCGGCGTCACCGCGTCAGGATCCGCGGCGAGCTCGGTGGTGTCACTCGCGTTGAGCAAGGTGCTATCAGTTGACGCGTCATAGGTGCTGTCGGTGTTCGGATCCCAACTCATTCTGCGAGTTCCAAGAATCGGAGCAGACCTTGCGGTCGGGATGCGTCGCACTGTAGCGGCAAGCCCGGTCAAGCGCGGGATCTGCCGGGGAACGAGATTGGCGAGTATCTCCTCGTCGGACTTCCAGGACCAGCCAACAACCGAGTACTGGGCCCCCGTCGGCGCAATCGATGCTGTAAACGTCACCGTGTCGCCGAGCCCCACGTTCTGGTAGTCGCTGCTGAGCGAAACTGTTACTGGAGTAACGTTGATCTCGACGTAATTCGAGTCGCCCTGCCCAGGGGTCGTACTTGTGAACGCCCACATTTTTCCTGCGGTCGGCACGGACCTTTTGCACGTCGCGTCTCCATCTGCAGGAAAAAT
>Ga0207652_10002990_pt1 | contig 14119 bp, 5 predicted proteins | sample KBSC63BmetaG_FD_184334 | JGI IMG/M metagenome (GOLD analysis project Ga0207652, IMG submission 184334) | Corn rhizosphere microbial communities from Kellogg Biological Station, Michigan, USA - KBS C6-3B metaG (SPAdes) (version 2) | ecosystem: Host-associated > Plants > Roots > Rhizosphere ... | reverse complement strand
TGGAACATAGCGATCCCCATACCAGACCACCCCTGAGCTTATGTATCCACATAACGCTATGTGGCTACATAACTCTCACACCTCCCATACCAACGGCCAACACCACACGCTTACGCTAACAAAGCGTTTCCTGAGATTGCAAAAGAAGTCGGGATGCCAGTCATTGGCGTCACGATCGTCGTCAACTTTGCTGACTTCAAAGGCGGCGAGGGAAGCTTCGGCCACTCCAAGGTCTCACTGGCGCTGGGCGCAACCATCGAAGGCAGCTTAAAAACTGAGTTGCTGCGTAGCACATCGATCATGGGTTGGAGCGCCAAGACGGCAACATGCCCTAATTGCATGGGACAAATGCTGCTGGAAGGCACGGTTCATTCCAGCGAACCCATTGGCAGCAGCGAGGTCAGTAAGGCGCACAAGAGCCTGATGGGCTTCGGCAACGGACCTACAAACGCCTCCACAAAGAAAGGTGCGGTCACCTATGTCGACCTCCCGGCGTACGAGAAGAACGTCATGATTGTAGCCACAGAAACGACCGGCCTGTTGATCGATGAGCTTGGAGAGAAATAGACCGCTTATTGTCATGCGCCGCGAGGTGGCTTATGCACGGGGCGGTGTCGACCTGTCGTCACGATTGTATCCAGAAAACCCGACAAATTCTTCAAGTCGCCATCGAGACTGCGAATCGTAATCTTTAGATCTCTTCCGTTGACATCGGATCCAACTACACTGATTGAATCCCCTCTATCCCTGAGAATCAGTATCGACGAATATTCCGCGGTCTGCCATCTTCCCAGAGGTGAGCGATATTCTATGCCTTCCGCCATAAAGATCGCACGAACTACATAAGTTCTCAGTGCTTGCCAAATCGTGACCCCAAGGAACAATAAAGTAAATGTTGCGGCACTGCCGCCTGCGATCATATCGAATACGTAAAAGCAACCAGTCAGCAACAATAATAATGCGAATAGGCGACGATTAGGCTTGGAGCCGCCGATATATATGTAATGTTCGAAATTTGAAGCGCCGATTTTCAAAAGATAAACATTCCTTTATATCAGTTGACTCACTAATAAGTTATACCCGCGCAAAGTGGCTTTAATATAGGATCCATCTTGCTCACATATTTGATCGGATTGTCAGCACCAACCAACCCCGATATCTTCCCGACGATACCGTTGTTGTCGCTAACACCGTTATAGACGTAGCAAGGAGTATTTTTTCTGTTCTGATCGATCTGATTCGCAAGCATCTGGATTCGATCATTTACATTGGAGGGGTCAAGTAGCGGGAAGGCAGAATTCTTTAGTTGATTGTATATATACAAAGCATTCGCCATCTGGCTGTTTGTGTCGGGCCGAGAAGTTATAACCGTTGCGCTTGAAGGGTCTTTCTCACTGTATCCGTAGACGTTGATTTGACCCGAGTAGTCAGTTGCGGCCACCATAGCTTGGCCATTCTGTGGCGTTCCATAGGTTGTAACATAGACAGAACCATCAGTTCCTCTAGCAGTTATCTCATTGATCTGTCCTTGCTGCAAATTTGATACGAGATTCCTGAGATTGGCGGCATAATCACCGTTTGCCGAAGCACTCCAACCGCCGTTCCGGCCGAGTTCAATCCATGTTCCACCTTTTCCCTGGCATTGACCGACGCCCCCGGTATCTTGATCCTCCTGTGCATCGTAACTACCATCATCCCACACGCATTCCATACCCGTCGGATCGGTGTTAATTAGGGGGTTGTTGCGGACATAGGCATACAGATTGAGGCTCTGTGGATTCGCGACGTTGGCGAAAGCAAGTCCGGACGGATCAGGGCTCAAGAAGCGTCCCATCGCGGAGCCGTAGTATCTGGCTCCGAAGTAATCAAGTCCTGATTCCGCATCGCGCTCTTTGCCGGTGAACTTGTAGTGCATGGAGGAGCCGTCGGGCTGTCCCGGGAGCAGGGGGGCTGCGTTGACGATCTCCTGGCCGAAGGGCATGAACTGTCCCTCCCAGACCGGCCATCCACCCGCGCTCAACTCCATCTGCGCCGTGCCCAGATGGTCGTCGAGGAAGTAGTGCACTGCTGTGCCGCCCGGGACAGTGTTTGGAATTGAATCGATATAGGCCGCGAGATCAGCTTCCCCTCCAACGCCACTCTGCGAGAAAGAAGGCTGCATACCAGACGTATAAATCGGGTGGACTGTTCCGTCAAGGCTCACAATAACGATGTCACCATAAACGATGTCCCACACCGTGTTCGCCGGTGGCGACGTTGTGATGGTTCCCATGACCATGCTTACATTTTGTCCCGCAAATCCACTCAAAATCACCTTCCGCGTCTGCCACACCCCTGACGCCGCTGTGGATTGATTCAGGATATCTCCGTTTTGATCAGTGACCGAAGGCCAGGTGCTGCCACCCTGCGCCGTGCCCAGTTGAAAACCACCTTGAATGTTGGTCTGCTTCTGCATGAGCATTAGCGTGTCTCCGGTTTGGATCTGGTATCCAATGATCGGGGAAGAGAAGTAGCTGTTTACCCATCCCGGAGAACAGGTTGAACAGTCGTTTCCGTGAACGTGGATGACAGAAGACGTGGTGTCCACCTTCGCGATCTTCTGCCCGTTAGCATAAATGTAGTCCGTCCAGGCTCCGGTCTGATCCTTTTCCGCCATGGGTTGGCCGCCGAAGTCGACGTACTCCGTGTAGGCGCCATTCGCGTTGTTTTTGCGTACACGGGTGCCACTAGGGTTATAAACGTAGCTGACAAACGGGCTGCTCTCGTAGCCTAGCAGGGCGATTTGACTGATGTCGCCGTTTGCATCGTAACTATAGTGGCTGACCGCGCCGTTCGAGTCCGTAGAGCAAAGTTGGTTTCCAGCGAGATCAAAAGACGGATTCACATAGGGGGCGCAGGGCAAATTGTTGATTCGATTCGTCGCGGGATCGAAGGTGGTTACCTGGACGCCGCCGACCTCATCGCTCTTATTGCCGAACGAATCGATGTCATACTTCTGGTTGAGGGCGCCGTTCAGGTAGAAGCTACTGATCCGATTAAGCGAGTCGTACGTATACCCCTGATTATTGGTGGCCTTGAGTGTATCCGTGATTCCCCAGATGTTTCCATTATTCGCAGTGCCGCCAGTGGTGCATCCCACATAGCAGTAGGTGTGGGACAGCAGCGTAGCTCCGCCCAACGTTCCGCTCGGCGCATTTACCGTCAGACCCTGCACCTGGAGCCGATTATTCTTCGTGATGGTCTGCTGCACGCCGTTGCCAAGGGTGAGGACATTCGGCGATCCATCCGGGTTATAAGTCGCCGAGGTTAGGTAGTTCTGACTCTGAGGAACTCCGCCAACGTCTACCAGAGCAGAACTGGAGAGCCGCCCCGCACCGTCCCACGTTTGTTTTACATGCCGTCCATCAGGGTAGGTGAGATCGGTTATGTTTCCTGCCAGGTCGTACACCGCCGTAACCTGGGTTGTGAGCCAAGGGGGCGAGGTATTCGATGGTAGCCCCAGTCTGTGGCCCGTCACCCTACCCATCGCGTCGTAGGAGTACGTCTCGTTGGTATTGAGATTGTTATTGGTCCAAACCAGCCTGCCGACAAGATTCGGTTGGGGTGTCGGACTGATCGCATCGTACCCAAAGGTATAGTTGAATCCCGCGACTCCGGTGCCGCCTGCGGATTGCTCTTGCGTTATTCGATTCAGAGCATCGTAAGTATAAGATGACACAACGCCGCGAGCGTCGGTCTTGGAGCAGGGCAAAGAAACATCGCCCGCGCACAGCGCATTGTTGACGGTGTAGCTGTAACTGACCGTGCCCGTTTCCGGATTCGTCGATGAAAGCAGCCTGCCGAGGGAGTCATATGCGGACTGCCGATGTCTTGGCGTATCGCCAGTGTCTCCATATTGCCATATGTCTATGATGCCTTCCACGTTGTACGTATAGGTGGTACTCATAGTAAGAGCGCCGGATGACTTGTTAGGTTCTAGGACCTGAGTCACCCTTCCAAGTGAATCGGATACGATGGTTCGGCTATGTCCTGCTTCATCTGTAAGTGTCTTACTCAGGCCTTGGGGAATCGCATAGCTAGGAGTTCCATCTTGATTATCCACCTGATACACACGCCCTAAGGAGTCATAGTGAGAAGTTGTCCAAAGTGTGGGGCCTGCACTTTTCACATATGGGTTTGATTGCTTAAAGGGACGGTCCAATAGATCATATTGCTGGCTAGTCGCGACTGCAGCACTTCCCGTCCCAATTGTTGCATCGGCCAACCTCCCGAGACCATCAACAACTGTTGTGGTAACAGTAGCATCCGCGAAAGCCGCTCCACAGGAGGTGGGAGAGGTGAGAGCTGTTAGTTGCGCCCTATATTCTACGGTCGTATTTGGATCGGGATAGCAACGATAGGTTGTGAAACCTGCGGGGCTGTCAGGGTTTTTTATAGATTGTAGTCTTCCATACCCATCATATACATAACTCGTGATATTGCCGTTGAGATCGGTAGAGGAAAGGAGGTTGCCAGTATCCGGATCGTGCGTAAAGTGTACCGTTCCAATCGGGGAGGCTACGGCAGTTGGAAAAATGTGTCGGCTATCCCAGGTGGAGACTGAGGACGGTATGTTGCCTCTGCCATCGACCGTGTAGTCGATCATGCCGTAATCACCGTAATGCGTGTGGGTAGCCCAATTAGACCCATGATCGTTCACCTGCGTGACGGTTGTAAGATGCCCAAGGCCTAATCCTGAGTTTACATAGCCGGTCTCGTCATAGACGTATTCGGTTGTTTTTGACGAAGTCGCGTCGCTGAGTGTCGTGCTTGTCGCTGCATTCATCAAGTTGGCGTGCAGGAAGGAGGGGTCCGTCTGCCATTCATATTGAAACGTAGTTTGTTGACCTCCGGCACTGCTCACCGTTGGAATGCCGATACTTACGGGCGAAGTCGCAATTGTTGAAGTGCAGCTATTGGTGTTAGCAAGAAAGACAAACGTGCATACATAGGTTACTGGGGTGAAAGTCGATGGATACGATCTGGACGTACTTGAAATTAAAACTCCGTCGACCGTTGTTTCCTCGCCTGCGGGGAGTTCATGAAGTGGAACTCCCGCCTGGTTGGTGTAATGAAAAGCTATATGCTTGGCGACAGTGCCACTCGAGAAAGATCCCGTGTAATAGTAACGATCAGACTCGTTCGGTACTTCAGGATTGTCCAATCCACCGTCGGCTTCTTGATATGGAAAATAGTGAACAGTATCATTTCCGAGAGGATCCGTTTCGGCAACTTTATATATCGTGTTTGAAACTGCCTCAACGAAGTTTCCATAGGTCCAGTGTGGGGCGGTGGGCACTCCCTGACTACATGTTATAGGCGTGTCGGATTGAGTCTCGACTCTATACGTAATGTAGGGAAGCAGCCCATACAAAATTCCGGCAGGCCCATGGGTAAGTTTTTTGCTGAGCGACGGAACGGTCGCGAGTTCATAGCAGTAAGAGACCGCGCCACCTGTGGGCCCGACCACCCTTATCAAGTTCCCATAAGCGATCGTGCTCGTGTCATTTGGAGGCGCCGAATCATATGCGAATTTCCAAGAGGAGCCGTCCGGCCGAGTGACGCTTTGTAGCACCGCTTCGTCCTCCACCGTCTCTTCCCACGTGTCCAATTCAGTGCAGCCGGAATCCGGGTCGCAAGCGTTGTCAGTCACAGTCTGACCTGAGTTACCCCAGAAACTTGTGTGAATATGGATGGTTGTGTAGCAAAAAATGAAAGGCTGACTGTAACCCGGAACAGACCAGAGCGACATTGAGGTAGGAGCAAACCCGCCCGCGGGCGGCGGAGGACATTGACTAAGATTTGTAGAACTGGCCGGCGACGCGATCAGCCGTCCCGTTGTATCCGTCCAGCCACTAGGCGCGGATATCATCGTATTGCCGTCCACGTCCGCGATCGTGTTATAGAAGGAGTCCGCTTGGGTAGTGCTTTGACGTCCGCTAGAATCAAAAATAGTTACTGTCGGAAAACTGGAGGTCCAACGGTTATAAGGCTGTGAACCTGACTGAAATCGCGCCAGATAGCCAGACCCGTCGATGGAACGGAGTTCAAGGGGATTGGATGAGTCATAGAACAGTTGATGAGTCGCTCCGGTCCCGTCGACCATCGAGTAAATGACGCTGGCTTTGGAAGTGTAAGCGTCGGTGCCAAGGTCTTGATAAGTACTCGTCAATCTAAAGAAGCTTGGTACGGAAAGTACTGGCTGCGACGTGCTCGTTTCGCTGTAGGAATAGGTGCATCGGGGAACGCTATTGAATGGTGCCGGAGAGCAGGCGGGCGGGTTTGCACTCCAACCAGTGGTGTTGGTCGAGAGGACGAAATCGAGAGATTTAACTTGTCCTCTCTGTGGAAGCGATACGAGGGGTATCTGAATGTAGGAATTTCCCGTTTTGGCATCAACGGTGTCAATACCAAAAACATCCTGAACACCCCCTGCCGCAATGCCTTGGGAGTGGGAACTACGGCCAGTTGCGGCCGTAAGCAGGCAGAGAAAGGCTAAAAGGTATCGCAGGGGTATCGAACGCATGGAACTCTCCAAGATGAGCGTTGTGATGTGAACACTATGGAGGATCGTCGCACTGTTGTCAAGAAACCTGTGAACCGATTTGACGTGTTCCGCGGGGCGCATCACCAAGTGCAAGAAACGCCAAGTCCTCCACTTCATGCACATCACATTGACTACTGTTATCCTCTTCATTAAAGTTCAGCTAATCGTGTTTGTCCGATGCCTTCACATGTGATTCAAGCCCCGACTTGACGAGCAAGGGGATCACCGCATCGTCGTCATCAAGACCATTGGCACCCATGTATTCCTCAGGAGTCCTCCATGCGAAAACTGTTTTTGATCCTTCTGCTCATCCTTCCGGCATCGATCGGATACGCTCAAGGCACGACCAGCCGCATTTCGGGGACGGTCACGGACACGTCCGGCGCTGCGGTGCCGTCAGCAACCGTCATCGCCGTAAATGATGACACCGGTGTGTCGTACACCACCAAGAGCTCGAGTTCAGGTACGTATTCCTTCGATTCGTTGCAGCTCGGCCGGTACACCGTCCGCGCCGATGCGCCCGGCTTCAAACAGTTTGTTTCCACGGGCAACGTGCTTTCCATCGGCGTGCCGACGAGCGTCGATCCCAAACTGCAGGCCGGGGGTAACAGCGAAACGGTGACTATTCAGGGCGGTTATGACATTGTCCAGACGGAGTCCTCCGGCAACTTCGGTGCCATCATCGACAACGTTACCCTCACAGAGTTGCCAATCGTCGGTACCCGAGGCCGCAACCCGCTGGGTCTGACCCAGTTCATTCCCGGCGTTGTCCAGAACAACAGCGCCAACGCCCCCGGCGGCGACATCGTCGTCAACGGGTCTCGTGATCGCGCCTTCAACTACGTACTCGATGGCATCGACGACAACGAAACCTCCTCCGGTGGTTCCAGCACGTCGCCTTCGCACCAGAACCCCGACATGCTCTCCGAATTCCGGGTCATCACGGCGAACCCCACCGCAGAGTTCGGCCGCAACTCGGGTGCGCAGGTGCTGATGGTCACTCGCTCGGGCACCAACCAGTTCCATGGCAATGCGTTCGAGTTTTACCAGTCGCCATTCCTGCGCGCGAATACCGCCGCTGCAAAGGCCGCCATTCCGCGGCTCACGCGTCCACAGTTCGTGCAGAACGTGCCGGGCGGGTCGATCGGTGGGCCGATTTGGAAGGACAAGGCGTTCTTCTTTGCCAATGTGGAACTGCTGCATGCGCTGACCGGCACGGTTGTTACACGGACGGTCTACACGGCGCAGGCGCGTGCGGGGAATATTCGGTACGTGCAAACACCGGGGGGCATTCTCCGCAATGGAAACTCGGCCGCCACGGTAGTAGGGCCCCAGGGTGGCCCCTACACAGCCGGGCCCTCGGTCGACGGAAACGGTAACGTAAATCTGTTGCCAGGGGCCACTCTCGGTACGTACAACGTTGCCGCGAACGATCCGTTTGGGGTCGGACTCGACCCTTCTACTGCGTCCTTCATCGCACTCACACCGCTGCCCAATACGTTCGCGGTGGGCGACGGGCTCAACACTGCGGGTTATACCTTCTCCGCGCCCGCTACCGATCGGCAAGTCGATACGACCTACAAGATCGACTACATCTTCAACCAGAAAAATGCTCTCTTTGGCCGCATCTCCACCGGTCATCAGAACACCTATGCGGACTCCACCAATGCCGGCCTTCAGCCCTTCCCAGGTCTTCCGGGCACGGTAAACACCTTCCGGTTGCCGCGGAATCTGGCCATTAACTATCGATATAGCCCGACCATGAGGCTTACCAACGAATTGGTAGTGGGTTTCAACCGCTTCGGATACTCGTTCATCAATCCGTCGTACGCGCAGTCGATCAGCCAGCCGTTCACGTTGAACAACGGCGTGACGGTGCCGTTGCAAAGCGCCTTGGGCAATAATCGTTACCTCACCACAATCCAGTACGTCGACAACGTGACCTATGTAAGAGGCGCGCACATTTTCAAGGGTGGCATCAATCTGCGCAATGGACGAGAGATCGACCACCGCGGCTCGATTGGCGCGGTCAATGCGATTCCACAAGTGAACTTTTCCACGGGCAGCAATCCTGTGAACGTAACGCAATACAAAACACCGGTTGCCACGGCGGGTTGCGCTACCTGCATCAATTCCACCGACCAGGGAACGGTGAACTCGGCTATCAACGACCTGCTTGGACGCGTCGGCGCGGTTTCGGCCGGATATGTTTCAAAAGCCGACCTGACGGCGTTCCAGCCGGCGACTTCGACGAACATGATCGATTCGCGCTGGGACGAGTACGACTTTTATCTGCAAGACACGTGGCACGTCCTGCCCAACCTGGTTATAGACTACGGCGTCCGGGACGACATGCGCCTGGCTCCCAAGCTGCAGGGTTTCCCGTCACTCGTTCCCAACCAGGATGTGCGCTATGGCACACCGCTGACGACCCCGCTGCAGTTCGTTCCGGGTAAGTTTATGGACGATCGCCTCGACAACATCGGTCCTTCGATTGGCTTCGCGTGGGACCCGTTCAAAACCGGGAAGACGTCCATCCGCGGTAACTACCGTATCGCGTACGACCGTATCAACTCGTTCTCGTTCTCTTCTTCTGTATTCCAGGGTCTGCCGGGCCGGACGTTCCAGATCACCAACACGACCTCTGGCCAGGATACGGCCACTGTTCCCGGCAAGCGAGCGAAAAACTTTGTCGTACCTAGCCCAACCGCGACCCCGGCGTCACTCACTACTCCCCCTGCTTACAGCGCCAACTCGCTCACTGTATCCGACCCGCACATGCAGACGCCTACCGTGCAGGAATGGGGTTTGAGCATTCAGCAGCAAATTTCCAAAAACACTGTCGTCACCCTCAGCTACATCGGCAACCACGGCACGCACCTGTACGGTGGCTACGATTCCAACCAGACTGAATTTCGTTCCAACGGGTTCCTGGCCGCGTTTCAGGCGGCGCAGAACGGTGTCGACACACCATTGCTGACACAACTCATCTCCACCGACACACGCCACACTGCGGGGCAGACTGGCGTTGCTTTTTTGAAGGCCAACTATGCCGCCTACGTTACCCCGACCAATCCGCAGCATAACGATGTCGGCGGCCTAGCCAATGCGTTTGCCACCCGGCTGCAGCCATCCACGGCAACAAATCCGGACGGCACACAAACAAATCCCAACGGCGTTCCTCTGGTCGTGAGCTCCGGTCTTGGCGCGGGTTTCTTCAAACCATACTCGCAATATCTTGGCGGGTTATTCGTTCTCCAGACGCGCGACTACTCAAACTATAACGGCCTGCAGTTGCAGTTTGAGCGTCGCCTCACGAATGGCTTTCTCATCACAGCCAACTACACATACTCACGATCAATGGATGTTCGTTCTTACGACCCGGCCTTTACGGTCGTAGCCACAGGTTCTTCGCAATCCGCTGCGGGTACACCGTTCGACTATCACAATCCCTCGCTCAACTATGCTCCTTCCGACCTGGACAACACACACGTTGTCAATGGTTATTTCGTTTACCAACTGCCGTTCGGACACGACAAGATGTTCGGCGCGCACTGGAATCGGACTTTCGATCTCGTAGCCGGTGGCTGGGAAGTTGCGGGTGATGGTTATCTGCAATCTGGCCGACCTATCACGTTCTTCTCGGGATACAACACCTTTAGCGGCACGGTACAGACACCGGCTTCGTGCCTCGGCAGTTGCCCCAAGAACATGGGTGCGATCCACGTGGAAGCGAGTTCTGTTCCGGGCGGTGCAAACCAGACATTCTTCTACACCCCGGCTCAGCGTGCCCAGTTTTTCGTGCCCGCTGCGGGGTTGTTCTCCAACCTGGGCCGCAACTACTTCCGTCAGAACTATGTCTGGCAGGCGGACGCAACGTTGTCGAAGGCGTTCCGCATTTACAAGGAGCAGAACCTGCAGCTCCGGATAGAAGCGCAGAACATTTTCAACGTCATCACCTACGACACCTTCGGCTCGCAGAGCATTCAGTCGACCAGCAGCTTCACCCGCCTTAACCCAGCCACAGACGGCGTACTGAATAACTCCCCGCGCCGTATGCAGCTTTCCGCTAAATACAATTTTTAGTTGCAAGTATGAGTCAGGGAGAGTCACCACAAGTTCTGCGAACTTGTGGTGACTGATTCATCCAATAGCTGCGAGGGCCTCCGTGCGTGAGGCCAATCGCACACGCTTCAAAACGTTTTCATATATTCGATGAGCGCGCGCTTGTCCGCATCCGGCAGTGTTGCCCCGAACGTGTGCCCACGGTCCTGCACGAAATCGGGAGCGTTATCCATCAACAGGAATAACCCATTCACCATGCCGGACCCGGTGATGCCGCACAGCACATTGTCGAGCAGCTTATTTCTCCCAGAGTGTTCCCGTGGCGCCACGTGGACATTCGTGATCAGATCGATTGGAGTGTTGCGCGCCACACACACGCTGCTTCCCTCGTCGAACTCGAATCGACTCTTTTCCGTCGTGCGGCGAATTGACTTGAGCCCGGGTCGCCGCTCCGGCCAAAGCAACATTTCCATTCCACTCTCATACACCGCCAGCCTGCCGGCCACGGAGGGATCGCCGTTGTACAGTCCCACTGCGTTGTTGTGCAGAAACGGCGCTGTCGCCCAGACATTCGCCAGCGTTGGCGTACGGTAGTATCCCGTTCCTCCGGTCGCCCGCTTAGTAGGCAACGGGAGCAACGGAAGACGCGGATTGACGAGTCCACCCACACGCACTGGAGGAGAATTCTTATACGTCTCCGAGGAGAATTCTTCCCAGAGGTTTCCTCGCTCAGCGTTGGTCGCCAGCGCCCGTTCCGCGTTGGTACCGATCTCCGATACTGGGTACTTCTCATCGTCGGAGAGGAAATTTCCTTGCAGAAAATCGTTCTGAAGCACCGCCTCGCGAAACCATTTGCTCTCTGAGTCTTTGGAACCCGCCGGCGGCCGCTTGCTGGAGTGGCAGCGTGCGCAGTTCTCGGCGAACACGATCTCTCCGCGCGTCAGGACCGCCTCGTTCTTCGGCAGGTAGTGCGCGCCGCCGTCGGCATCCGCCAGATGCAGCGGTTCCATCGTACGCAGAAAAGACTCCAGTCCTTCCAGCCGGGCCACGGTTGCAGTCCAGCTTTCGTCGCAAGGTTTGCTTGCCTGTCGTGCGCGTTTCACATCGAACGGGGTCTGCGCCTTCTTGATGCCGTACACCGGGTCCACCAGCGTTGTCCACACTCCCGCGCAGAGGCCGATATTCAGATACCCGCGTAACGCGGCGCATGCCGTATCGTTCACTCCTGGCTTTTCCGTTGGATCGTCGAGGCAGGCTGCGCCGACGGAGTCCGCACCGTCCTTCAGCACGTTGAACACCTTCCGCGTGACGCCGTCTGCCGTTACGATGCCGTGCATCGGGCGGAAGTTCAGGTACGCAGTATTGTTGATCGTGCTCGCATTATCGATGTGGTCCGTGGCTACCTGCGAGGTGTCCGACGTTCCCGGCGGCTCGGCGTTTGCCACCTGCCAGCGAAAGTCGTTGGGCTTCAGCTCGCGGGTTGCGGGATACTTCGCCGTGTTGAATATCTGTTCGCGAAAATACTGGTTTCCAATCCCCGGATGAAGGTTGTGCCACTCCGGGTGTTCGGGATCGGCGGGCGGATGCAATGGGTTGAAGCCCACATGGCAGAACCCGCAGGCCACACCGATGAGATAGGGCGGTTCGATGAGCGCCGGATCGGCCAGATATTTCTTCAAGTCCCACGCCTTCGGGTCAAACTTCGGATTCTTGAACCGCCGCAGGCCAATGATGCCGGCGGGTTCGCCTACCGGACCCGTCACATCCTCTGGCGTGCAGGAATCGAGCCACAAGCCATATTGATCTGGCGCGATTGCCGGCGCGCAGTCCGGGTCGTTGATGACACCGAAGCGCTTGAACCTCTCGCCACGATAGCGTGAGTCGACGGCCTGCAGCAGGTCCACGGTTCCGTGCGATCTGATGGCCAGAATCCGCCACAACGCCTGATCGCCGACGACGTTGCGCTGGGCGTCCGTGTCGCCACCGGTCCAGACGTACCAGGTGTCACGGCCCTCGCGCTGCAACGGCGTGAGCCCCGCGTACCCCGCTGCATAACAGCTTTCTTTGCCATGGACACAGGTCATGGTACCGTCGCCGGCCCTCACGGAGACCTCGGGAACGCACCCCGCCATACTGAGAAGCAAGAGCGACAAAATCGCAACCCGGCGAAACATCGCGTACCTCGCAGCGTCCAGCGTCTCTCACCGTGCCCATACCCAGCGCCCGATTGTGTCACTTCCTGAACTGTCCTCACCGCGGCCGGTTATTCAACTCGATTTATCCACAGCCTGACTAGACCCTGTACGATTTCAATATTGCTGTCGGTGACGTACTGAGGGATCTCCAGTTGGTTTTCCGGCGAGTGTTCGACGAATTGAAATAATGGAAACTGGAGGCGCGATGGAAGAGTTTAGACGGCTAACACGCCTGCCGGCCTATGTGTTCAACATTACGAGTGAACTCAAGGCTGCAGCCCGCCGGCGTGGAGAAGACATCATCGATTTCGGCATGGGAAATCCTGATGGAGCAACACCGAAGTTCATCGTCGACAAGCTGATTGAGGCGGCGCAGAGGACGACTACGCACCGCTATTCGCTTTCGCGAGGCATTCCTCGACTGCGGAAGGCGATCTGCAACTGGTATGAGCGGCGATATGATGTGCATCTCGACCCCGAGACGGAGGCTATTGTCACCATCGGGTCGAAGGAAGGCATCGCGCACCTTTGCCTGGCGCTGTTGGACGAGCAGGACACGGTTGCCGTGCCCAATCCCAGCTATCCCATCCATATTTTTGGACCGGTGATTGCGGGCTCGCGGATCCAGAGCTTCGCGCTCGATGGCACCGATCAGGCGACGCTGCTGGAGAAGCTGGAGTACGAGCTGCCGCGTATGTCTCCGCGGCCAAAGATGTTGATTCTGAATTTTCCCGCGAACCCGACAGCAATGTGCGTGGACCTGTCATTCTTTGAGCGCCTGGTGCCTCTGTGCAAAGAACTCGGGATCTACATCGTGCACGACCTGGCGTATGCCGACATCACCTTCGATGGATACAAGGCCCCCAGCGTGATGCAGGTGCCGGGTGCGAAGGACATTGCTGTTGAGTTCTTCACGTTGTCGAAGAGCTACAACATGCCCGGATGGCGTGTGGGCTTCATGGTGGGTTGCCCCAAGCTGGTGTACGCGCTCGGGCGGATCAAAAGTTACTTCGACTATGGAACGTTTACGCCTATCCAGGTGGCTTCGATTGCCGCCCTCGAAGGGCCCCAGGACTGCGTGGCCGAGATTCGCGACATCTATAAAGCGCGCCGAGATGTGCTTGTGCCGGGCTTGAATAAACTCGGCTGGCAGGTCGATCTGCCGAAGGCGACGATGTTCGCCTGGGCCCGTATTCCGGAGCGGTATCGAGCGCTTGGCTCCGTCGAGTTCTCAAAGAAGCTGCTTGTCGACGCCAAAGTTGCCGTGAGCCCA
>Ga0207652_10002989_pt1 | contig 14120 bp, 13 predicted proteins | sample KBSC63BmetaG_FD_184334 | JGI IMG/M metagenome (GOLD analysis project Ga0207652, IMG submission 184334) | Corn rhizosphere microbial communities from Kellogg Biological Station, Michigan, USA - KBS C6-3B metaG (SPAdes) (version 2) | ecosystem: Host-associated > Plants > Roots > Rhizosphere ... | reverse complement strand
TGGCCTCAGTCGTGCTGAGACGGGATTTCGTTAAAGTCGTAAGGTCACGCGTCCCCTGCCCTACTAAATGGAAAGCCACAAGCGCCACGACAACGTTTATGTAGTTACTGATAATCAGAGCGCTTGGCAAAAATCCCGGGTGCGCGTTAGCGATACTATTAAGCCACAAGCTGATAAGTGCGGGTACCGGGAGTCCCCAAGCCAGCCATTGAAAGCCTTTTGCTATCAGCGTGAAACCAAGCCCTTCGGGTGTCTCCTTGATCAGCTCCGCGTAATCATGGAGTTTCGCGGCTCCATAAAAGGCAGCGAACCAGATGCCAATATACGGCAATAGAATTGCCAGCAGTAAACTATGGTACCCAGCAGAGGAGAGGTGATAATTGTGGACCGCCGCTTTATTAGCGGGAAGCAGCATGGCAAATCCAAGGTACGTGACAGCAAGGACTATGTACCACCGAATAGCACTGCTGACATGCGACATGCAGGGAGTCTCCTCTTATAAATACAAAGGTATATTATACATAGCTCGCTAGCAGATGTAGTATGAAATATAACTGTGCAATTTTCTTTTTAACGACATTGCTTGTGCTTAAGCGACACGTCCATGATAATGAGCCCCATGAATACTCGGGCTGGATTTTTGCGCAAGCGATCGGTAATCGTGTTGGGGATCGCTCTCTTGGTGCTCTACGCCATCATCCCGCAACTGGGTGGCTTCAAGCATAGCTGGCATTATCTCGGTCAAGCTGATCTTTACGATGTTCTGGGGGCTGCCGGCCTGGCAGTGCTTTCCTATTTTGCGGCTGGTGGTACGTATACTCTGCTGGCCATAAGGCCATTGCGGTATGGGCCTACAGTGCTGATTCAGCTGGCAAGCATGTTCGCGAATCGTATCTTGCCGGCGGGTATTGGCAGTATCGGCGTAAATTTTGCCTACCTAAAGCGTCAAAAGCACACCTCAGCCCAAGCCGCTACTGTAGTGGCGGTAAATAACGGGCTTGGTTTTGTCGGGCATGGATTAGTGATTCTCATCGCCCTCGGGCTTTACGATCAATCGCTTCACTGGCGGCTGGCTATTCATAGCTGGTACTGGCTCGTCATATTAGGGGTCGCAGGCGCCCTGGGCAGTATTAGCTTTGTCCCTCGGCTGCGGCGAAGTCTGCAGCGTCAACTACGGCAAATTGTGACGAGTCTTCTAAGCTACCGTCAAAGGCCCTACAGATTGTTCGGTGCCCTAGCTACTTCTATGGCTTTGACGCTATGCAATGTGCTTGGCCTATGGTTATGCGCCCAAGCCGTAGGCACTAACCTCTCCGTTGTGCAGGTTTTATTGGCCTTTACGCTCGGTATTGCCCTGGGGGCCGCCGCGCCAACTCCTGGCGGTTTGGGCGGGGTCGAGGGCGGTATGGTCGCCGGATTGGTTGGATTCCATGCCCCTGCTTCATTAGCCCTAGCGGCCGTGCTACTGTACCGGCTGTTTAATTTTTGGCTGGCTTTTCTCGCGGGGGCAGCGGCTTTTGCTTATGCCTCTCGCCGCCGTTACATCTGAATTCGATTGAAACGATTGACCGCGAAGGTAGCGCAAACTACGAACGCGACACTAATGACGGCCAGATCTTTGCCAAGGCCAAAGTGTGATTGATTGACGAGCAGAGACCGTAGCGCGTCTACCATGTAGCTGACGGGATTTATCGTGCTGATAATCCTCAGAACCGTTGGAACGTGTTCAAGTGGATAGAGTGCGCTCGACAGAAAGAAGAGCGGCATGACCAGCAGGTTATTTATGCCCTGAAAGCCCTGAAAGTCATCAACCATCGAAGCAATGCCGGCGCCGAAGCTGGTGAGAGCTAGGCTCATGAACACCAGTACGCCGAAGGCTGGTAGTACGAGCAGCCAATCGTGCGGACGGAAGCCAAAAATCAAAGCGATGAGGAACACCAGTAGTCCTTGGATGATAGAAATGGTAGCGCCGCCCAAGGCACTGCCGAGCAAGATGGTGCGTCGTTTCACTGGCGCGACCAAAAGCTCTGACAGAAAACCGAAGCGCTTATCCATGAGGATAATAATGCCCCAGAATACGGCGGATAACAGGACGGTCTGCGTAATGATGCCGGGGACCAGAAAGTTCAGGTAATTACCTTCGCCGGCCCGTCGGTAGATTGCCCCGATGCCGTAGCCGAGGGCAAGCATCAGAAGCAAAGGCTGTCCAAGCGTGCCGAGGATGCGCGATCCACTGCGTGTGTAGCGATAAACTTGCCGAAGCCAGAGTACGTAAACGATATCCATAGCTACCTCAGTGACTGATTTCTGCGGGCCATCCGCGCGTTAAGTCCGTCATTATTGCCCATTTCTGCCTCGTCACGTAGTGTTTCTCCGGTTAATTTCAGGTAGGCTGACTCCAGATTTTTGGTGCCCGTTTGTTTGGCGAGTTCCGGCGTTGTGCCGGTCGCTACTATCTTGCCGTGGTCGATAATGGCGATGCGGTCGGCCACGTCTTCGGCTTCATCCAAATAATGGGTGGTAAAAAAGATCGTCATGCCTTTTTCCTTGCTGAGGCGGCGCACGTACTCCCACATCAAATTGCGGGTTTGGGTATCAAGACCAAGCGTCGGCTCGTCGAGGAATAGAATTTTCGGCTCGTGAAGTAAGCCACGGGCGATCTCCAGTCGACGGCGCATGCCACCGGAGAATGTTTTGACCATCGAATCTTTACGTTTCCACAGCTCGACCAACTCCAGTAGCTCTTGAATGCGTGCCTGGCGTTCGACCTTAGGCACCTGATACAACGTGGCGTGCAGATACATGTTTTCGTAGGCGGATAGCTCTTCGTCTAAACTTGGGTCCTGAAAGACGATGCCAAACGCCTGCCGCGCGGCGTCTTGATCCTTTGTCACGTCAAAACCGTTGAGCGTGAGCTTACCGCTCGTGGGGCGCAGCATGGTGGTCATCATCTTAATGGTGGTGCTCTTGCCGGCGCCATTTGGCCCGAGAAATGCAAAAATTTCACCTCGATCAACCTTAAAGGTGATGCCATCAACAGCCGTGATCTTACCAAATTTTTTTACTACCGCGTCAGCGGCTATGAGTGTTTCTGCCATAGTTCGCGCTCTAGTATACAGCCAATGCTTTATTTTGTATAGGATGATTTCCCTTGCAACTAAAAACGCCCCTTTTGGGGCGCTTTTCTGTGCTCGCGAGATTGACTCCGCAGGTCAGCACTACCCATAAGCATAGGCTGATCGCCACGTAGTTACTGTAATAATTTTAACTCAAGCGGGATGATTGTAGCCACAGCCTATTACTCTTCTTTGTGTTCCGGCGTCTGGGCTTCAGTTTTTCCTTTTATAATCAGGCTAATAATGAGGATAACACCGATGAGTAGTATCACCGAGCCAACAATTGCCAGTAGTACGATAGCGGGTGTTTTTAGGAGCATAGTTTAGCGATTATAGGCTCGGCAGCGACGGTGGGCTGTGAAAAATTCAGCATTTTGGTAAAGTGTAGGGATTAATCTTGCTGGGAAGTGCCTCCAAAAGTGCCTGGGTAGTTCACTGAACTGCCCGTTCGAATCCTGACACAAAACAAGGTCGTCAAACGGATCGTTGATCCATTTACCGACCTTGGCTGGGGCGGAGGGATTCGCTTTGCTCGGAAGCGTCCTCGCAAAGTACCGGGGCAGTTCACTGAACTGCCCGTTCGAATCCTGACACAAAACAAGGTCGTCAAACGGATCGTTGATCCATTTACCGACCTTGGCTGGGGCGGAGGGATTCGAACCCCCGAATGCCAGGACCAAAACCTGGTGCCTTACCACTTGGCCACGCCCCATCGTCGTTTCTGAGCGAACAAGGGGTAATTTTAACCTAATTGCAGAGAGAAAACAATTTCTCGTATCTGTACAAACGAGCATAATTCTGCTAAAATAACAGATAAGTTTAGTAGCGATGGCAAAAAAGTTACCTTCCTCACCGGCTGATTATATTGAGCCCTTGAACATCAATGGCCTTGATGGGCGGATGCTGCACGTCCCGGCGCCCAAGGGCAAAACAGCTGAGATTCTCTTTGTCTACGGTCACCACTCCAGCCTTGAGCGCTGGTGGGGGCTGATGCAAGTCCTCAACCGCTACGCCGCCGTTACGATGCCCGACCTGCCAGGTTTTGGCGGCATGGACAGCTTTTACAGTATCGGCCGAAAACCGACTATCGACAACATGGCTGATTACCTCGCGGCTTTCATCAAGCTCCGATACAAGCGAAAAAAGGTGGCCATAGCTGGCATGAGTTTCGGTTTTATCGTGGCGACGCGTATGCTACAGCGGTATCCGGAGCTCACCAAAAAAGTCACTATGCTCGTCAGTATCGTCGGCTTTGCGCACCACGAAGATTTCACCTTTAGTAAGTCGCGATATTACACCTATCTCTGGGGTACTCGTTTGCTCTCGCGCAAACTTCCAGCTACCTTCTTTCGCTACGTTGCGCTGCATCCCTTTATCTTAAGAAACTTCTACGGCAAAACTCATAATGCCAAGCACAAATTCAAGCAAGCCACGAGCCCAGAAGAGTTGGAAATGCTCAAAGACGTCGAAGTCGGTCTCTGGCACGACAATGATGTGCAAACGTGGGCGTACACCACCGCCGAATTTTTAACCTTTGATAACACAAAAAAGCGAGTTGATTTGCCGGTGTGGCACGTGGCGGCCGAAGCTGATCACTTTTTTGATAATTTCCTGGTCGAACAGCACATGCGCGTTATTTTCAAAGACTATCACCAAACGAAGATTGACCTCACCACGCACGCTCCAAGCGTGATCGCCGACGAGAAAATGGCAGCACCCATGGTTCCGCCAAACCTACGACGCGCCCTCGGTCGGCTAAAGTGAATGCTATACTAAATATGAAGATGAAAATCGGGATTGTTTGTCCGTACGCCATCAACAAGCATGGCGGCGTGCAAGAAGTCATACTGTCGCTGAGAGACGGCTTGATCTCCAAGGGCCACAGCGTCAAAATTATCACGCCGTCGCCGCGAATTAAGGGCGTAGCCGAAGCGCCAGAAGGCGTGATTTACATCGGTAGCTCCACTGATTTTCGCTCGCCAATGCGCACCACTACCCAAGTATCCAATGTGGTCGACAACGAACTAATCGATGGCATTTTGGCTAAGGAGAAGTTTGATATCCTTCACTTTCACGAGCCATGGCAGCCACTACTCAGTCGCCAGCTTTTGCAGCGCTCTACTAGCGTCAATATCGCGACGTTCCACTCCAAGCTGCCAGAGACTATGATGAGCCGCACGGTCATCAAGGTGGTGACGCCATATTTAAAGTCGGTCATGCAGTACCTGCATGAACTAACTGCTGTATCTAATTCGGGCGCCGAGTACGCTGCTGGTCTTACCGATCAGCCGATAACCATAATTCCTAACGGAATTGATCTGGCTAAGTATCGTATGGCCGGCAAACCCCGGCCGTCTTCTCAGAAAACCATCCTTTTTATTGGACGCTTGGAGCGCCGCAAAGGCGCTAAATATCTGCTCCAGGCCTTTCAACTACTCGCCCAGGATAATCCTGACGTGCGACTGATCATTGCCGGTGACGGGCCAGAACGTGAACGATTGGAAATGCTGGCAGATGATCTTAAGCTGACCAATATCGAATTCTTGGGTTTTGTCAGCGAAGAGTTAAAAATGAAGCTGCTGCATGATACCGACTTGCTCTGCTCTCCAGCGGTCTACGGGGAAAGTTTCGGCATTGTGCTACTCGAAGCCATGGCCACCGGAACCGTCTGCGTGGCCGGTAATAATTCAGGCTACAACGATGTCATGCAAGGGATCGGCCAGCTGTCACTGGTTAATCCGCATGACACCGAAGAATTTGCCAGACGTCTTCATTTACTTTTGAACGAAGAAGCATTACGCAAGGTATGGCGCGAGTGGGCCGCCGAATACGTCAAACAATTCAGTTACCCCCGTGTCGTAGACCAATATGAAGAATTGTACCGAGAGGCACTGGCTCAACATGGCTACTCGAAGTAAGCGCCACCTCAAGATTGGCTATGTGCTTGATGATGGGCTGGATAAGCCTGATGGCGTGCAGCAGTATATCCTTAGTGTCGGCGAATGGATGCGTCACAAAGGTCATGACGTGCACTATCTGGTCGGCGAGACCAAGCGTGACGATCTAATAAATGTACATAGCCTCAGTCGTAATATTGGCGTCCGCTTCAATGGCGGTAACCGGCTCACCATTCCCTTGCCTACTAACACTCGAAAACTGCGCGAATTTTTACACACCGAACAATTTGACGTGCTGCACGTGCAAGTGCCCTACAGCCCAATGATGGGCGCGCGAGTGATTCAAGCGGCCAGCAAAAAAGTAGCCGTCGTTGGGACGTTTCATATCGCTCCCTACTCTGGCTTGGTCGCGCTGGGTACACGCGCGCTTGGCATATGGACGAGGAGCTCACTAAAACGTTTTGACGCGATGCTTAGCGTCTCCTCGACGGCCGCGGAGTTCGCGCGTCGGACCTTCAAGCTTGAAAGCAAAGTTCTGCCAAACACCGTGGATTACGGCTGGTTTCACAAAGCCCGGACATTTCCTGCGTATAAAGACAAAAAACTCACTATTCTTTTTTTGGGCCGCTTGGTGCCACGAAAGGGTTGTCGTGAATTGTTAGCTGCCGTTGGAGAATTGAGCCAGCGTGAGAGAGTCCCGACTTTTCGGGTAGTTATCTGTGGGCGGGGGCCAGAAGAGCCACAACTCAAACGTTTTGTAGCCAAGCTTGGGCTGGAAGACGCCGTGGAGTTTAAAGGCTTTGTGAGCGAGCAGGATAAGCCTCGCTACTATGCCTCTGCTGACATCGCTGTTTTTCCGAGCAGTGGTGGCGAGAGTTTTGGTATCGTACTCCTCGAGGCGATGGCCAGCGGCAAAGCAGCAGTGCTTGCCGGTGATAATCCAGGCTATAGTTCTGTTCTGGCCGACAAGCCAGAACTCCTATTTGATCCGCATGACCCTCATGCGCTGGCTGATTTACTCGAGAAATACTTGCGCGACACGAAGCTCAGGCAGCAAACGAAGCGTTGGGGAGCGGCGTACAGCAAGAACTTCGATGTCGATGTCGTCGGGACCAAGCTGCTACGGGTCTATCGCCAGGCATTGCATAAACATCGACGGCAATAGATAATACAAACGATGGTACACTTCCGCAGAGATTCAGATATACCCGAGGTCGCTCTGACTATTTCCTTTAAGACGTTTGTCCGTCTGACACTTTTAATCGTAGCCACTATCGCCATATTATCGGCCGTACACAAGGCTTCACACGCGCTACTGCTTATCTTCACCGCGTTTTTCCTAGCGTTAGCCTTAAATGGGCCCGTGCACTGGTTGAGCCTACAATTACCAGGCAAGAAGCGTGGTAATCGAACGTTGGCAACCACGCTTTCATACTTAATAATCATTCTGTTACTCGGTGGCTTTTTGGCCAGCATCGTGCCACCGCTCACTCATCAGACCGAGTCGTTTATCAATAGCGCGCCGAAGATTGTACGAGACTTTCGCAGTCAAGATAGTGCCACCGGGCGCTTTATCCGGCAACACCACCTCGAAAAACAGGTCGACAATGTCTCGCGCCAATTAAATGATCGACTTAAGCATCTCGGTGGTACTGCCTTTTCAACTTTTCAAAAGGTTGGTAGTAGCGTCTTTTCTTTGCTAACTATCTTAGTCCTGACGTTCATGATGCTGGTCGAAGGACCGCGCTGGCTTAATTTCGCCCGAGAGGTTGTGCCTGATCATCACCATTCTTTGTACGATCGACTATCCGCTGATATGTACAAAGTGGTAAAGGGTTATGTCAACGGACAGGTACTCCTAGCCAGTCTGGCTTCACTATTGATTGTGCCGGCGATTTTGGTGCTGCACATCGGCTATCCGGCAGCGCTGATGGTGGTGGTTTTTATCTGTGGTCTAATCCCCATGGTAGGACACACGATCGGCGCGATTATTGTAACGCTTGTGGCGCTGTTTCACTCTACCTCGTCGGCGGTGATCATTCTAATCTACTACATTTTGTATCAGCAGATTGAGAATTATCTCATTCAGCCACGCATCCAGGCTAACACGACCAATATGTCGCCGTTATTGGTGTTTTCGGCTGTGATCGTCGGCGTCAGTTTTGGCGGTCTTTTTGGTGGCCTGGTAGCCATCCCTGTCGCGGGCTGCCTGCGCATTGCCCTCCTAGAATATCTACGCAACCAAAAAATTATTGATACCCCCGAGTTCGAAAAAGCTACAAGCGAAACCAAATAGGGCCGTGTTCAGCATCGCGGACGCCGATCCCTTGATTCATAAGCGCGTCCCTAATTGCGTCGGACTGTGCCCAATCTTGAGCCTGGCGAGCGGCTTCACGCTCGACGAGCAGGTTTTTTTGCTCGTCGCTGATGTCTGTAGAAGTGCCTAGGCTCAGGCCAAGGAGCGCGTCGAGTTGGCTGAGGAGCTTTTCAAAGTCCTTTAGGTTGGCCGGAGCCAGCAGCTGCCCCTTGATTACATCGCTAAAAGCGCTTAAGGCGGCTAGTGCCAGCGGCGTGTTGAGATCATCAAGCATGAAATTAAGCATGTCTGCCGTGACCCGTTCAAAAATCTCGCTGTCATCAGCAGGTTTGTCTACGGCCTGCCACCGCAGATCGGCCATGGCGCGGTAACCTTGGAGACGGTTCTGAGCCGCATGCAGGCTCTCCCAGCTGAACTTGGATTGGCTGCGGTAGTGAGATTCTAATACATGCAAACGAAGCGCCAGCGGTGTAATATCCCGTTCGGTAACATCCTGTAAGCGAATGCCGTTACCAAGTGACTTGGAGATTTTTTCGTTCTCAATGAGTACGTGGTTGCTATGGAGCCAGTAGTTGGCGAAGCGTTTACCAGTAGCGGCTTCACTTTGAGCGATTTCATTGGTATGGTGTACCGGGACATGATCTATGCCGCCAGTATGGATATCAAGGGTTTCGCCGAGGTATTTCATGCTCATGGCTGAGCATTCGATGTGCCAGCCGGGGAAGCCTTTGCCCCAGGGGCTATCCCACTCCATGTCGCGCTGATGATCTTTCGGCGAAAACTTCCAGAGTGCGAAGTCCCAGGGTTGACGTTTTTGGCTATTAACTGACACGCGAGCGCCAGCTTGTTGTTCGTCGAGGTCCAGCTGCGCGAAGGCTTGATAGGCCGGAAACTTGGCCGTATCATAATAAACGCCGTCGTCGATGGTGTAGGTGTAGCCCTTGGCTTCCAACTTTTGAATGAGTTCAATTTGCTCGGGAATATGCTCTGTGGCTTTAGCTATGTGATCCGGCTGCAACATATTGAGTTGCTTCATGCCGGCCAGAAAATCTTCGGTATAAAACTGAGCAATTTCCCAGGCAGTTTTACCCTCTCGGCGGGCACCCTTTTCAAGCTTGTCCTCGCCTTCGTCGGCGTCACTGACCAAGTGCCCAACATCGGTAATGTTCATTACCCACGTGGTCTTAAGACCGCTCGCCTGAAGTGTTCTAACGAGGCTATCCATGCGGATATAGGTGAACCAATGACCAACGTGGGCGAAGTCATAAACTGTTGGTCCGCACGTGTAGATGCTGGTCTGCCCCGGTTGCAGCGGTTTAATCTCTTCAACTTGTCGCGAAAGTGTATTGTAGAGCTTCATCATCCATCCTTATCCAGTGTAGCAAGCAGCATATTTGCGTTGCTGGCAAATTCAGACTTCACATCGTCCAGAGAACGGCCATCTGTTAGCTTAAATCCGCTGGCAAAAGCATGTCCGCCCCCGCCGAACATCTCGCCCAGTTTGGCGGCTATCGGCGCACTCGGGTTGCAGCGAATAGCTCCCGTGATCTTGCCATCAGCGTAGTGCTTAAAAACCACTGCCACCTGCACGCCGGCGGTTTGCAGGAGGTCATTTTGTATAAGCGGCGCAGGATTGTATAGCGGACTGTATTGGGTAATTTCGTTTTGGGGTATTGTGACGAGCGCTAACCTGCCGTCATCACTAAATTCGGCTCTTTTGATTAGTTCTCCCTTATATCGAAAAATTTCAGGTTGCATTTTTCCGTACTCGCGGCGTAGTTCCTCAAGTTGCGGGCGGTTTACGTCAGCTTCGACCATTTCTGCCATCAGTCTGTACGTTTGACTGCTCGCCAACTGGTTCGTCAAGCCTTGAGTATCACCGAGGATCGAAGTCATTATGAACTCCTGGGCTGATTTGGAAAGGGGCCAATTGAATTCCTTGGCGAGTAAATAGATGAGCTCGCCCGTCGAAGCCCTCTGGTGGTCATTGATAGTAACGGTGGCAAAGGGTATGAGGTTTTCAACAACTTCATGATGATCAAGCACGATACACGGTTTAGCGGCAACCCAGCCCTGTTGCCCAGAAGCGCTTAGTTTTTCAAAAAGCGTCATGGTGGAAGCGTCAACAACAATGCTTAGATCAAATTGCTTTGGCAACTCACTTTGTACGCGATCCCAACCCGCCAGATATCGAAGGTAGGTTGGCATATCGACTGCGCAGTACAGATAGACCTGCTTGCCCATGTCGCCCAGGATTGATTCAAGCGCCAGTGCGCTACCCAGACTATCGCCATCGGGATTGTCGGCTTGCAGCACTACAATGCGCTGAGCGTCGGTTACTAATTGCTTGATTCGGCCTTGGTCGGGATACATCTTCTCTATTGTAGAGGCTCCCCTGTAAATTAAGAAATCAGAGGTTTTGGCGACCTTCTAGCGCTCTGCCGAGCGTGATCTGGTCGGCGTATTCCAGGTCGACGCCTATGGGCAGACCACGCGCCAATCGAGACATCTTGACCCCTGTTTCAGCCAGTTGTTGCTGGATATACAATGCAGTCGATTCACCTTCGACACTGGCATTAGTTGCCAAAATGATTTCTTTGACCCTGTCCTCCTTGACGCGCTGAACGAGCTCTGCGATATGGAGCTGCTCAGGCCCGATACCGTCGATCGGCGACACAAGACCGCCGAGGACATGGTATGTGCCGTTGAACTGTCCGGTGCGCTCCAGCGCTACCAAATCAAACGGCTCGGCGACCACTGCAATAATTGTTTTGTCCCGCCGGGGGTCCGTATAAAGATCGGATAATTTCTGCCCGGCCGGTACCAGGGCGAACGTTTTTTCACAGTAACCAATGCTGGTTTGCAGTCGGGTGAGCGTGTCCGCCAGCTTTGCGGGTGAGTCACTCGGATGGCGCACCAGGTAATACGCATAGCGCTCAGCCGTCCGCGGGCCGACGCCGGGCAACAGCCCAAATGCTTCAATCAAATCAGTCAATGCCGGGGGCAAGATTGCCATGATATCAAGAGTTACAAGCCGAGATTACCCAAAGCGCCCATCATTGGTTGCATTTTTTCGGCAGCCACGCGTTGGCTTTCCTGAATAGCAAGCTTAACCGCGTCTTCAATCCAGCGTTCGAGCTGTTCGATGTCATCCAAATCGACCGCTTCAGGATCAATGTGAATTTTTTTAATCTTCTGTTCGCCCGTGATTTCGACACGCACGGCGCCGTCACCTTCTTCGATTGTAATAATCTGCTTTTCGAGCTCTTTCTGGATTTTCTTGACGCGCATGAGCATCTTAGCCTGATCAAATCGACTCATCTTCTGTCCTCCCTATACATCATCTAGTATAACAGAGGTTTTAGGGCCGCTCGCGAAATGTAGCTTTGGTCACGCTATTGTTCGGCCAAGCAATATAATAAGATCGCAGGTTATACCAGCAACTCAGACCAACAGCGACGAGAATGACTCCGACACCGATTGCCCGCGCCAATGGATTAAATGGAAACTTTTGCAGCCACTCACGAAGCAAGTAAGCCAGGCCGGCTGCTACAAAGACGTAAAGGAGCGGCACCACTAAACTGAGACTGACGGCACCATGAAGACCGATGACAAGTAGGCTTAGCATAAATAACCCAATGAGCAAACGACTGCGCCCGGCTTTTAGGTTGGTCAAATAAAAATACAAACCTATCAAGCACGCTGCCAGGGTAAAAATATCAAGGATTGGTAAACGGCCAAGCCATTGCTCTGGATACTGAGGGCCGCGGACGAATAAGTGCACCGGTACCGCGACGAACTGCTTGATAATCTCATGATATGAACCAAAATGTGCTGGTAGGCCAAGCCAGAGCTTTAGATTTGATAAGTCTCGCAAGCGCCAAATTAAGAGCGGTAGCCATATCAGGCCGCAAAAAACGTAAAATAACCTGGCGCGCCAAAGAGAGAATGCGCGCCAGCCTTCTCGTATGGCTGATCGCTGCATATACATCATGTAGAGTACGACCCAGATGAGCCCCGGTACATATATAAAGACTCCCCAAAGCAGCAGACTGCCATAATGCCAGAGTCGGCTGCCGGGCTTTTCCTGGTAGCCAATGTAAAACGCCAGCAGCAAAGGTGCAGCCACTAAGTAAAGCGTGTCAAAACCGGCCAAGCGGCTGCTGTGCAGTACCCAGGCGCTGGTAGCGAAAAGTAAACTAGTCAATAAAGCGGTTCGGTTGCTATGCCAGCGGTACACTATCCAGACAAAGCCGGCCACCGCTAGTAGCCCAATAAGCACGTTAGGCACTCTTAGAACACTTATATGCTGCTGGCCAACTAGCTTGAAGGCCGCTGAGCGTAAAATAGCTAGTGAGAGGTAAAACGGGTGATGATATATGCCGTGCCAACCGAGGGACGTGGTAGAAGTGAGCTTCTCAGTGGCCGAAATGCCAGGCACCAGCGACGCCAACCGCCACAAATAAAGGCTTACCAAGGCCACACTGGCCACAGCTATGTAAATGAATTCTCGCCCACTAAACCCAGAACTGTTTTTGAAGCGCATTATCCATGATTATACCGTGTTAACGGCTAGCCAGCGAACGGATCGTAATGCTTGGTGTCTACGGAGCGGAAACGCTGTTTTTCATTGTCGAAATACAGCTCGACCGCGCCAGTTGGCCCGTTACGGTGTTTTTTGATAAATATGTCTGTCAATTTCTTGCGGTCGGTCTCGGGATTGTAATATTCCTCGCGGTAAATGAAAGCGACGACGTCGGCATCTTGCTCGATGGAGCCCGATTCGCGCAGGTCAGCTAACTGCGGTATCTGTGGGCTACGACTTTCCACCGAACGACTAAGCTGACTTAGCGCCAACACCGGAACGTTCAGTTCACGAGCAACACCTTTAAGACCCCGGGAAATCTCGGAGATCTCCTGAACGCGGTTGCCCTCCCCACCAAATCGACTGCCACCGCTCATCAGCTGCAGATAGTCAACGATGATCAGGCCTAAGGGTCGCTGATGGGCTTCGCGACGGGCTTTGGTGCGCAGATCGCTGATGGTAATACCCGGCGTGTCGTCGATATAAATTTGCGCTTCGCTCAAAGTGCCCATCGCCTGTCCAATTTTTTCGAAGTCGGCATCGGTCAAATTGCCGGTGCGCAGCGCCCAGGCGTCAACACCTGATTCCATGGACAGCAATCGGTCAACGAGCTGTTCTTTGCTCATTTCCAGGCTGAAAATCAACACCGGCTGATTGGCCTGCACGGCCACATTATGAGCAAAGTTCAGGGCCAGCGCGGTCTTTCCCATCGAAGGACGGGCGGCCAGAATGACCAGGTCAGAGCGCTGAAAACCGGCTAGTTTTTCATCAATATCCTTAAAGCCGGAAGGTATACCACGAATTTTTTGCTTGTCTTTGTGCAAGTCGTCCAATCGGTCAAAGCTTTCGGCCAAGATTGCTTCCAGGCTGATGACACTTTGTTTGACATGCGTCTGGCTCACTTCAAACAATCTTGTCTCGGCTTCTTCGATGAGCTCACGCAACTGCTTGGATTCATCGTAGCCCAGGCCAACGATATCGTTCGAGGCGGCAATCAACCGCCGACGCAAAGCCTTTTGCGCCACGATGTCAGCATATTGCTCGACGTGGGCGGCTGTGGGGACAAAGTTAGTTAACTCGGTCAGGTAGCCTGGGCCGCCGACACTATCAAGGTAGCCATTGTTTTTTAATTTGTCAGTAAGCGTTAGCACGTCGACTGCTTCATGCGCTTCATAAAGCTGCATAACCGCCTCATAGATGCGCTG
>Ga0207652_10002987_pt1 | contig 14123 bp, 12 predicted proteins | sample KBSC63BmetaG_FD_184334 | JGI IMG/M metagenome (GOLD analysis project Ga0207652, IMG submission 184334) | Corn rhizosphere microbial communities from Kellogg Biological Station, Michigan, USA - KBS C6-3B metaG (SPAdes) (version 2) | ecosystem: Host-associated > Plants > Roots > Rhizosphere ... | reverse complement strand
CGCAGGGAAGAACATCACGGTCTTGGGCGACGCGGCATCGACGACGCGGCGCGTGTTCGTGCCCACGCGCGTCCGTCGCGCGAGCACGCCGAGGTAGAGCGTCTCGAGGTGCGCGAACGAGGCGTACGGCCCTTCAATGGTCATCACGGTTTCCCACGGCGCGATCGGATCCCCATCGTAGAGCGCGTGCACCACAAGCGTGTTCCAGTCGTCCGAACAGAGTGTCAGGATCGCGATCGCCTCGTCCATCCCGCCCAGATACGCGTGCGCCTTGCCGAACACCTGCATCATGACGCGCGGTGAATGTCCGTCCTCGATCAATATTTCGCGGGCGCGGACGAAGTACTTGTCGGAATAGTATCCCTCCCGCATGCGCTCAACGGGAAGGTGGAAGACCGAGGGATCGAGGCGGACGGGCATGGGGGACCGAGAGCGGGAAGGGGAACCGGCACTGGATCGAGGCGATGCGAGAGCGAAATGGCTGCCTGCCGTCATGTGTATGCGCGTTTCTCACGTTCCGCCAGCATGCTCTGCACGGGTGCGCACATCGGCAGGCCCGTCATGGTCCCTTTCAGGAGTGCGTCGCGTCGCAGCGCCGCATCCGAATGCTCGGCGCGAACTTCATGATGGTGGATTTTGACGCCGAACTCGCTGGCGTTCGCCGGCTGCCGCCTGGCAGTCCCGCCGATGCCGCCGGCGTGCTGCACAATCACCTCAAGCATGTGATGAAGCGCCGGCACGGGGTCTGGAAGGTACTGGCGGCTCAGAACACCTTAATCGCGCAGCCGTAAGCGCCGGCGGCGTCAACCGCGATTGGGGAGACAAATCAGAGAGTTGCGCCCTGGATCTTTTGATGCTCGCAATGTGACCGCTGTCAATTGCGCTCACGCGTGTAGTCCAGTCCGACCACGCCGCTCGGGTACGGAGTCGCCGCCTTGAAGGTGAACGTCGCGTGCACGCCCTCCGGCAGCAGTCGCTTGCCGCCGCCCAGCGTGAGCGGGTAGACAAGCAGATGCAGCTCGTCCACCAGATCATGTGCCAGGAGAGCGTGGACGAGCTGGCTGCTGCCGTCCGTCAGGATGTTCCTGCCCGGCTCGGACTTCAGGGAGCGCACCGACTCGATCACGTTGTCGCGAATGATCGTGGTGTTCCGCCAAATGGGCTCCTTGAGCGTGCGCGAGACCACGTACTTCCGGGGCGCATTCATCATGTCTCCGAACAGATCGCCCGCCGGCATGGGCTCGAAGGCCTGTGCGTGGGTGACATACGTACGGCGGCCGAGGAGGAATGCGTCGGTGTCCTTCATGAGCGCCGCGAAACTCTGCCCGATGTCATCGTGCCAGTAGGGCCAGGTCCAGCCGCCGTGCTCAAACCCGCCATCGCGATCTTCATCCTTGCCGCCGGGTGCCTGGATCACGCCGTCCAGCGAAACGAACTCGGACACAATGAGCTTTCTCATGGGATGCGTCTCCGTGATGGGACCTGGATTGTTGGGGTGTCTGGCGCGCTGCGAGGTTTGAGAACGGGGCCTCCCGAGGTCTTCATCCACACGTCGAACGAACGAGGCTTCGATCGACAGCGACTGTACGGTCAGGGTCAGAGTCGATTGATTTTCAATCGACTCTGACCCCATTGATCTCTCTCATTTTCACGCAGACCTGTGATGATTATGCCCAATTCCGTTCTCATTCGCCCTGTCCGGCAATCGGACCGGGCCGGCTGGACGCCGCTCTGGGACGGGTACAACGCATTTTACGGCCGGAGCGGTACGACGGCTCTTCCGGATGACATCACCGAAACGACCTGGCGCCGCTTTTTCGACCGCTCGGAGCCGGTGTTCGCGCTCGTGGCGGAAGATGCTGGCAGGCTTGTCGGCCTCACGCATTATCTCTTGCATCGCAGCACGACGAGGATCGAGCTGACCTGCTATCTGCAGGACCTGTTTACAGCGTCGACCGAGCGCGGCCGAGGGATCGGGAGAGCTCTGATCCAGGGGGTATACGAACAGGCACGATCCGCGGGCATTAATCGGGTCTACTGGCAGACCCAGGAATCAAACGCGCCGGCGCGTATGCTGTATGACAAGCTGGCCAGGCACGTCGGGTTCATCGTCTACAGCGCTGAACTGTGACCGCGGATGACTCTTGGAGAATCAACAGGAATCAAAAGGGTCAGAGTCGATTGATTTTCAATCGACTCTGACCCCATTGAAAATCAATCGACTCTGACCCCTTTGATCCGGCCCTAGCGATCCACCTGGGCCATTTGCTTCGCGCTGTAGCGCGGACCGGCCACCTTCCCGGGCGCGAGCGCCGCATCCAGCGCCGCCATCTCGTCGGCCGTGAGCGACACGGCCAGCGCGCCAACGTTCTCCTCCAGATACGCCCGCCGCCTGGTCCCAGGAATCGGCACGATGTCCGACCCTTTGTGCAGCAGCCAGGCGAGCGCGATCTGCGCCGGCGTCGCGCCCTTCCGGTCGGCCAGCTCGCGCACGGCCGCCGCGGCCCGCACGTTGGCGTCGAAATTCTCCCCCTGATAGCGCGGGTCGCCGCGGCGGAAGTCGCCCTCGGGATACTCTTCGGCGCGCTTCACGGCGCCAGTGAGGAAACCGCGGCCCAGTGGCGCAAACGGCACCAGCCCGATCCCGAGCTCGCGGAGCAGCGGGATGATGTCGGGCTCGAGATTGCGCTCCCACAGCGAGTACTCGCTCTGGAGCGCGGAGATCGGATGCACGGCATGTGCGCGTCGAATCGTCTGTACCCCCGCCTCGGAAAGGCCGAGGAAGCGCACTTTTCCCTCGCTCACGAGATCGGCCATGGTGCCGACGACATCCTCGATCGGTACGGCCGGGTCGACGCGATGCTGGTAGAGCAGGTCGATGCGGTCGGTGGCGAGGCGGCGCAGCGAACCCTCGACGGCCTCGCGGATGTGCGCCGGCCGACTGTCCATGCCGGCAATGGCGCCGTTCGCGTCGAACGCGAAGCCGAACTTGGTCGCGATCACAAGGCGGTCGCGTGTGCCACCACCGAGCGCCTTGAGCGCGCGGGCCAGCAGTTCCTCGTTAACGTAGGGGCCGTACGCCTCGGCCGTGTCAACGAATGTCACGCCAAGCTCGATGGCTCGGTGAATGGTGGCAACGGACTCGCGCTCGTCGCGATCTTCGGCGGCGCCGTAGGCATGACTCATGCCCATCAGGCCCAGGCCAAGCGCCGAGACGGCCAGCCCCTGCGTGCCGAGCGTGCGTGCTGTCAGCATGTATGATGTACGTGTCAAAGGACGCGAGACGCCTTGCTCTGCTACTGCTCTTCGTTCAAGTGCTTCAGCCAATCTACCGTATTGATGAAGAAGGAATCACATGCGGATCGGCATTCTCGGTTCGGGGCTGATGGGCGGAAAGCTGGGGACGCTCTTCGCTCGCGCAGGACACGAGGTGGTCTTCAGCTACGCGCGCAGCAGGAAGAAGCTGGAGCGCCTTGCGCGAGATGCCGGGACGAACGCGCGGGCTGGCTCACCGCGTGAGGCCGCGGAGCACGCGGACGCGCTCCTGCTCGCGGTGCACTGGTCGCGCGTTGATGATGTGTTGCACCAGACAGGCGACCTGTCGGGCAGTGTACTCGTGAGCTGCACGCTGCCAATGAATGCCGACGATACCGAGCTCGTCGTCGCGCACAACTCCTCGGGTGCGGAGCAGCTGGCAGAGCGGGTTGCGGGAGCGCGGGTCGTTTCGGCGTTCAACACCGTGCCCAGCGAGGTGCTCTTCGGCGTGTTCGAGGGTCGGGGCAAGGACGCCCGGCCCAGCCTGGTGTACTGCGGCGACGACGCGGATGCCAAGGCCGCAGCCGCCAGGCTCATCCGCGATGTCGGCTTCGACCCGCTGGACACAGGTCCGCTGCGCACGGCCCGCTTTACCGAGCCGTTCGCGCTACTCGTTGCACGACTCGCGTACGAGACTGACGGTGGACCGGAACTGGCGTACCGATTCGAGCGGTATGCGCAGCGGCGCTAGCATTGGCTGCGACCCTTGGCCACTCTGGCGACCCTGGCAACGCCAGCGCTTCAAGCGACGCTACAGGACTCGCACTGATCCACTACTCACGCCGGCTGCGGTGGCCGACCCGGTAGCGGTCTCCCACCGGCCATGGACACGGGGTTCAGCAGCTCCTCCACCCGCTCCCGCGTCAGCAGTCCCTGCTCGATCACGATCTCGTACACGCTCCGTCCGCTGTCGAGCGCGGCCCGCGCAACTTTGGTCGCCGCCTCGTAGCCGATCTCCGGCAACAGCGCCGTTACGATCCCCACCGAGTGCGTCACGAACCAGCGCATCCGTTCGGGATTGGCGGTAATACCGCTGACGCACCGCTCGCGGAGCGTGTTGCACGCGTTCCGCATGGACTGCAGCGCGCCAAGCAGCCGGAAGGCGATCACGGGCTCGAACACGTTGAGCTGCAGTTGCCCCGCCTCCGCCGCCATGGTCACCGTTACGTCGCCGCCGATCACGTCGAAGCACACCTGATTCACCACCTCGGGGATCACCGGATTCACCTTGCCCGGCATGATCGAGGAGCCCGGCTGGCATGCCGGCAGATTGATCTCCCCCAGCCCCGCGCGCGGGCCCGAACTGAGCAGCCGCAGGTCGTTGCAGATCTTGGAGAGCTTCACGGCGCACCGCTTGAGCACGCCCGAGAGCTGGACGAACACCCCGGTGTCGGCGGTCGCCTCGACGAGATCCGGCGCGGTAATGAGCGCGAGCCCCGTTACGGCGGACAGATGACGCCGCACGCACTCGGCATAGCCCGGGGGCGCCGCGATTCCGGTGCCGATGGCCGTCGCACCCATGTTGATCTCGCGGATGAGCCGTTGCGTTTCACCCAGCCGGTCAATGTCCTCGACGATGGTATGGCCGAACGCGCTGAACTCTTGGCCCAGCGTCATGGGAACCGCGTCCTGGAGCTGCGTGCGCCCCATCTTCACGAGCCCCGCGAACTCGCTGCCGCGCTCCAGGAACGCGCCCGCCAGCTCATGCATCGCCAGCTTGAGCTCGTCAATTCCCGCGTGCAGCGCGAGCTTCAGCGCCGTGGGATATACGTCATTCGTGGACTGCGAGAGATTGACGTGGTTGTTGGGGTGCACTTCGTCGTACTCGCCGCGGTTGTGGCCGAGCAGCTCGAGCGCGCGATTCGCGATGACCTCGTTGGCGTTCATGTTCGTGGAGGTCCCCGCGCCGCCCTGGATCATGTCCACCATGAAGTGCTCGTGGTGGCGGCCCATCCGGATCTCGCGCGCCGCCTGGACGATGGCGTCGCACCGCTCCTGGTCGAGCAGGCCCAGCTCCAGGTTCGCCAGCGCGGCGGCCTGCTTCACGGCGGCCAGCGCGCCCACGAGTGTCGGGAATTCCCGCAGAGGTACTCCGGTAATCGGGAAATTCTCCAGCGCGCGCAGCGTCTGAATGCCGTACAGCGCGTCGTCCGGTACTTCGCGCTCGCCCAGCAGATCATGCTCGGTGCGGCGCCGTCCCCCCACGAAGCCAAACGAACGGCCGCGTCCCACGAGCGTCGCGTCCGCAGACTGGAGCCGCCGGGAGATCGTGCGCGCCGCGCGGGTGACGAGCGCGGCGAACAGGGCGGGCCGGTCGTGCAGCAGCGACTGCATGTCCAGCATGTTCCAGTACACGATGGTCGTGGGCTCGAGCGTGCGCGCGGTGGTACCGTGTGGCTCATCGGCCTCGAGCAGCACGCCTTCGCCCAGTGCCTCGCCCACACCCAGCGTGGCAAGCCGCACGGGACGGCCGTCGGTGCCCTTTTCGACCGCGATACTGCCCTGTTCGATCAGCGCGAACAGCCGTCTAGGGTCGCCTTCACCAAAAATGGGCCGGTCCGCATCGAACGATGCCCGGTCCATCACGGCGGCGAGCGCATCCAGATCGGCGTCCGCAAATCCGTCAAAGAACTGGAAGTGCCGGAGCGCGGAGTGCGAAGCGGTGGTTTCCATATCCCGCAGAAGGTACATCCGAAGAATGACTGGCGGCAACGGCTCGCCGCAGGGTATTCTCCCCGCCATGTCGAGATGGGAAGTACAACTGCTCTGTGTCGCCCTGGTCGCGATCGATCTGGTCACCCGCACCTGGCGCATTCAGTGGATTCTGCGCGGCATGCGCTTCGTGGTGCCCTTTGGCGAGGCATTCACCCTGAACGTGGTGGGTGACACGGCCTCGGCCATTACCCCGCTGCGGATAGGTGGAGAGCCCGCGCGCATCGCGGCCATGACGCACGCGAAAGTGCCCGTGGCTGGAGGCGTCGTGGCCATCCTCATCGAGATCCTGGTGATGTGGCCCGTCATCATCGCGGCAGCGGGCTGGCTGGCGCTCATCTATGCCCCCACCTGGTGGCACGAATCCGCGCCCGCGCTGGGCGACTCGCTGCGCCACGGCTGGCCCTGGTTCGCAGGCGTGCTGATCTTCAGCGTGGTGGCGTGGCTCGTCAGCCGGCGCTTATTTCCCCGGGCGTCGCGCAGCATGCGGCGCGGTACGCGGCGCGCATGGGCCTTCGCGCGCCGCATGCCGGCGTGGCCGCTCATTGCGTCCGTTCCCGTCACGCTCGTGAGCCTCGCCGCCCGCGTGGCCATCCTGCCCGTGCTCGCGCTCTCGCTCCCTGACCCGCCCGCCATGGGGCCGCTCTTCTTCGCGTCCTTCACTCTGCTCTACAGCCAGCTCGTGCTGCCCACGCCATCGGGTGTGGGCGCGGTGGACCTGGGCTTCCTGGCCGGCGCCGCCGGCGACCTGGGCGGCCACCACACCTCCATGCTGCTCATCTGGCGCTTCTACACGACGTTCGTGCCGGTGGCGCTCGGCATTTTCCTGGGTCTGCAGCGCTATGGGCGCGACGCGGTCGTGGCGCTCCTCCAGGGACGCACGCACGTGAGCGCCGCGCCGGCTCCGCCGCTCGACGATGACGACTGAACGCGTACGCACTCACCGCAGGACGTTCTCACTTACGAACCGGGAGGCAGCGTGACCATCTCGAGACGGCGATTTCTCGAAAGCGGAGCGATGGGTGCCGCAGCCGCCGCGGCTGCCGCAGCCGGCGGAATGTCGCTGGCGCACCCGCTACTCGCGGAATCTGTTCCGAGCGACGTCGCGCTCGGGCGTGGTACCCTTGCCGGACGACCCACCGTGGTCGCCTCGGCCAACGGGCTGCGCGGCGTGGCGAAGGCATACGAGATGATGACGCAGGGCGCCGACCCGCTCGACGCCGCCATCGCCGGCGTGAACATCCAGGAGCTCGATCCCAACGATCATTCCGTGGGACTCGGCGGCCTGCCCAACGAAGACGGCGTGGTGCAGCTCGACGCATCGTGCATGCACGGTCCCAGCCGCAGAGCGGGAGCCGTTGGTGCCATCGAGGACATCGCCACGCCCTCGCTCGTGGCCAAGGCCATCATGGACTACACCGACCACATCATGCTGGTGGGCGAAGGCGCGCGGAAGTTCGCCATCGAGATGGGATTCAAGCCGCAGAACCTGCTCACCGACGAGAGCCGGCAGATGTGGCTGCGCTGGAAGGCAAACCTCAACCCGGACGACAACTGGCTGGACCACAAGGGCGACGTGAAAATCGCGTTCACGCACGGCACCATCAACATGAACGCGGTAAATGCCACGGGCGACATCGGGAGCGTGACCACCACGAGCGGACTCTCGTGGAAGATCCCCGGTCGCGTGGGTGACAGTCCGATCATCGGCGCGGGCCAGTACTGCGACAACGACGTCGGTGCCGCGGGGAGCACGGGCTACGGCGAAGCGAACATCAAGATCTGCGGCGCCTTCTTCGTGGTGGAGCAGATGCGCCAGGGCGCCTCGCCTGAAGAGGCCTGTCTGCGCGCGCTGCAGCGGGCGGTACAGATGAGCGAGCCCCGGCTCATCGGCGCGAACAAGCGCCCCCTGTTCGACCTCACGTACTATGCCGTGGCGAAGGACGGCCGCTACGGCTGCGCCAACATGTACGAAGGCCCATCGTTCGCCGTGGCGGATGCGAAGGGCGCGCGGCTGGAGAAGCTCGCCTTTCTCTACAAGGAATCGGAGCGGCCCGCCGGCGCGTCGCACAAGGGAACCCTCAAGGAGCCATGAGCGCATGACACACGGATTCCTGCGCTGGCGCCGCACGGTCGCGCTGGTCGTCACGGTTGCGGTCGCTGCGGGCGCTGGCGCGTGCGCCACCGCCGGGTCGTCTGCTCCGGCTAGCGCGCCGGGCGCCACGCCATCCACCGAGTCATCCACCGCTGCCGCCCGCACCGGCCCCGCGCTCGACATCGCGTACTCGCTCACGCTGACAGATACCGCCGGCCACTATTACGACGTACGCATGGACATCGCGGGGGCGCTGCCGGATACGCTGCGCGTGCAGATGCCCGTGTGGTCTCCGGGCCGCTACGCGCGCATGGACCTCGCGCGCAACGTGCGGGGCGAGACTGTGCAGGATGCGAACGGCCGGGCGGTGCACTTCGACCGCGAGAACGGGTCGCTCTGGCGCATCTACCCCGCGGGCGCACGCTCGGTGTCGTTCCGCTACCAGGTATTCGCCAACACGCTCTCGGGAACGTTCAGCGTGCTCGACACGGCCCACGCCAACTGGAACGGCGCGTCGCTTTTCATGTACGTGGTGGGCCACAAGCCGAATTCCGTGCGGCTCACCGTGACGCCTCCCGCGCACTGGCACCTGATCAACGGAGCCAGCACCACGCCGGACCAGCACCAGTTCACCTTTCCCGATTACGACCACCTCATCGACACGCCCACCGAAGTGGCGCGCGCGTTCGACGTGGACAGCTTTCGTGTGAACGACCGGCTCTATCGCGTGATGGTGCATCACAATGGCGACGAGCAGGGCCAGCGCCCGCGATTCGTGCGTGACGTGGAGAAGATCGTGCGCTACGAGAACACGGTGATCGGGCCGCCGCCGCTCGCGATGTACACGTTCCTGTTCAACATTGGCTACGACGGGTCGGACGGCATGGAGCATCTCTACTCCACGCAGATCCAGGATCCCCGCCCCTGGACCGACACCGCCACCGTGCTCCCGGGCATCACCTCGGCGGCGCACGAATACTTTCACGTCTGGAACGTGAAGCGCATCCGGCCCATCGCGCTTGGGCCGTTCGACTACACCACCGAGCAGTACCAGCCGAGTCTGTGGGTGGCGGAGGGATGGACGCAGTACTACGGCGAGATCGGCCTGCTGCGCGCCGGCGTCGTGGACACCGCGTGGTACTATCACACCCTGGGTGCGCGCATCCGCATGAACCTCGAGTCGCCCGGGCGGAAATACGTCTCGGCGCGCATGGCCTCGTTTCTCGCGCCGTTCTGGGACGGCGGCCGCCCGCCCATGGCGGTGGACCGCTCGAGTTACTTCACCTACTACTACAAGGGTGACGGCCTCGCGCTGCTGCTCGACCTCACCATCCGCGCGCGCACCAATGGCGCGAGGTCGCTGGACGATGCGCTGCGCGATCTCAGGAAGCGGAGCTGGGACGCGCCGAAGGCGAGCTACTATCTGCAGGGGCGCGGCTACACGGAAAGTGACGTGGTGGCGGCGGTGAGCGAGGCCGCGGGCACGGACATGCGCGCCTGGTTCGACCGCTATGTGGGTGGCGTGGAGGATCCGCCGTTCGCCGAGACGCTGGCGCTCGCGGGGCTGCGCTACGAGGTGCGCGGGGAAGGGGACGATCGCGAGTACGTGATCGAGGAAATTCCTGGCGCCACCGCGGCGCAGCTCCGCGTGCGCGCCGGGTGGCTGGCCGGCACGACGACGACCACGGCGGAGCGCTGAGCATGAAGCGCCCCGTGATTTTCTGGGACGTGGACACCCAGCATGATTTCATGGATCACGATGGAAAGCTCTACGTGCCCGACGCCGAGCTGATCAAGCCGAATCTCAAGCGGCTCACGGACTACGCGCACGACCGGAACATTCACATCGTGGCGTCGTCGGATGATCACACGGCGGGCGACCGCGAGCTCTCATCGACGCCGGATTTCGAGGCGACGTTCCCCGAACACTGCATGCGCGGCACGCCAGGCGCGGAAAAGATTCCGGAGACCGCGCTCTTCGCGGCGAAGATCATCGAGCCCGACTCCGTGCCGCACGACGTGCTGGCGCGCAGTCTCTGGAGCCACGGCGGCGACGTGCTGATCCGGAAGCACTGGTTCGACGTGTTCACGAATCCCAACACGATCACGCTGCTGGAGGCCTGGGATCCCACGGAGATCGTGGTGTACGGTGTGGCGCTCGACGTGTGCGACAAGTATGCGATTGACGGGTTCATCGAGCACGGGGTGCCGGTGATCCACCTCGTGCTGGACGCCACGAAGGCCATTCATCCGGAGCGGACGCAGGCGCTGGTGGACGGCTGGACGAAGCAGGAGGTCCGCGTGGTGACGACGGAGGATGTGGTGGCGGGGAGGGTGGTGTAGGGCGACCGGGACAGGGATGGCGACGCCGACGCGGAGCATTGAATGGTGGGAGCGGCCTTGGCACTATTCGTGGACCCATTGCCGCTCGACCGGGTCGCTGAGCGGTCATCGCTCACTTGCGGGCTCCCATGTGCGCGGTCCGGCTCCCGCATCCCCAGGTAATAGCGTATGGCAACTCAGCGTCTCACCGCCGTTCCACCGGAGAGATCCGTTTCATCGCCCAGCGAGGGAGGGGCCGCGCGAGAGCCCACACTCATCGCGCATAGCTCCGAGTCCGGCCGCAGCTACCGCCTCGAGCGCCTTATCGGAAAGGGGGGATTCGGTGAGGTCTACCTCGCCACCGCCCTTGGATCGGATTCTGGCGCGCCGCTCTGCATCAAGATCAGCGACCGCATCTCAGGTTGGCTGCGCGAGGCCTACTTTGCCGAGCTTCTCGCCGGCGAAGATCGGGCGCTTCGCGTGTATGATCGGTTCGCCGAAGTCGATGGCGGGCAGATGCGCTACTGCCTGGCGATGGAGTACGCCGAACACGGCGATGTCGGCACATGGCTCGGCAAACACGGAGCGCAATCCGAGCGCTTCGTCCGTCGCGAGATCGCGGGCGTGCTCCGCGCGCTGGACAGGTTGCACCGTGGCCAGGCGCTGCATCGCGACCTGACGCCGTTCAACGTGTTCGTGTGCCGGGGGAACCGGCTCAAGCTCGGCGATTTCGGCATCGCGACGCATCAGGTTGGACGGCGCGGCGTCACCGCGGATGCCTTCAATCTGTTCCACGTGCCCGCGGAAATCGCATGGGGTCGGGTACGCCGCTGGCAGAAGCGCGACGACGTCTATCAGATCGGACTCATCGCGGCCATGCTCCTGCGCGGCGACATCACGAAGGCAATGCGTAGCAAGGACGTTCGCGCGTTGTCGTGCAGCGACCATCTCAAGGAAGTGATCCATCGCTGCCTCGGCTCGCGGGGCAGACGGTACGAGGCGGCCAGTGAACTCATCGCGGCGCTTCGTCAGCGGCCGGCGGATCCGCGACTCGGTCGAGTTGCCAGCCTGTCGGGGAAGCGCCTCTCGTTCACGGGGTACCTCGAGCGCACGCGAAAGGAAGCGATCGTCGCGGCGAAACGGGCCGGCGCCATCGTCCAGTCCAGACCGGGGCGGTCCACCGATGTGCTGGTGCGCGGCCGTCCCAACGCTCTGCAGATCGCTGGCAGGGATGGTGGATCGAAGCTGATCGAGGTCCGTCGGCTTGCGGCAGAGGGGCACAAGGTGACGATCATTGGGGAGCGCCAGTTCTGGCGCCTCGCTGCACCGAGGCTGCGCTCGCGCGATAAATGATGCGTGGGAGCTCATTCATGACAGACCCATGGATACCGTCGCATGAATTTTACGGACGCCATCGCACCCATCTCGAACTGGATCACGGAAGGGACGCTCCAGCGCGCCGCCGCGGTCGTCGCGCACCGCGGCACCGTCGTCGCCGCGCGCTGGTGGGGCAGCGCCGCCGATGGCGGCGCGCTCGATGCGCACACGCTCCTCCCCTTCGCGTCGCTCACCAAGCCGGCGCTCATGACAGCCATTCTCCGTCTCGTCGAGCGCGGCCTGCTGTCCCTCGATCTCACCGTTGGTGACGCGCTGCCCCGCGCGCCGGAGCACACGCGCGCCATCACCATTGCCGCGCTCCTCACGCACACCGCCGGATTCCCGGAACACGTGCCCGGCGTCGCCGGCCTCGCCGCGCGGCGCGCGCCCGTGGCCGACTATGTGTGTGCGACGCTCAATGCCGCGCTCCTCTTCGAGCCCGGTACCCGCGTGCTCTACAGCAACGCGGGGTTCCAGGTGCTCGGCGCCATGGTCGAACGCAACACCGGCGTTCCGCTCGCCGATCTTCTCGAGCGCGAGGTGTTCACTCCGTTGGGTATGCGCAGCGCCACGCTCCGCCCCCTCGCGCGTCCCGGCGTGCGCGTCGCCCGGGTGGAGCTTGGCGCGCGCGCGACAGATCGTGCGACCGATCTCTACAATTCGCCGTACTTCATGCGGCTCGCCCGGGCCGACGCCGGCCTCTTCGCCACGGCGCGTGATGTGGTCACGCTGCTCGAGATGTACCGCACCGGCGGCGCGGGCGTGCTGGGCGCGCCGCTCGCACGCGACGCCATCACGAGTCACACGCACGGGATTCCCGGACGCTACGGGCCGTACGAATGGGCGAGCTGCGATTTCGGCTGGAGCTGGGAGATTCGCGGCGACAAGACGCCGCACCCCACCGGCTCGCGCACGTCGGCCGGCACGTTCGGGCACATCGGCGGCTCCGGTGTGCTCGCCTTCTCGGATCCCGAGCGCCAGCTCACGGCAGTGATTCACACGCTGCGCGATTTCAGCGACGGGTGGGCTGCCGAGCGTCCGTATCTCACCCGCGTGGCCACCACACTGGTGGAGGTGGCCGACGCCGCTGCATCCTGACGGAGCGGCCACGGCGGCGCATTCCGATCGCGGGGTGCGCCGGCAGATGCCGCGTGTGCCGCCATGGCTGGGCCGCGACCTCCGGCTGCTCTTCACGGGCCGCGCGCTGCGCAGTCTCTCGCTCGGCTACCTCAACGTCATCGCGCCCATCTACCTCGTGGCGCTGGGCTACTCCGCTCTGCGCATTGGTGTCGTGTTCACCGCCGGCTCGCTGGGCAGCATGCTGCTCACCGCGCTCGTGGGAGTCGCAGCCGATCGCGTGGGACGCAAGCCGCTGCTCGTACTGCTCGGACTGCTCAGCGCTACGAGCGGGCTCCTCTTTGCGCTGTCGCCGTCGTTCGGTGTGCTGCTCGTGGCGGCGGCGGCCGGCACGATCGGCCGCGGTGGTGGCGCGGGCGCCGGCGGTGCGTTCGGTCCGTACTTTCCTGCCGAGCAGGCGCTCATCGCCGAGCTGTCGGGCGACCGGAATCGCACGAGCGCGTTCGGCATCGTCTCACTTATCGGAGTGCTCTCGGGCGCCGCGGGCTCGCTCGTCGCGACGATGCCGTCCATCGTGCACCGCGCGTTCGGCGTCACGGCCATCACCGGTGAGCGCGCACTCTTTCTGCTCACGATGGTGCTGGGCATCGCCATGGCGACGATCATCCTTCCGGTGCACGAACGCGAGCGGATACCGCGCGCGCCGGGCGCCCCGCGGCTGGGCACGAGCACGCGACGCATGCTGCCGCGCTTTCTCATCACGAACGCCACCAACGGCCTCGCGGTGGGCATGCTCGGCCCCGTGGTGGTGTACTGGTTCCACGTGCGCTATGGCGCGAGCGCGGCGCAACTGGGCGGCCTGTACTTCATCGCGAACCTGGCGGCCGCGCCGTCGAACCTGCTCGCGGCGCGCTTCGCGCGGCGCGTCGGGGCAGTGCGGGCAGTCGTGATCGCGCGGTCCATTTCGGTGGTCCTGCTCGCGGCCGTGGCGCTCATGCCGAACTTCTGGCTGGCGGGTGTGCTGTTTCTGCTGCGCACGCAGGTGAACTCGTTGTCGGGGCCCATCCGGCAGTCGTTCCTCATGGGCGTGGTGGACGAAGCCGATCGCAGTACCGCGGCCGGATTGTCGAATCTGCCATTGCAGGCGCTGTCGAGCGCGGGTCCCACCATCGCGGGGCAGCTCATGCAGACGATGTGGCTCGAGCTGCCGCTCATGCTCGCCGCG
>Ga0207652_10002986_pt1 | contig 14126 bp, 15 predicted proteins | sample KBSC63BmetaG_FD_184334 | JGI IMG/M metagenome (GOLD analysis project Ga0207652, IMG submission 184334) | Corn rhizosphere microbial communities from Kellogg Biological Station, Michigan, USA - KBS C6-3B metaG (SPAdes) (version 2) | ecosystem: Host-associated > Plants > Roots > Rhizosphere ... | reverse complement strand
GAAGCGCTCGATGATGTCGCCGGAGCAGGCGCGCATCGTCGCCCACGCCTCCGACCCTTCCGACTCCGCCATTGCCGCGGCACTGTCGAACACCATCTCGGCGACGCGGTAGTGATCGGTCTCGCCCCCCTCGAAGCCGTCCTCGGTGCGCGTCGTGTTGATCGCCGTGAGGTTGGGCACCGCCGCGGCCCTGGGCACGTGGGTCTCGGCGTAATAGCGCTCGAACTCCTCGACGTCCTCGGGCTTGGGCGCCGACCAATAGGCGTAGAGCTTGTAGGGCACGACCTCTCCTCCTCGACTCGTTGGCTCCTCCCAGCCAAGCACCCTGGGACCGCCCCCCGCCCCCGCTCCCCACCCACGCTTCGTCGGATCCCCAAGCCCCAGCCTGTGTGCGCGCTTTCACAAACGTCTGTTCGCGTCTGCGATTAGCTGGTCGGTGAGAGAAACCGACCTAGGAGCTGACTGGCCCCATGCAGTACGAGACCTGGACCATCAACGAGGTTCACGACGGCGAGAAGATCGAGGTGGCGAAGGGCGCCACGCGCGAGGAGGCGCTGCGCGCGATCCGCATCGCCATGTACGGCGAGGCCGACGTCTTCGCCGCCGTCACCGGGGTCGCCCCGGTCCACGAGCTTCCGCTCGCCGCTTAGAGACACGCTCTCAGCGACACCTCCCTGGGCGGCGGCCTAGACGATCGCCTGGGCGTTCTTGGCCGCCGCTTCGATGACGGCCTCCTGGTGTGGCTGGAGGTCGGTGTAGCCGATCCCGCGGAAGGCCTCGATGAAGGGGTCGTCGACCACCTTGTCGATCTTCAGCAGCCCCTCGATCACGGAGGCGCCGCAGAAGGGGACGTAGGAGGAGGAGTAGCCGCCCTCGTGGATCGCCACCAGCTTGCCGTCGCAGACGCGCTCGGCCAGGGCGACCATCTGGTCGGCCATCTCCCGGTAGCCCTCGCTGGTCACCATCATCATCGCCAGCGGGTCCATCATCGAGGCGTCGAGGCCGGAGGCGATGACGATGATCTGCGGGCGGAAGCTCTCGACCGCCGGCACCACCACCCGCTCGATCGCCGCGTTGTAGCCGCCGTCCCCGGTGCCCGGCGGCAGCGGCAGGTTGACGCAGTAGCCCTCCCCGGCGCCCTCGCCGGTGTGCTCGACCAGTCCCGACGCGGCCGGGAAGAGGCCGTCCTGGTGCAGGGAGATGGTCAGCACGCCGGGGTCGTCGTAGAAGGCGTGCTCGGTGCCGTTGCCGTGGTGGACGTCCCAGTCGACGATCGCGATCCGCTCGAGCCCGTGGACCGCACGCATGTGCTCGACCGCGATCGCGATGTTGGCGAAGACGCAGAAGCCGCGGCCTTCGTCGCGCTCGGCGTGGTGTCCCGGCGGGCGGTTCAGCGAGTAGGCGTTGTCGACGTCGCCGTTCCAGACCGCCTCGATCGTCGCGATCACCCCGCCCGCCGACAGCGCGCAGATGCGGTAGCCGCCGGCGCCGAAGGGCGCCAGTTCGCCGCCGTCGCCGCCGCCTTCCTCGCTTTCGCGCTTGATCCGCTCGAGGTACTCCGGGGTGTGGGCCCGCAGGATCTCCTCCTCGGTCGCCTCGCGACCCTTCAGCTCGACCATCCGGTCGAGCAGCCCGGTGACGTCGAGCAGGTTGCGCAGCCGCCGCTTCGTCGCCGGGCTCTCGCCGTGCTGCTCGGGCTCGACCAGGCCGCCGGTCGAGAGGTAGGCCGAACCGGTGCCGGTGTCGTGCCACGCGTAGAGCTCGTTCCAGTGGAAGCCGGTCGCCATTTTCTTCTCCTCCTTGTGGTTATCCCAATCCCATGGAGCGGCCGATCAAGTCCTTCATGATCTCGTTCGTCCCGCCCCAGATCTTGCTCACCCGCCCGTCGGCCCAGAAGCGCGCGACGCGGTACTCGTCCATGAACCCGTAGCCCCCGTGCAGCTGCACGCAGCGGTCGAGGATCCGGTTCTGCAGCTCGGCCGTCCACCACTTAGCCTTCGCCGCGTCGACCGCGGTCAGCTCCCCCTCGACGTGGGCCATCACGCACTGGTCGACGAAGGCCCGCGCCGCGTCGATCTCGGTCTGCATCTCGGCGAGCAGGAAGCGGCTGTGCTGGAAGCTGCCGATCGGGCGCCCGAAGGCCTGCCGCTCGCGCACATAATCGAGCGTCGTCTCCAGCGCCGCGGCGGCGTGGGCGACGTTGGCGACGGCGACGCTCAGCCGCTCCTGCGGCAGGCGTTCCATCATGTAGTCGAAGCCCCGGTTCTCCTCCCCGAGCAGGCTCCAGGCCGGCAGCCGCACGTCCTCGAAGAAGAGCTCAGCGGTGTCGGCCTCGTGCTGGCCGACCTTCTCGAGTTTGCGGCCGCGCTGGAAACCCTCCGCCCCGCCCTCGAGCAGGAAGAGGCTGACGTCCTTGCGCCCCTCGCCGGTGCGCGCGGCGACGACCACGAGGTCGGCGGCGCTGCCGTTGGTGATGAAGGTCTTGGCGCCGTTCAGGACCCAGCCGTCGCCATCACGGACCGCCCGCGTGCGCAGCGCGGCCAGGTCGGAGCCGGCCTGCGGCTCGGTCATCCCGATCGAGGTGATCAGCCGGCCCGCGCAGAAGTCGGGCACGTAACGGCGCTTCTGCTCGTCGTCGGTCAGCTCGAGCAGGTAAGGGGCGACGACGTCGACGCCGAGGCAGAGCGCCGAGTTGACGGCGAGCGACGCAGCCGCCAGCCCTTCGCCCAGCACCTGGTTGAAGCGGAAGTCGGCGAGTTCGGCGCCGCCGTACTCGGCGGGCATCGCCAGCCCGATGAAGTCCTGGCGGCCGGCCTCCTCCCAGATCTCGCGCCCGGTCCAGCGCTCCTCGCGCCAACGGTCGATGTTGGGAAGGACGTGACGGCGGCAGAACTCGGCGACTGACTCGCGGAAGAGCTCGTGCTCGGCCTCGAAGATCGTGCGGCGCATCGTCGCGACCCTAGAACGGGCGGCGCGGCCCGTCGCCCCGCCGCTCGCCGCACCTTGTCGATAATTCCCACGTGCCCACCGTCCTCCTCGTCCGCCACGGCCAGGCGTCTTTCGGCGCCGCCGATTACGACGTCCTCTCCGACCTCGGCCGGCGCCAGGCGGAGATCGTCGCCGCCTCCCTGCGCGAGCGCGGCTACCATCCCGCCCTCCTGCTGAGCGGCACGCTGCGCCGGCAGCGTGAAACCGCCGCGACGTTCGTCCCGCTCGGCGGAGCGGAGCTCGAGGTCGAGCCGCGCTGGGACGAGTTCGACCCCGACGACGTCCTCACCCACCACAGCGACTCGGCGCTCCGCCTCCAGGGCGAAAGCAGCGGTGGGACGCTCACCAATCGCGGCTTCCTGGCGGCGCTCGAGCCTGCCTTGGCCGAGTGGGTGGCCCACGCCGAGCGCAGCCCCACCGCCCAGACCTGGCCCGAGTTCAGCGGCGCCGGCAGCGCCGCGCTCACCGATCTCGCGGGGCGGCTCGCCGCCGGCGAGACCGCGGTCGTCGTCACCTCGGGCGGCGCCATCGCGGCGGTCGTCGGCACCCTCCTCGGCGCGCCGGCCGAGGTCTTCGCCGCCCTCAACCGCGTCCTCGTCAACGCCTCGGTGACGAAGCTCGCGATCGGCGCCTCAGGGACGAACGTCGTCTCCTTCAACGACCACTCGCACCTCGAGGCGGTCGACCGGGGGCTGGTCACGTACCGCTGAGGAGCGATCCCACGGCGGGCCCGTCGGGACCGGTCGGAATTTGGCGTGCGCTTCGCGACGGAGGCGTGCGGGGGGCGTGAGGCTTCCGTGAGGGTCCGGTGCGCCTTCGGCCGACCCCCGCCGGCGCGTTCGCACTTTCCCGTACCTGGGACGGGAAAGTGCGAACGCTGTTGCACAACGCCGGATCCGTCGCTCGCTGAGTTTCGGGCGCCCTGGCGCCCTCGACTCAGCGAGCGTCAGGGGCCTGATGGGAGATGCGTCCTCCTCCGTGGCCCCGGCGTCCCTATCCCACCCTCGGAGATATCGACAACCGACCGCCTTCCGGCCGCTGCGGAGCGATACGACGCCGCCTACCGTGACCTCGACCGGCAAGTGACGGAGGAGGGACGATGGAGGATCCGCTCGGGCTTCGGCCGCTGAAGGAAATCACGCTGACCGAGCGGGTCGTCGACCCTGAGGACGTTCCCTGGGTTCCTTACACGGAGACGATCTGGGTCAAACCGCTGCGCCTCAACCGCAAGACCGGCCAGTGGTCGAACATCACCAAAGTGGTGGGCGGCGGGCAGATCAACCGGCACTACCACGTCAACGGCGTGGTCGGATTCGTGCTCGAGGCAGCTGGTACTACGTGGAGAAGGACTGGGTCGCGCGCCAGGGGATGATGGTCTGGGAGCCGCCGGGCGACATCCACACGCTGATGAGCGGCGAGGAAGGAACGGTCACGCTGTTCCAGCTCGAGGGCGCCCTGCTCTATGTGGACGAGGACGACAACGTGGTCGGCTTCGACGACGTGCTGAACCACACCCGGGTCTACCACGACTTCTGCCGCGCCGAGGGCATCGAGCCGCTCGACCTCGACTACTAGGACCAGCCGCGGCCCGTGACGGCAAGGAACGGGAACGAGCTGTTCGAACGGGGCGTCGCCGCCCGCCCCGACGATCCCGCCCTGCTCTATTTCGACACCGCGATCTCCTCCCGCGATGCCGCCGAGCGGGCCTGGGCGCTGGCGGCGGCGCTGCGCGAGCTCGGCCTGCGCCCGGGCGACCGCCTGGCGCTGATGCTGCAGAACGACCCGGCGACGGCGATCGCGATCCACGCCGCCTGGCACGTCGGCTGCGTCGCCACCGCGATCAACCCGATGAGCAAGCCGGGCGAAGTGCGCCACCAGCTCGCCGACTCGGGCGCCCGCCTCGTCATCTGCCTGGAATCCCTGCACGCGGTGGTCGCCGAGGCGGCGGCCGGCACCGCGGTCGAGGGGATCGTCACCGTCTCGGAGCTGGCCTGGCTCGAGGCGATGCCGCCGGCGCTGGCCGGGTCGCGGCGCCTCTCCTGCCCCGGCGCCCTCGATTTGGAGACGCTCTGCGCCGGCCCCGCCGAACCGCGCCCGGCCCCGGTCGGCCCCGACTCGCCCGCCCTCCTCGCCTACACCTCGGGCACCACCGGCACGCCGAAGGGTGCGATCGTCACCCACCGCGCCCTGATCCACAACGGCGAGGCGATGTCCGCCTGGGGCGACCTCGGGCCCGGCGACGTGACCGTCGCGATGGGGCCGCTCTTCCACATCACCGGCCTCGTCTGCCACCTGGCGGCGGCGTTGGCGAGCGCGACGCCGCTGCTGCTCATGCACCGCTTCGAGCCCGGCGAATTCCTGCGGCTGGTGGAGCACTGGCACGGGACCTACGTGATCGGCCCGCTGACCGCGTTCATCGCCCTGCTCGAGCACCCCGACTTCGAGCGCCGCGACCTCTCCTCGCTGACCAAGGTGGGGAGCGGCGGCGCCCCGGTCTACCCCGCGATCGTCGAGCGCTGGGAGCGGCTGACCGGCACCTACATCCACAACACCTACGGCCTGACCGAGACCGCGGCCCCCTCGCACCTGGTGCCCCGCGGCGAGCGCGCGCCGGTCGATCCCGAGAGCGGCGCCCTCTCGATCGGCCGCCCGATCGCCGACACCGAGTCGAGGATCATGCTCATCGACGAGCGCGACGGCGACCGCGCCGAGGAGGTCGAAGCCGCCCCCGGTGAGCTCGGCCAGATCGCGACCCGAGGCCCCGCCGTGACGCCCGGCTACTGGGGCCGCCCCGAGGAGACCGCGCACGCGCTCCGTGATGGCTGGCTGCACACCGGCGACGTCGGCCGGCGCGACGCCGACGGCTGGTTCTACATCGTCGACCGGATCAAGGACATGATCGTCGCCGGCGGCTACAAGGTCTGGCCGCGGGACGTCGAGGACGCCCTCTACGCCCATCCCGCGGTGCAGGAGGCGGCGGTGGTCGGGGCGCCCGACCCCTACCGCGGCGAAACCGTCGTCGCCCACGTCGTCCTGCGCCCCGGCGCCGGCGCCGGCGCCGCGGAGCTGGTCGCCCACTGCCGCGAGCGCCTCGCCGTCTACAAGGCCCCCCGCGTCGTCAACCTCGTCGACGAGCTGCCGAAGACCGCATCGGGCAAGGTGCTGCGGCGTGAGCTGCGGGCTACTGCGACTTCTTGAAGTCGAGCTTGGTCGCGTCGAAGGTCGACATCTCGGCGGCGATCTTGCCGCCCTTGAAGACGTAGCCGTCGGTCGAGAAGTACGGCTTGGCGAGGAACGGCGCCGTCACCTTGAACTTGACGAACGAGGTGCGGCCACGTTCCCATTCGAGCACCGGCGTCGCCTTCAGCCCGCACAGCCCTTCTTCGGACGGCGGCTTCACGAACCCTTCGTAGAGTTCGGTCAGCGCCGCGCGCCCTTTGACCACGACGCCGTCGGGGAAGAAGAGCGTGGCGTCGTTGGTGTAGCCGTTCACGAGGCCTTCGGCGCTGCATTCGGCGAGCGCCTTGCCGTGGGCGGCGACCAAGGCCTTGTTGGTGGACTTCGCCGCGCCGGCAAAGGTCGGCACGAGGACCGCCAAGGCCGCCAGCGCCGCGACTGCGGCGAGTCCGGCCCGGACGATCGGGGAGCGGTTCTTCATACGTATCCCTCCTGTGGGTCGCTCCGCGGTCGGGGAAGCGGAGCGTTGGGGTAGCCCCGACCCTGCCCGTCCTCGGCCTCTCCTCACCAGCGAACCCAGGGGCTCGTTGTCGATACCCATAATTGGCCAGGCGGCCGGCTGGGCGCGGGCGCCGGGCCGGGCCTAGGTTCGGAGCGCGATGTACAAGCTCTTCGCGATCTGGACAAACCCGAGGCCGGAGGACGTCGAGGCCTTCGAGCGCCACTACGAAGAGGTCCACGCGCCGCTCGCGGCGGCGATCCCCGGCCTGCGCAAGCTGGTCCTCACCCGCACCGCCGACTCGCTCGGCGAGGACCTGAGCCCCTTCCACCGCATCGCCGAGCTCTGGTTCGACGACGAGGCCGCCCTGCTGGCCGGCGAGGCCTCGCCCGAGGGCCAGGCGGCGATCGAGGACGCCGCCGCGATGCAGGAGCGCTTCGCCGTCACCCTCACCAGCCCGGCCGGGACCAGCGTCGAGCAGCCGATTTAGGCGAACCTCCAGAAGGGCCGGGCGCCCGCCGCGGCCGGTGCCGCGCCCCGTTGCTACCTTCGCGGCATGGCCGAGATCGGGTTCATCGACCAGACCCTGCGCGATGGTCCCCAGAGCCTCTGGGGGATGCGGATGCGCGCGCAGCACGCCACCCCGGCCCTGCCCCACCTGAGCGCCACCGGCTTCGACACGATCGACCTGCTCGGCGCGACCAGCATGGTCGTGATGCTGCGCGAGTCCGGTGACGATCCCTGGGCCTGGCTCGACCACCTGGTCCGGAACCTGCCCAACCAGCCGCTGCGCTCGGCGCTCCGCCCGGTCGCCGCGGGCAGCTTCGGCTTCGTGCCCGAGAGCATCCTCGACCTCTGGATCGAGGTGCTGGTCAAGCACGGAGTCGAGAGCCACTGGCTCTTCGACTGCCTCTACGACATGCCGCTGATGAAGGAGCGGACGCGGGCGCTGCAGGCGGTCGGCGGCGAAGTGGTCCCGGCGATCATGTACGGGCTCTCCGAACTGCACACCGACGAGTTCTTCGCCGACCGCGCCCGCGAAATGGCGAGCTGGCCGGGGGTCAGCCGGATCTACGTCGAGGACGCGCCCGGCGTGCTGACGCCGGAGCGGGCGGCCACGCTCTTGCCGGCGCTGCAGGAGGCGACGCCCGGCGTGCGCCTGGAGATCCACGCCCACAACACGACCGGGCTGGCGCCGCTCGTCTACGTCGAGGCAATCAAGGCCGGGATCGACCTCGTCCACACCGCGACGATGCCGCTCGCCAATGGGCCCTCGCTTCCCTCGACCGAGGCGATGGTCGAGGTCGTCGAGGAGCTCGGCCACACCCACAACCTCGACAAATCGCACCTGCAGCCGGTCGCCGACCACTTCTACGCCGAAGCGGCACGGATCGGCTATGAGGTTGGCGTGCCGAACGAGTATCGGATGCTCCCCTACAAACACCAGCTGCCGGGCGGGATGACCGGGACCCTGAAGAACCAGCTGGGCGAGTACGGGATGCCGGAGAAGTTCCAGGAGGTCATCGAGGAGATCGTGGTCGTCCGGTCGGAGCTCGGCGAGCCGGTGATGGCGACCCCGTTCTCGCAGTTCGTCGGCATCCAGGCGGTGCTGAACGTGGTGATGCCGGAGCGCTACCAGGTCGTCCCCGACGAAGTGATCCAGTACGCGATGGGCCACTACGGGCCGCTGATGCGACCGGTCGACCCGGAGGTCGCCGACAAGATCTTCTCCAAGCCGCGGGCAAAGGAACTAGAGGGCTGGGAACGCGACCGCACCCCGATCGCGGAGTGGCGCAAGCGCCTCGGCGAGCACCTCTCCGACGAGGAGCTGCTGCTGCGTTATTTCTGCCCCGAGGAGCAGGTCGACAAGATGCTGGCCGGGCCGCCCTTGCGGACCGAGGGCTGGAATCACGACGGCAGCGTGCTGGAGCGGGTCACCGAGCTGATCGAAGAGAACCACTCGGCCCGCCACATCACCCTGGCCCAGCCGGGGATCACGGTCAAGCTGCGCCGCGACGGGGACTGAGGCCGTGGACGCCCGCGAGGCGATGCGGACGATCGGCACCTGCCGGCGCTACCGTCCCGACGACGTCCCCGACGAGGTGCTCTACCGGGCGGTCGAGGCGGCGCGCTTCGCCCCCCAGGGCGGCAACCGCCAGCCGACCCGGCTGGTGGCGGTGCGCGACCGGGCGAAGAAGGAGCGCCTGCGCGACCTCTACCTCGTCCCCTGGTGCAAGTACTACGAGGCCGCCTCGGCGGGCCGCCAGGCGCTCGGCGAATACGACTCGGCCCAGCGCGCGGCCGACGCGGCCAACGACTTCGCCCACGCCCTGGCGGAGGTTCCGCTGATCATCGTCGTCTGCGCCCGGATCGACGCCCTCCACGTCACCGACGCCGGCCAGGGCCGCCCCTCGGTGGTCGGCGGCGCCTCGATCTACCCCTTCGTCCAGAACCTCTGCATCGCCCTGCGGGTGGAGGGCGTGGCGACGACGATCACGACCCTCCTCTGCGAGTACGACGCCGAGGTCAGGGAGCTGCTGGAGATCCCCGACGACTACCTGACCGCCTGCCACGTCGCCGCGGGCTACCCAGAGCGCGGCTTCCCGACCCGACTGCGGCGACTGCCGGTCGAGGAGACGACCTTCCTGGACCGCTTCGGCGATTCGATCGGGAGGCCGTAGGGCGCGGGTGGGGCAGGCGGAAGGGTTCAGGTTCATGCCCCGCAAGCTGTCGCCCGGGTAGGGACCCGCCCCTCTCGCCACGGCCTGGGCAGGCTGTGGCCGTGGCGAGAGGGGCGGGTGTGCGGGAGCGGAGGAACCGTGACGGGAGCGTCACGGAAGTACGTCGGGACGCTCACGACAAGCGCCGGCGGCCGGTTCCCGAACGGTCAGGAATCTGCCGGGTTGGTTACTTCGACATGGCCGAAGTTTCGAACCACGCAGGCCCCCGACCGGTCCCGCGTAGTTCGCAATGGTCGCCATACGACCATTGCGAACCACGCAGATTCCTGACCGTTCGAATCTCTACCTCTCCCGGTCAGGATCGTCACGGAAGTCCGACTTCGCGACGTCCCCGTGACGCCTCTCCCACGAAAGCCTCACGTCCCGGGCTCCTCATGGGGGTCACAGCCTGCCAGGGCCCCCATGAGGAGCCCAGGACCCCGCTCGGACGGCCGCAAGCGCCGCGCACCCCCACCCGGAGACCCGCCAGCGCCCCGAACCCCGTCGTCCCCCGCCCCCGCCACACCCTAAGCCGCCGCCAACCTCCCCTTCTCGATCGACTCCCAGATCTCGTCTTCCGCCAGGTAGTCGTGGATCACCTTGCCGTGCGGCAGGTCGAAGTCGTAGACGCCGAAGTAGCACTCGAGGATCCGTTTCGGGGCCAGCAGGTGCCAGGGGTCGACGCTCGAGACGGTCGGGAACGAGAGGGAGCCGCGGCCGGCGAAGAGGCGCGGGGTGCCGTCCTGGGCCTTGTGGAGGGTGGCCGGGACGTCGAGCCGCACGAGCTCGGCCACCGAGGGCCGCTTGCCCGCCTCGGAGTTGGGGATGATCCGGGTCGAGAGGACCGGCAGGTCCTCCAGCTCGCTCGGGTCGGCGAGCCGGTCGGCGACCATCGTCGCGCTCATCAGCGGCACCCCCGCCGGGCGCTGCACGGTGAAGGTCATCTGCTCGCCGTAGGGGACCTCGCCGCCGCCCCAGTTGCGCTCGAAGACGGCCAGCTTCTTCGCGTAGCCCCAGATCTCGCGGCCCGCGGTCAGCGGGATCTCGTTGTCGACGAGGATGAACGGCTGGTAGAGGTAGGTCTGGCCGGCGAAGGAGGCGCGCACCATCACGTAGGCCTCGTGGTACTGGCCGAAGGTCGAGTACGGCACCCAGCGGGCCCAGGCGATGCAGGTCGGCACCTCGTCGGCGATCTCGAGCCCCGGCGGCAGCAGCGATTCCACGCCCGCGCGGTCGGCCTCGTAGACGATGAAGCAGTCCTCGACGTCGCGGTAGAGGTAGGGCGGCGGTGCGTAGGCGCTGCCGGGCCCGATCGGCTGCGAGTAGGAGGCGGCGAAAGCGGCGTTGTCCATCGGATTCCCTCCGTGTAGTGGTCCGTCTCGACTGTAGGTGGGCGTCGGCGTGGGTCGCGCCGCTCGCCGGGGCCGCCTTGTGGATTCCCCTACTTCGAGTCGAAGCCGCCGTCGACCAGGTAGACCGCGCCGTTGACGAACGACGCCTCGTCGGAGGCGAGGAAGAGCGCCGCCGCGGCAAGCTCCTCCGGCTGCGCCCAGCGGCCGATCGGCGCCGATTCGACAGCTTCCATCACCGCCGCGTCGGGGGAGGCGAAGATCTCCTTCGTCATCCCGGTCTCCACCGCGCCCGGGCAGAGCACGTTGCAGCGGATCCCCTTCCGCGCGTAATCGAAGCAGAGCTGCCGGGTGAACCCGATCACCGCGTGCTTGGAGGCGGTGTAGGCGGCGCCGCCGTTGCCGCCGTTCAGCGCCGCGGTCGAGGCGACGTTGACGATCGCGCCGGCGCCGCGCTCGACCATCTGCGGCAGCAGGGCGCGGGAGGTGAAGAACTGGGCGTTCAGGTTGACGCCGAGGACGCGGTCCCAGACCGCGGTCGGCATGTCGGCGGCGGGCAGGTAATCGTCGAGGATGCCGGCGTTGTTCATCAGCACGTCGACGCGGCCGAAGCGCTCGATCGCCGCCGCGGCCATCGCCGCCACCGCGTCCTCGTCGGCGACGTCGGTGCCGAGCGCGATCGCCTCGCCGCCCGCCGCCTCGATCGCCGCCGCGACCTCCTCGGCGCCCTTCAGGTCGACCACCGCCACCCGCGCCCCCTCGGCGGCGAAGCGTTCGGCGCTCGCCCGGCCGATCCCCGAGCCGGCGCCGGTCACCAGCGCCACCTTCCCCTGCAGACGTCCAGCGGCCATCAGGCCCCCCTCTCCGCGTAGGCGCCTCGCAGCGCCTTCTTGTCGAACTTGCCGACGCTCGTCTTCGGGATCTCCTCGACGAAGGCGAAGCCGTCGGGCAGCCACCAGCGCGGGACTTCCCGCGCGGCCAGGAACTCGGTCAGCTCGGCCGCCTCGGTCCCCGGGGCGGCGGCGACGCAGGCGAAGGGCCGCTCGCTCCAGCGCTCGTCCGGGACCGCGATCACGGCCGCCTCGAAGACCGCCGGGTGGGCCATCAGGGCCGACTCCAGGTCGACCGAGGAGATCCACTCGCCGCCCGACTTGATCACGTCCTTGGCGCGGTCGGTGATCCGCAGGCGGCCGCGCCCGTCAAGCGTGCCGACGTCGCCGGTCCGCAGCCAGCCGCCCGGCGCGAACGCCGCGGCGCTCGCCGCCGGGGACTCGAAGTAGGAGCCCGCGACGACCGGCCCGCGGATCTGGATCTCGCCCTGGCTCTCGCCGTCGCGCGGCAGCTCGGCGTCGTCGTCGCCGACGATCCGCAGCTCGTAGAACGGGCTGACCCGGCCGGCGTGTTCGCGCTCGCGCCAGCGCTCGTGGTCGTCGTCGCCATCGCCCCGGTCGGGCGGGTCGTGGGCAAGTGCCGCCCCTGGCAGGGTCTCGGTCATCCCCCAGCCCTGCACGACGGCGACGCCGTGGCGAGCCTCGAAGTCCCGCATCAGCCGGCCCGGCACCTGGGTGCCGCCGCAGATCGCCAGCTCGAACGCCGAGAGGTCGGCGCCGTGCTCGTCGGCGTGGCGCAGGACGTCCATCCAGATCGTCGGCACGCCGCAGCTGGCGGTGATCCGCTCCGCCTCGATCAGCCGGGTCAGCGGGCCGGGTTGGAGGAAGCGGCCGGGCAGGACCAGGTCGGCGCCGACCATCCCCGCCAGGTAGGCGAGGTTCCAGCCCATCGCGTGGAACATCGGGACGACGGCGAGGACGCGATCGCGGCGGCCGATCCGGTAGGTCTCGGTGCCCGCCATCAGGATCGTGTGCAGGGCCAGGCAGCGGTGCGAGTAGGCGACGCCCTTCGGGTCGCCGGTCGTGCCCGAGGTGTAACAGAGGGCCGCGGCGGCGCGCTCGTCGAGCTCCGGGAGGGTGTAATCGCCGGCGGCGATCGCGGCGGCGCCGCGGGCGAGCAGCTCCTCGTAGCCGTCGTCTCCGTCGCCGAAGACGACCAGGTGCTCCGGCGCGTCGTCGCCGAGCAGCCCGAGCACCGGCCCCAGCGCGTCGAGGAGCGCGCCGTCGCAGACGATCGCCCGGTCGCCGGAGTGGCGCACCGTGTAGGCGATCTGCTCGGGGGAGAGCCGCGGGTTCATGGTGTGGAGGACGAGCCCGGCGCAGGGGACGCCCCAGTAGGCCTCGAGGTGCGGGCGGTTGTTCCAGGCGAAGACCCCGACCCGGTCGCCGGGCGCGAGCCCGAGCAGCGAGAGCCCCGCCGCCAGCGCCTCGGCCCGCCCTCCGACGGTGGCGAGGTCCGACCGCTCGAGCGTCCCCTCGGCGTCCAGCTGGGTGACGACCGCGGCGTCGCCGTTGATCCCCCGCGCCCGGCCGAGCAGGTGGGTCAGCGTCAGGGGGAAGTCCTGCGTGCCGCCCGCGAGGCCGGCCTCGCTCACAACGAGAGGCCCCCGTCGACCGTGATCGTCTGGCCGTTGACCATCTCCAGGTGCGGTTCGCAGAGCGCCTCCGCGAGGGCTGCCGCGTCGGCCGTCTCCACCCCGCGCCCGAGCGGGTTGGCGGCCGCCGCGGCGGCCAGCCGTTCCTCGTAGGTGTCGGGGAACATCGACCGCAGCGCCGCCGTGTCGACCGCGCCGGGGGCGATCGTGATCACGCGGATGCCACGCGGCCCCAGTTCCTTGGCGAGATAGCGGACGACGTGCTCGCCGAGCGCTTTGGCGGTGCCGAGCGCGCCGTAATCGGGGATCACGAAACGCCCGCCGCGGCTGGAGAGGTAGAAGACGACGCTCCCGCGGCCGAGCAGGTCCCCGGCCTCGCGGATCAGGTCGACCAGCGCGAGGCCGTTGACGGTCACCGATTCCCGCAGCTCCTGTGGGTCGAGCTCGAGCAGCGGCCCGTTCACGGCCTTCGCCGCGCAGTGCACCAGCTGGTCGAGCCGGTCGCAGTGCTCGCGGACGACGCCGATCACCTCGCCCACGCCCTCCACCGTCCCCACGTCCGCCTTGATCAGGTGCGGCACTCCTCCGGCCGCAACGACCGCCGCCTCGGCCTCCGCCGCCGCCTCATCGTTGGCGTGGTAGTTGATGAAGACCTGGTTGCCGTCACCGGCGAACCGCTCGGCAAGCGCCCTGCCGAGCCCGCTCGACCCCCCGGTGACCAGAATCGCCATGGCGGCAAGCTCTCAGATCCGGGGCGACATCTCCCGCCCGTCGGGGGCCGCGGTTGTGGAATCGACGAAGAGGGGGGAGGGCGGGGACGGGCGGGGGTCCGGGGGCTTGGCGGCTGGCCGAGGGAGGTCCTGGGCTCCTCATGGGGGTCCTGGCAGGCTGTGACCCCCATGAGGAGC
>Ga0207652_10002984_pt1 | contig 14137 bp, 9 predicted proteins | sample KBSC63BmetaG_FD_184334 | JGI IMG/M metagenome (GOLD analysis project Ga0207652, IMG submission 184334) | Corn rhizosphere microbial communities from Kellogg Biological Station, Michigan, USA - KBS C6-3B metaG (SPAdes) (version 2) | ecosystem: Host-associated > Plants > Roots > Rhizosphere ... | reverse complement strand
AATTGCGTACACGAATTATTCCTAGTTTAGGTTTGTGACAGCGCGCAGTTTATTGACGTGCGCCGCAAGCTCTTTATATTTTAGCAAGCTTTCACCCCTGTCTAAGAATTTATGCGCAGCTTCACGAGCAGCTGCAATTAACTTCGTATCCGTAAGCTTGGCAACTCGCAGATCAAGTTGGCCATGTTGCATGGTTCCGTAAATGGCGCCGGGTCCGCGGATTTCCAGGTCTAGCTCCGCTAGTTTAAAGCCGTCTTGACTGGCTTCGAGGGCACGCAAGCGCCGGCTTGGAGCGCTACTGTCGCTCATAAGTAGATAGCAGTAGCCTTGATGTTCCCCCCGCCCTACCCTTCCGCGCAGCTGGTGTACCTGCGCAAGGCCAAAGCGCTCGGGAGCCTCAATAAGCATGACTGTAGCATTCGGCACATCGACGCCAACTTCAATAACGGTTGTTGAAACGAGTATATCGAGCTCATGATTTACAAACTGTTCCATTACGGCAGCTTTATCTTCTGCTTTCATCTTGCCGTGGAGTAGGCCGACTCGAAACTGCTTAAAATCTTTTTTGTGCATTTCGTCGTATATTTTTTCGGCCGAATTAACAGTGAGTGCTTCGGATTCGGCTATAAGCGGACATACCACGAACATCTGCCTACCGGTCTTAAGTTCATTGGTAATCTTGGCGTACAGCTGTGCCCGAGAATTAGGTGAAACAATCTCGGTAATTATTGGCTGCCTACCAGCCGGTTTTTCACCCAGGATAGATACGTCCATTTCGCCGTAGAGCGTCAGTGCCAATGAACGAGGTATGGGCGTGGCCGTAAGACTTAGTACGTGTGGCATATGTCCTGCCTTGGCCATCAGCGCCTTGCGCTGTTCGACGCCAAAACGGTGCTGTTCATCTACAATTATGAGCGCCAGTTTGTGCATGTCGACTTGTTCCTGAATCAGGGCGTGCGTACCGATAACAAAGCGTACTTTGCCGTCCGCAATTGCCGCCTGTGACGCTTTCTTTTGTGCCGGTTTCATGCTGCCTATAAGTAAACCGACTTGGTCTTCAAAACCAAGTGGTTTGAGCATGGTATAAATGCTTTCGGCATGCTGCGAGGCGAGTATTTCGGAGGGTGCCATGAGTGCAACCTGGTAGTCTTGCTCGAGTGCCATAAGCGCAGCCATAACAGCAACAACTGTCTTACCCGACCCGACATCGCCTTCGACTAAGCGGTTCATGGGTTGATCCTTTTGCATATCAAGATATATCTGCCAAATAACTTTACGCTGGGCATCGGTTAGCTTAAATGCAAGATGGCTTACAAACTCCTTGGCGAGCGATTCCTTGAACGGTATTGCCATGCCGGTTTCGCTTTGGTTTTCCTGCTTATTCAATAGGCTTGCCAGGCTCAAACGGAAGACTTCCTCAAAGCCGAGTCGGTGCTTAGCGGCTTCAATGTCTTCACGGCTTTTAGGAAAATGCATGGCTTCAATGGCTGCGGCACGCGGTATAAGCCCTTGCTCCCGTATAAGCCAGTCAGGCAATGTTTCGGGCAAATGCCGCATAAGCGGCAGTGTACTCGCAACAATGTTACGAATCTGGTGCGACGTTATGCCTTTGGTCTCACGATAAAGCGGTATAATGCGCGCTGTATTGACTGGGAAATCACTAGCAAGTTCCACGCTCGGGTTTTGAATAGAAAAACGTTGGCGCCGTAATTCATAATCACCAGATATAAAGTATGTCTGACCAGACTTGAGGCCGGCGGCTCGGTACGGTTGGTTAAACCACACTAGCCTTGTGCTGCCAGACTTATCCTGGGCTATCGCTTCAGTTATGTGCATGCCGCGGCGAACATAGCGACCAGCGGCGTGAGTAATAACCGCTTCTATAGTAACTTTGCCAGGACGCAGCTGGGCGATAGGTGTTAGCTGCGAATAGTCTTCGTATCGCCGGGGTAAATTAGCAATGACATCACTCGCATTCTCTAGCTGTAATGCGTACAGCTTTTTAGCCAATTGCGGTCCCACACCCTTTATATCCGTTACCGGACTACTCAATGTCATATAACAAGTATAGCTACTTGTCGGCTTTGCGGACTAAGAAAAATACGCTTGGTCCAAAGTACACGCCAGAGAGTGGTCGCTGCATGGCTTTTTCGAATGCCAGCATAAGTCCGCGTGGCACGTGCTTCTTCAGTGTTGTACTACGCAGGTTGGAAACCGACAACGTGGATTCCACTTCAAGGCCTGCATGAGCCAACTGCCGAACAACCGTGTATGGATTGTGGTTCACGAATGCTATTTCGTCGTCACGACGGTTCTGAGGAGAGCGGATATCTACCGGCTTAACTGGCATGCGCTCACCCCGCAGGACATGCTTGAGCCGGTTGCGCATATGGACATAGTTAGCAACTTCAATGATTGCGTAGCCGTCAGACGAAAGCACCCGTGCAATTTCACTGAATTCCACGCTGGGGTCGGGTAAATGGTGCATGACGCGAATCATTGTAATTAGGTTTATCGAACCATCTGCAAACTTTAAATCATCAGCCTGCATAAGCTTTCTTTCTATAGCCGGGTGGTCTTTTAGGTAGTCCTTTGCAATATCAAGCTGTTGCTGGCTCGGTTCAGCCAATATGACGTTATCGGCGTACTTTTCGAGAAAAATACACAAGCGACCGTAACCGCCACCTATATCAACAGCCGTACCAAAGTGTTTATTGCGCAAAAGCTTCTTTAGCGCAACTTCTTCGGCGGCATGTTCGTACTCCCGGCCTTCCCAATACTGCAAATAGTTGTGACTAGGGTCATTATATTGGTCTGCTTTCTTCTTTTGCTTGGTTTGCGCCACAATATTTCTCCGCTTATTTGATTACAACGACAGCAAAGCTGTTTTTACCACGTTTTACTAAATTATCACCTTTTCTCAGAACAGCACGGTCGCCCCCGGACACTTTTTGACCATTAACCGATATGGCGCCTTCGTCGAGAAATCTGTTAGCTTCGGTATTGGACGAAGCAAGTCCGGCCTCCACAAGTACCTGCAGCAAGTTATCGCCCTTACCTGCCTGCACTACCGGTAACTCACCTTTTAGCAGCTGGTATTCCTCAGCACCAAGGGCACCCGGGTCAGCACCACCAAACAACACTTCACTAGCAATCTTGGCAGCTTCTGCCTTTTCCTCGCCGTGTACGAGCGTAGTCACCGCATACGCCAGCGTCTTTTGAGCTAGTCTATCCTTTTTATTTTTTTTGAATTCTTTCATTACGCTATCGATAGCTTCTTTGTCGAGTTCAGTAAAGATTTTTAGGTAACCTTCCACGCCTTTATCGTCGGCGTTGAGCCAGAACTGGTAGAACTTGTACACGCTTGTTTTAGTCGGATCCAGCCAGACAGCACCGTCCTCGCTTTTGCCAAACTTCTTGCCAGTCGCCTTATTAATAATGAGCGGCAGAGTTATCACATGCGTCTCGGCACCACGGGCCCGACGTATAAGGTCAACACCAGACAGGCAGTTTCCCCATTGGTCAGAACCGCCTAGCTGCAGCGTACAGCCATAGGTATCATAAAGATACAAGTAGTCCATTCCTTGTAAAATGGTATAGCTAAATTCGGCATAGCTTATGCCGTCACCCTCTTCGCCGATTCGCTTCGCAATGTAGTCGCGCTGAATGAGGGGCGTCATGCTGAAGTGTTTGCCAATGTCACGCAGGAAACTTATAACTGTAAGCTCGCGAGTCCAGTCTAGGTTATTTACCAGTTGGAAATCATAGCCTCGAAAAATCTGCTGCAGCTGCGCTTCGGCTTTAGCGACATTGATAGCTATAGTTTCTTCGCTTTGCAGGGGTCGTTCAGCATCCTTGCCGCCTGGGTCTCCAATAAGGCTTGTTGCACCCCCAGCCAATATTATTGGGCTGTGGCCGTGGCGCATAAAGCAGCGGTCCAGCATCATGGCGGCTAAGTTACCGACTGTTTGGCTATCGGCAGAGGCATCAAAGCCATGATAAAACGTCCACTTCTCGGTATCGAGAGCTGTAAGGTTGGTGAGCGTGGTCTGGTTAATAAACCCACGCCATGAAAGTTCTTCTGAAAGTGTCATATATTTTACAGTTGTTAATCTGGTAACTAGTATATCCTAACGGCTATGCAGAATAAAATTTCAGGTAGCTTTAAGCGTGGAGATTTATGCTTTCTGTAAGCGCTGATTTTGCTATAATGCTTATAGTTCGTGAAAAAGAAGAGACTACATGAATAATTCCAAAGGTTCTGGTGGACAGCGGCGTAGTCGCCGCTCCCTGACGACGCGTAGCGGTAAGACACTGAAGCTTAACCAAAGCTTCGGTGATAAACTCAAATCACGCAAGCTGGGTCGAGCAGCTGCCAAAGCAACCTATTTAAGTACCCTCCCTAAAGATCGCTGGAAACGTATACTATACCGTTTGCAACCGAAGCGTGTCGCTGAATACTGGTTTAGCCGCGAAGGCGCTATTATGGCGCTCAAGATTGTCGGTATCGGCATCGTTGTCTGCTTCTTCCTTACTATTGGCCTGTTTGCCTACTTCCGAAAGGACCTACCGAAGGTTCGCGATATATCTGGCGATAAAATCGGTGGCAGTATTACGTACTACGACCGCACTGGCCAAACCATTCTCTGGCAGGACTACGATGCTGTTAAGCGCATCCCAGTTAGCACAGACAATATGTCACCTTATATAAGACAAGCCACCGTAGCCATAGAAGACAAAGACTTTTATAAGCATGGCGCATTCGATGTCCGCGGTATTATGCGCGCCGCCACGCATGACCTTGCCGGCGGTGGAGGTGGCGCCGTCCAAGGAGGTTCCACGATTACTCAGCAGCTTGTTAAGCTAAATGAGCAATGGACCGATAACCGCACTATTACTCGTAAAGTTAAAGAGCTCATTCTAGCGGTTGAACTGGAGCGAGAATACTCTAAAAGCGACATATTAACTGGTTATCTAAACGTCGCCCCGTATGGAGGTGTGGAATATGGAGTGGAGTCGGCTGCTCGAGACTACTTCCATACTAGCGCCAAAGACCTTACGCTGGCCCAGGCCAGTATGTTGGCTGCTATACCGCAAGCACCAGGCATATATTCACCGTATAGCAGCACCCAGTTTAACCCTGCAGCTGGCGACGCCTTTAATAAGACGGCGCTATTAAATCGCCAACACTACATTCTCGACCAAATGGTCAAGCAGGGCATGATAAAGCAAGCCCAAGCTGACCAGGCTAAGGCAGTCGACGTTTTGGCACAGGTACACCCACTCGAATCCAAATACAACGGCATAAAGGCACCGTACTTCGTTCTTGCCGCCAAACAAGAGCTGGAGCAAAAGTATGGTCCAAGCACCATTCAACGAGGCGGCTGGAGCGTAACAACCACTTTGGACCTGAGTCTTCAGGATCAAGCAGAAAAGGCCGTGAGCGACAATATATCGAATATGACACGCCGTACTGGCGGACTGGCAGATGAAGCCGCTACCGTTGCAGAAGACGTACAAACAGGCCAGATCGTAGCGCTGGTGGGAGGTACGGACTTCAATAATACAGACCACGGCAAGATTAACTATGCTTCGTCTTCACTTATCCCACCTGGCTCAAGTTTTAAGCCGTACGACTACGCCACGCTTATAGACAACAATAATAATGTCGGTGCCGGTTCCGTGCTGTACGACACGCAAGGAGCCCTCCCAGGCTACCCTTGCACCAACAAACACACGCCGAAGGTTGATGACAACGCTAACTGTTTGTGGGACTACGATTTTATCTACCCTGGTCCACTCACCTTGCGCTACGCCCTTGGTGGTTCACGTAACGTACCGGCCGTAAAGGCTATGCTGTCCGCAGTGCCCAACGACAACAGTGACGGCCATGTAAACTCTATAAACAAGGTTATAAGCACAGCTTCTTCCATGATGGACAACACCTACCTGGCCGAAAAGCACAAAAAGACCTACAACTGCTACAACCAAGGCGTAGACGTTAACAATGCGACCGATAAAGACATTACACAGTGTTACGGTGCAGCAGCCATAGGTGACGGCGCTTTCTTGCACCTTGACGACCATGTAAATGGCCTGGCCACACTTGCACGCCTTGGTAAAGCCATTCCGCGTACATACATACTTAAGATTTCTGACGCCGCCAACAAGACAGTCTATAAGTTTACACAGCCGAAGGGTACACAAGTTATTAAGCAGGACTCGGCATACATTGTCGATGATATGGCCAGCGACCCGAATGCGAGCTACTTGCCAGGTAGCTGTAGCGCCACGAACTGTACACGCTTAAGTCAAGGTGGTTACAAGTTCCACCGCGACAATGGCTGGACTTTCGCCATAAAGACCGGAACTACCAACAATGGTTTTGATGGCCTCATGACAAGCTGGTCAAGCCGCTACGCGGTAGTAAGCTGGGTGGGTAATCACACCCGCAACCAAAACATATCGAAGTATGGTGCATCCATGGAGCAATTGACTGAGCCAATAACTCGCGCGGTTATGGAAGCTGCGCACGCCAATATCAAACCAGTCCCATGGACTAAGCCATCCGACATGAAGACCCTACCAGCGTTCGTAGTGCGTAACCACATACACTTTGGGGACATTGAACCAAGCCCAAGTAACGACCTATTTCCTAGTTGGTATGCCGGCGGCAGCAAGGCCAATAGTTCGCAAACAATCGACAAAGTTTCCGGTAAAGTTGCCACTAGCTGTACTCCTCCTGCTGCACGGGACAATGTCTTTAATGCCAATGCCGCCAGCTGGAATGTCGATATTTTCAACGGTGGACATGCAAGCGTCGGCAGTAGTAGCAGTAGTAGTGGTAGTTCGTCGCAAGCAACAGACGATGTGCACCAGTGTAGCGATAGCCCACCGTCCGTCACTCTTACCGCGCCTGCCAGCTGCGATACCAGCTGTACTATTACGGCAACCGTCACACAAGGTACCCATGCCCTCACCGATGCCGCATATCCAAACTTCCCTGGTTCTGTTACATTCACACTGGACGGCAAGCAGATATACTCGGCTAATGTCTCCGATTCACCGAGCACCGTTTCGTTTACCTATACACCGACAAGTAGCGGTAGTGGAAGCCTTGTAGCAACAGTAACGGACAGTGTCTTGTACCAAGGCTCTGACTCGGCAACTATAAATTTTACTTCCGCGCCGGTCAAACAAACGTTGACGCTAAACCTCAGCGGCCACACAAACACGGCGGCTAACTTTAGCTGGAACAGTATAAGCGGAGCGACAAGCTATAAGCTCTGTGTTACTGGACCAGGCGTCAGTAAATGCCAGGACTTTTCTGGCACTTCAGGTACTATTAATGCCATATATCAGAATGGTAAAGGCTATAGTGCTACGTTAACGGCGAACGATAGCGACAATACAACTTCCAATACTGTTACTTGGAATTCTTAGCTAATCTTTTTCTAGAAATTGGTTCAGGGCCGTGCGCACATCCCGCACACCACTTAAGAAAGCAATCTTTTTGCCACTCCGCTGCATAGGGCCTATGGCCGCTTCAAAACCAAGCTTCTTGGCTTCGGCCACACGCTTTTCTATAAATGGTACGTGGCGAACTTCACCACTTAGACCCACCTCTCCAAAGACAACAGCGTTCTTTTTTAACTGCATGCCTTTGGCTGCAGATGCTATGGCCATGCAAACTGCTAAGTCGGCAGCCGGTTCACTTAAGCGGATACCGCCGACAATGTTAATGTATATGTCTTGTTCGCCAAGATTAAGTTTTGTACGTCGCTCAAGCATAGCAACCAGCAAGTTCAATCGGTTCAAGTCCATGCCACTAGCAGCCCGTTTCGGGTAGCCGTAGCTAGTTTTGTTGACTAGAGCTTGCACCTCAACTAGTAATGGCCGTGTGCCCTCCATAGTGGCAAGTACTACCGAACCATCGCTTATCTGTCGCTCAGCCAATAAAGCTGCCGAGGGGTTATCTACTGGCTTCAGACCGTCTTCTACCATTTCAAAAATGCCGGCTTCGTTTGTGGAACCAAAACGATTCTTTATAGCCCGCAGTATCTTAAAACCCCCATACCGGTCACCTTCGAGCTGGAGCACAACGTCTACTACATGTTCAAGCACTTTTGGCCCAGCTATAGAACCTTCCTTAGTCACGTGTCCAACAAGTACAACCGCAGTATCGCTGTGTTTAGCTGCTGAAGTTAATAATTGCGTACTGTTGGTAATCTGGCTTACCGTGCCGGCAGCGGAAGCAATAGTGCTTACACTCACGGTTTGTACGGAGTCAACAATGACTAGTTTGTACTCTCCGCTGCTAATAGTAGCAGCAATGTCATCCGCCGAATTGCTGGTCACTAGCTGCAGTTCCGGGCGAGAAGTGCCCAGCCGTTTGGCACGCATGCCCACCTGATGTACCGATTCTTCACCACTCACATACAAAACAGGCACATGGGCCGCTACCGCATACGCCAATTGCAATAAAAGTGTACTTTTGCCTATACCCGGCTGACCGGCAATCAAGTTCACACTGCCTGCCACTATACCGCCGCCAAAAATAGCATCTACATCGGCAATACCACTTTTGAGCCGTACGTGGTCTTGCTTTATAGAACCTTCAACTGCTTGCGCACTCAATACGCGGCCACTCGCTATACTGCCAGCAATTGCTTCAGGAGCAAGTTGCTCCTGCAAGGTGTTCCATTCGCCGCACTGCGGGCATTTACCACTCCAGGTAGCGCTTGTTGAGCCACAGTTACTGCAAACATATCGAACACTCGGTCGTTTCGCCATTCCTACTCCTTTTTCCTAGTGTAGCAAACTATTACTGACTACCTATTGGCGTAGCACTGCTGATATCACTATTTAATTGCTGCAATTGCACAACTGTTTGGTTATATTCGTTCACTAATTCTTTGTATTGCGCTACAAGGCCATTAACATAATCTACCTTGGCATTGTAATTATTTACTTTGGAGTTAAATGTATCAACATCTTGCTGGCTTTTCACATTGCCGCGTGTCTTATTGAGCGATGAATACTCTGCAGCTAGCTCATTGTTCAGTGCTTCAATCTGGCTTTTGAGACTGTTTATTTGCGCCAGCAAATCATTAGATTGGTTCTTTAAAGACGTAAAAACGGCTGTATAGTTGCTGTACTGAGCAACTACTTTTGACCTGTCAGAAAAATACTGCTCGTAGTACGTTTCAAGGTCGGAGGGTAAAGTAGCTACCTCTGTACCAATTATAGAATGCATTTCGTTTACTAAGTCATTTGGTTCGGTTTTCTTGTAGCTATCAATTTGGTCACGGATGGTTTTGTCGGTTAGTGTCGCATAGTACGCGGTCAGCCAGTCGTTTACCTGCTGTTTTTTGCTTGGGCTCAGGCGGTCGTATGCAGCATGCAGCATTTCGTGCGCAGCCGTTACCTGCTCAATACCTTCTAAACGCGTATCCGTAACCGAAAGTACATATATGCCACGCTGGTTTGGTATGTAACAACCAAGTACAGCCGTTTCTTTAGTGCCATTTGGGCACACCTGTGCAAAAACAGGCTTTTGCTCAATTACCGGATGGTTCACATAAAAAATGTGTGTTGCTTTGGGCGTTAAACCATCGTCACTAGCAATTGACGCTATTTCGCTAGCTGGCTGATAGTTCCTTAATCGTAACCAGTCATATATCGCTAGATGTTCGTAAACTATTAGAAGCACGGCTAGTAGGCCAAAAAGTAACACCGCACTTATAAAGCGCCGACTACTTCTTTTAGGAGACGTTTGGCTTTGAACCATTATTTATATTGTATCTAGAAACTGCAGTTTAATGCGATTATTCGTTGGCGGTAGCGTATTCAAGCTGTCCATTCTTCGTAGCAACCTGAATGATGTCACCTTTCGCGTACTTATCGTCCAACAAATCAAGCGCCACATGGTCTTCTATAGTGTCTTGAATAAGACGACGCAATGGACGAACGCCATTTGGGGCATCATAGCCGTTCTCTAGTAGGTATTGCTTAGCTGATGGCGTTAATTGTACGGTAAGACCTCTGCGCTGTAAGCGGCTCTTGAGTTCATCTATCTGAAGGTCAATAATCTTGTAAATATCCTTCTTGGTCAGGGCTCGGAACACAATAACCTTGTCTATGCGATTGAGCAGTTCTGGTCGCATCATCTTCTTAAGCTCATCGCGAACCTTGCTTTCATTAGCTTCATGCAATTCCGCTAGCTCTTTGAGGTCATCACTATGGTGGGCATGGAAACCAAAATTAGCTTCTTTTTGCAGCTTTTCGGCACCAATGTTGCTCGTCATGATGACGATGGTGTTTGTGAAGTCTATGCTACGACCTTTAGCGTCAGTAAGGTGCCCGTCTTCAAGTATTTGCAGTAGCATATTGAAAACATCTGGATGAGCCTTTTCTATCTCGTCGAACAGCACCAAGCTGTAGGGCTGACGACGAATTTTATCGGTCAGCTGACCACCGTCATCGTAACCAACATACCCGGCGGGCGCACCGACGAGGCGCGACACATTGTGATGCTCGCCAAACTCCGACATATCTATTTTCACCAGCGCGGATTCGCTTCCAAAGAACTCTCGTGCTAGTACTCGTGCCAGCTCAGTCTTACCAACACCCGTTGGCCCGAGGAATATAAACGAGCCTATAGGGCGCTTTTCGCTGCCAATACCGCTACGATTACGGCGCACAGCCTTAGCAACTGCCTCAACAGCTTCGTGCTGGCCTATAACATACTTTCCGAGCGTTTTTTCTAGGTTAAGTAAGTACTTCGCTTCACTGCGGATAACCTTCTTAACTGGTACGCCAGTCATACGAGATACTACCTCAGCTAAATCTTCGCTGGTAACCGTGAGCGGCTTGTCGGATTTGGTAGCTTGCTGCAACTGCTTTAGTTCTTCGGTGATTTGCTCAGCACGGGTCTTGTAGCGGGCAGCAGCTTCATAGTCTTCTATATCTACCGCTTCTTCACGGCGTGTATTTACTAGCTTCAGCTCCTTTTGCAAGCGACGAACGTCCGGGCTCGTTTTGCCACGATCTATACGCAAATGTGCTGCAGTTTCATCGAGCAGGTCAATTGCCTTATCGGGCATATAGCGGTCTTGGATATATCGCTTGGCTAGCGTAACGGTGTCATCGAGCACTTCATCGCTAATCTTCACTCCATGGAACTGCTCATAGTGCTTGCGTAAGCCCTTCAAAATTGCCAGGGTTTCACTTGGTGTTGCTTCGGGCACTTGCACTGGCTGAAAACGGCGCTCAAGAGCGGCGTCTTTTTCAACGTGCTTCGTGTATTCAGCGGTCGTTGTAGCACCAATTACTTGTATCTTGCCCCGAGCCAACGCTGGCTTCAGTATATTGCCAGCGTCCATAGCGCCTTCGGCGGCTCCGGCACCAACTATCAAGTGTAATTCGTCTATAAAGACAATTGTCTTCTTGTCTTTTTCGAGCTCACTCATCACCTTCTTCAGGCGCTCTTCAAACTCACCACGATACTTAGTGCCAGCAATCATGCCAGCTAGATCGAGCATAATAATCCGCTTATCGAGTAAGCTATCCGGCACATCCTCGGCCACAATCCGCTGAGCTAAGCCTTCTACAATAGCAGTCTTGCCCACTCCCGGTTCACCTATGAGCACAGGATTATTCTTAGTTCGGCGGTTCAAAATAGTAATAACACGGCGAATCTGGGCTTCACGGCCAACTACTGGGTCGAGCTTACCAGCCTGCGCCTGGGCAGTTAGGTCAGTACCGTAAAAGTCTAGTGCACCCTTACGCGCCTTTTTACCGCGGCGCGCAGCACTAGCATCAACTTCACCATCCTCGTATTGTTGCCGGTTTAAGAACTGCTCTAACTCACCCATAAGCGTATCGACATTTACATTCATATCACGCAGCAATATAGTCGCGCGCGCATTCTTTTGACTGAGTATGCTATATAAGATGTGCTCTGTGCCACAGAATTCTTGACCATAGTCTTGGGCAACATCATATGCCATCTTAAGTGTCAATTTGGCGGTTTCACTAAGCCCTTTTGCGCCCATATTTATAACAAGTGTTTTAGGCGTAAGATTAAGTGCCAAACGGGCGCGGTCCAAGGTTACGCCCACACCTTCCAGCACCTTTGCTCCCATAGAAGAGTCTTGCGCTAACACGCCAAGTAGCAAGTGTTCAGTGCCTACATAGGCGCTACCGAAACTACGGGCAATAGCATCTGCATGACGCAAGCTTTGCAGTGCATTATTGGTCAAGTGATTTAAAAATTCCTGAAAGTCAGGGCTGTTTGGCATCATAGTTTTCTTATACCACCTTTTCTTTAGAAAATTCTGTGAACTTTCTCATCTTGCTTACGTAAATCTTTTATGCTTTACACGGCATGATTTACTACTTCCATCATAGTAAGTTAGCACTCTCAAGTCAAGAGTGCTAACTATAAGAAATCACTATCTGGGATTACATCCTGCACTTCTTTTTTTCTGAACATGTCTATTGTCCTGTCAGGTAATGGCTTTGCACAGTGGAAAGAGTGGTAAGTCCTGGGTTTATCGGAACCGACAGCCCAAACACCCATCTTTTCAATTACCATCAAGCGTTCATGTAGGTTTTCTTTGCCCTCCAATCCTATACGGTACAACTTGCTTATTTTCTCCAAGCTAGGGTCTGCTATGCCAAAATCCTGCATATTGCGCAGAACATAAGGTTTGTCAAGTTCGGCACTTACGCAATCTCTGCACACCTTAGGAATATCTCGCTCCCAGGCGACGGACTGATTACTCTCTCCAAGAAATACACGCAGCAAACACTGTTCATTCATGGCAATACCTCAGTTTGGTATTAGGCAGATTCAGTAGCAGGTTCAAGATGGCATGAGCCGCCGAATACTTTGCGCAAGTTTACATCCTCTATTAGTTCGGTTTCACTTACCTTCGTACCATCAGTAGCCTCTAACCACCCGGGCGTATAAGGCGTAGGCTGCACTACCTGTTTCAATTCGAACTCACTCTTGACTTGCAAGAACAATTCAAAGTCATTCTGAAAAACTACGGCACCCATATTGCCATAATTTTCAATTTTCTTAGCGCTATCAGAATAGGTATACGGTCCATTCATTACCGTAAGCTGTTCATTTTTGGGCACTGATGGTATGAATGGTACGAAATCTATAGTTTCGCTTCCATGCACGTAATTGTAGATGGCGGGATTACGAACAACCGTATCGACACCATGAAGCGCTGCTGGCCAGTAAAGACACACGCCTTTTGCAACCAGCAAACTTACTTTATCCTTGTTTGAAACCTTTTGCCTAAGTTCATCTAGTGCATTGACCCAGAGCTGCTCGGCTTTGTCTTGAAGTACTTCATCTGAGCCCTTTGGTGCAGGAACAATGCGGTCTGCTGTCGAATGCTTAGCACTATTGCAGCCCGTTATAGCCACGGCGGACAGAACCATGCCAGCCAATAGACGCTTTGGGTAGCTGCTACTATATAACTTCTCTCTCATTAGTGTTGTATTATACAGCACTACCGAGATGAAGGTACCTTATTCGCCGTGTTCTTCGATGGCTTCGAGCAAACTGTTTTCGAGGTCACTCTTCTTCTTGAGCTTGGGGGCCTGGGGTTTAGCCGGCTTGTCGGCAGGGGCAGAATCTTCGGCAGTTGAGCCTTGGCGTTCCGCTTCCATATCCAGCTCATAGCCAGTAAGTTTGCTGGCAAGTCGCACGTTCTGGCCGCTCTTACCAATTGCAATACTCAGCTGGTCTTCTGGCACTAATACTTTGGCTTTTTGGTTCTTTTCGTCCAAAACTACCTTGCTTACCTTTGTTGGGCTCAGCGCATTTGTTATGTAGTCAGTTATGTTATCGCTAAAGACTATTATGTCTATCTTTTCCTGCTCGCCAACTTCGCTCATAACAGCGTTTACACGAGTACCGTGGCCGCCCACAAAAGTACCAACAGGGTCTACTCCGGGCACATTACTGGCCACAGCAATCTTACTGCGCACACCGGCTTCTCGGGCGATACCTTTTATTTCTACAGCGCCACTTTCCATTTCCGGAACTTCACCACGGAACAGCCATTCTATAAATTCCTTGTTGCCACGGCTAACAACCAGCTGTGGGCCACGG
>Ga0207652_10002978_pt1 | contig 14157 bp, 7 predicted proteins | sample KBSC63BmetaG_FD_184334 | JGI IMG/M metagenome (GOLD analysis project Ga0207652, IMG submission 184334) | Corn rhizosphere microbial communities from Kellogg Biological Station, Michigan, USA - KBS C6-3B metaG (SPAdes) (version 2) | ecosystem: Host-associated > Plants > Roots > Rhizosphere ... | reverse complement strand
AATATTGAGAGATCTGTTTACCGCGATGTGAATTCAGGTGGCAGTTTTGGTTCGAACCCGTTGTGCCAGCATGTTGGTATTGGAAAGGCAACATCTATTGAAAAAATAGAAATAACGTGGCCGGTAACCGGCAAAGTACAAGTATTTGTAAATCCTCCGATTCTGACTAATATTAAAATTAAAGAAGGTGATGATAAGTTGCGCACCTATCGATTGAACAAGTTCAACTTCAATACGAATTATGTAATGAAAATGGATGACCATAATAACCACTAAAAAATTACTAAAATGCACTCGACAAGTTTGAAAGGCAACTTCTGAAAAGCTGGAAAAACCTACGTCTTATCAACAGTGGAAGGTAAAAATGAATGTAAAGCCATACCGGTATTTTATTACCTAATAATAAAATATCAAAAATGAGAATATTCTATATTTGTAAGTTTACTGTATCTATTTCATTTTTTTTTGAGGGAATGCAAAACAAAAATAAAACTTAGACTTCGCTTCCTCAGCCGGAAGGAATATGGTAGATACAATTTTCAATTGTCTTTAATTGTAATCGGTTTCTTCATAAAGTAGAATTGAAAATTGAAGTTTCAGAATTTTTTTTCCTAATAAAATGTAATCGTTTACATTTATGCTAAATATAATTATTTTCGTTTTTCAAATGGTTTTTAATGCTTCTTACAAAACACATAAACACTCATTTTTTAAATTGTAGGCTAACCGGTTTAAGGATGGAGCAAGTGACTTTTTATTGCTAATTTTCAAAAAATATAAAATCTAAATCACAAAAAAATGTCAGTATTAACAGGAAAAAAAGAATATTTTAAAAATATTCCACAAATTAAATACGAAGGTTCCAAAAGCGATAATCCTTTTGCTTTTCGTTGGTATGATGAAAATAAAAAAGTGGCAGGAAAAACTATGAAAGAGTTTTTCAAATTTGCCTGTGCTTATTGGCATTCATTCAATGGGAACGGCGCTGATCCTTTCGGTGAGCCGACGCATATTTTCCCCTGGAATGAAAAAGAAGATCCGATAAAACGAGCAAAAGACAAGATGGATGCTGCTTTTGAGTTTATTACTAAAATGGGTTTGCCTTATTATTGTTTTCATGATGTAGACATTGTTGATTACACCAACGATGTAGCCGACAACGAAAAAAGATTAAAAACAATTACTGCTTATGCAAAACAAAAACAAAAGGAAAGCGGTGTGAAATTATTATGGGGAACCGCCAATCTTTTTTCACACAAAAGGTACATGAATGGTGCTTCAACAAACCCTGATTTCCAAGTCATCACTCATGCTGCAGCCCAGGTGAAAGCAGCCCTGGATGCAACCATCGAATTAGGTGGTGCCAATTATGTTTTTTGGGGCGGCCGTGAAGGTTACATGACCTTGCTGAATACCAACATGAAAAGAGAGCAGGAACACCTCGCAAAATTTCTTCATCTCGCAAAAGATTACGCCAGGAAAAATGGTTTTAAGGGTACGTTTTTTATTGAGCCAAAACCAATGGAACCTACCAAACATCAATATGATTACGATGCTGCTACCTGCATTAGTTTTATGCGCCAATATGATCTGATGGATGATTTCAAATTAAATATAGAAGTAAATCATGCCACACTGGCCGGCCATACTTTCACTCATGAATTACAGGTTGCTGCTGATGCTGACGTTCTCGGAAGCATGGATGCAAACCGCGGAGACTATCAAAACGGCTGGGATACCGATCAGTTTCCCAATAATATCAATGAACTTACAGAAGCGATGTTGATCATCCTGGAAGCAGGCGGTTTTAAAAGTGGCGGCATCAATTTCGATGCAAAAATCCGCAGAAATTCCACCGATCCTGCTGATCTTTTTTATGCCCATATCGGCGGCATGGATGCTTTTGCAAGAGCATTGATCGTTGCTGATAATATTTTAAATAAATCTGATTATAAAAAATTGCGTGAAGAGCGTTACGCTTCTTTTGATAAAGGAAAAGGAAAAGCTTTTGAAGAAGGGACATTAACTTTAGAAGATTTAAGAAATCTTGCTGTCGAAAATGGAGAACCCGAAGTGAGAAGTGGCAAACAGGAATATTTTGAAAATATAATCAATCGTTATATCTAAAATAATCACTAACTATTAAAACCTTAGCTAATGCATTTTCTGGGAACGATTGATATCCTATTCGTAGTTCTTTACCTGCTTATCATAGCGGGAGTTTCTATTTGGTCTATCAGAAAAAAAAGAGGAACGCCGTCTGATTATTTTTTGGCAAACCGAAACCTCGGCTGGTGGGTTATCGGCGCATCCATCCTCGCTTCCAACGTAGGATCAGAACATATTGTAGGCCTTGCGGGTACCGGAGCTACTTCCGGCCTCGTCATGGGTCATTATGAAATGCATTCGTGGGTCGTGCTCGTATTGGGATGGGTGTTTGTGCCATTTTATATGCGAAGCCAGGTTTATACAATGCCCGAGTTTCTGGAAAGGCGTTTTAATGCGAAATCACGACGGCTGCTTTCGATCATTCAATTATTAAGTTATGTAATTGCAAAAGCTTCAGTGACCATTTTTGCAGGAGCGCTGGTTTTTAATTCTTTCCTGGGCGTAGATTTTTGGACAGGCGCTATTATTCTCGTAGTAATCACCGGAATTTATACAATCCTCGGTGGGTTGCATACCGTTATGTACACGGAAGCTATCCAGGCTTTTGTTTTATTACTGGGTTCTACTTTTTTATTGTTTATCGGGTTAGATAAAGTAGGAGGTTGGCATGGGTTGATGAATTCTGTTCCGAAGGAAAAACTAAATATGTTTCGACCTTTAAGTGACCCTGAATTTCCCTGGCTTGGCATCACCTTCGCCGCTCCAATTGTAGGGATCTGGTATTGGTGTACCGATCAGCATATTGTACAGAGATGCCTTGCTGGTAGAGACGAAAGACAGGCGAGAAGAGGAACCATATTTGCTGCTTATTTGAAGTTGCTTCCCTTTTTCATTTTCCTCGTTCCAGGGCTGATCGCGACTGCTTTACATCAGCAGGGAAAACTGGATTTACAGGTAAATGACGAAGCTTTTCCAACGCTTGTAAAAGCATTAATGCCGATAGGATTAAGAGGCCTGCTTGCAGGTGGTTTGCTTGCAGCATTAATGAGTTCCCTTGCATCAGTTTACAATGCTTGTTCTACTTTGTTTACCATGGATATCTATCAAAAAATAAAGCCGGAAGCTAATGGAAAAGAACTGGTAAAAGTTGGCAGAATTGCGACTGGAGTTGTAGTATTGCTTGGGATGGCGTGGATACCACTTATGAGCCGGATATCCGGTACTTTGTACCAATATCTTCAAAGTGTACAATCGTATTTAGCCCCTCCGATTGCCGCTGTCTTTTTACTCGGAGTTTTCTTTAAACGCATTAATGGTGCCGGAGCACTTACCGGAATGGTCGTAGGATTTGTGCTTGGCATTGTGAAATTGACGCTCGAGTTATTTCAAAATGATCTCAGCGGCGCGCTTCATGCATTCGCTACAATTAATTTTCTTTATTTCTGTATTTATTTATTTCTCTTTTCAATCGTGTTGATGGTGGTTGTAAGTCTGCTGACACCAAAGCCCGATGAAGAAAAAATAAGAGGACTTACATTTGCCACCACAGTTGCTGAAGACAGGGCAGCCAGTCGGGCAAGTTGGAATAAATGGGATGTGATACTGTCTTTAATTGTGCTGGCAATTGTGATCTCTGTTTTCGTTTACTTCTCTCCACTGGGAGTGGCCGGCTAGTTAGAATTAACCACTTATCAAAAAAATATACCATGAAGAAACAAATTCTAAACCTGGTACTTTTTATAGCGCTTGCTTTTTCCGCGGGTGCACAAAATAAATATGACTACCCGTTTCAAAATCCAAAATTATCAACGGCCGCAAGAGTGAACGATCTTGTATCAAGATTGACGTTGGAAGAGAAGGTAAATCAAATGCTGAATACTACTCCTGCAATTCCGCGGCTTGGAATTCCGCCTTACGATTGGTGGAATGAATGTTTGCATGGTGTAGCGAGAACCAAATATCCAACTACTTCATATCCACAGGCAATCGGAATGGCAGCAACTTTTGATGTGGATGCCATGAAAAAAATGGGCGATTTTACTTCCGATGAAGGACGGGCGATCCACAATGAAAGCCTGAAGAAAAAAGATTACAGCCGGTATACAGGGTTAACTTACTGGACACCGAATATCAATATTTTTCGCGATCCAAGATGGGGCCGCGGACAGGAAACTTATGGTGAAGATCCTTTTCTTACCGGCACGATCGGAACTGCATTTGTAGAAGGGTTGCAGGGCAATGATCCGAAATATCTGAAAGCCGCCGCTTGTGCTAAACATTATGCAATCCATAGCGGCCCCGAATCTGAACGACATGTGTTTGATGTGAATGTAAGTAATCATGACCTTTGGGCAACTTATCTTCCTGCATTCAGACAATTGGTGATGAATGCAAAAGTGGCTGGCGTAATGTGCGCATATAACGCTTATGCAGGCCAGCCTTGTTGTGGCAGTGATAAATTAATGGTTGATATTTTGCGCAACAAATGGAATTTTAAGGGTTATGTTACTTCTGATTGCGGCGCAATTGATGATTTTTATCAAACACACAAAATGTTTCCTGATGCAGAAAGTTCCGCTACAGATGCGGTGTTGCATGGAACCGATGTAGAATGCGGGAACCATACCTACAAGACATTGATGCAGGCGGTGAAAGATGGAAAATTAAGTGAAAAGGATATTGATGTTTCCTTGAAAAGATTATTTACCATTCGTTTTCGGCTTGGAATGTTTGATCCAACCAGTATGGTAAAATATGCACAAATTCCTATTTCAAATTTAGAAAGCCAGCCGCATAAAGACCTTGCCTTGAAGATGGCGAGGGAATCGATTGTTTTGCTTCGCAATGCGCCGTTGGCACAGCAAAAAAATAATTTATTACCACTTCATAAAAACATAAAAAACATTGCAGTGCTTGGGCCAAATGCAGACAATGCCAACACTCAGTTGGGAAATTATAATGGACATCCTTCTGTGGTAACAACTGTTTTGCAGGCAATAAAAGATAGGTTGAAAAATTCAGAAGTTTTTTACTCTAAAGCAACTGATTTTGTGTCAACAGAACCACACGATTTTTCAAAATTAATTGACAGCATTAAAGATGCTGATGTCATTATTTATGTTGGCGGAATTTCACCAAGATTGGAAGGTGAAGAAATGAAAGTTCACGTTCCCGGATTCAGCGGTGGTGATCGGACAAGCATAGCTTTACCAACTGTTCAGACAGATTTTTTAAAAGCTTTGAAAGCAACCGGAAAACCGGTGGTGTTTGTAATGATGACCGGCAGCGCCATTGCCATTCCATGGGAAGAAGAAAATATTCCTGCAATCATTAATGCCTGGTATGGTGGCGAAGCAGCAGGAACGGCAGTTGCAGACGTTTTATTCGGCGATTATAGTCCTTCCGGAAAATTGCCTGTTACTTTTTATAAAAGCGATTCAGACCTCCCTCCATTTGAGGATTATTCAATGAAAAACAGAACCTATCGCTATTTCAAAGGAGAAGCTTTGTATCCGTTTGGTTTTGGTTTGAGTTATACCAAATTTACTTTTACAAGTCTTCATCTATCCAAAACCAACATCAAAAAAAATCAACCAATCAATGCAGAGGTAACCGTTACAAATACCGGAAAAGTCGCCGGTGACAATGTAATTCAATTGTACCTGACTCACGCATCCGGTGAAAATATTCCTTTCTATTCATTGAAAGGATTCAAACGTATTTACCTTGCACCCGGCGCTTCTCAAAAAGTAAAATTTACCATAACTCCGGATATGATGAAATTGGTAAACGAAGCGGGAGAAAGTGTATTAAATTCAGGAAAAATAAAAGTAAGTATCGGAGAATCTCTGCCATCTGAAAGAAGCGTCGAATTAGGAGCAGCAAAACCGGTGGAAGCAATCTTTAACATTCAATAACAGGAAATACAAAATCTTTTTATTTCTCCTTTTACTGAAAAAAAATAAAAGCAATTGGACAAAACATTCATCAAATTAATGGAACAAACGATGCGCTGGTATGGACCCCATGATCCTGTTAGTTTGTGGCATATACGCCAGGCCGGCTGTACAGGAATTGTAACAGCGCTGCATCATATCCCGGTAGGGGAAATATGGAGCAAAGAAGAAATCAATAAAAGAAAAAAACTCGTGGAAGATGCAGGCATGAGTTGGACTGTAATTGAAAGCCTTCCGGTGCATGAAGATATTAAAAAGCACACTGGAAATTACCAGCAATACATTGAGAATTATAAAGAAAGTTTACGCAATGTTGCAGCCTGTGGATTGAAAGTTGTTACCTATAATTTCATGCCGATCCTCGACTGGATGCGTACCGATATTTCTTTTGAAATGCCGGATAAAAGCAAGGCGTTGAGATTTGAAAAATCGGCTTTTATTGCGTTTGATTTGTTTTTATTAAAAAGACCGGATGCGGAAAAAGATTATACAAAAGAAGAAATTGAGAAAGCGAAGGAGCGTTTTGAAAAGATGACTGATGAAGAAAAAGAGATTCTTTATCGCAATACTTTATTGGGATTGCCGGGAAGCGAAGAGCGTTTTACAGAAGAAGAAATTTTAACGGCGTTAAAAACTTATGAAGGAATTGATGCAAAAAAATTAAAGCAACATTTGTTTTATTTTCTGAAAGAAATTATGCCGGTTGCTGAAGAGGTTGGTTTGAAAATGGCGATCCATCCTGATGACCCGCCCTATCCGATTTTGGGATTACCAAGAATCATGAGCACAGAAAAAGATGCGCAGGAAATGATTGATGCAGTCCCTTCTCCCGCGAGTGGCTTGTGTTTTTGCACCGGTTCATTTGGAGTGAGAGCTGATAATGATTTGCCAAAAATGATTCAGCGTTTTTCTGATAACATTCATTTCATACATCTGCGAAGTACCAAGCGCGATGAAGAAGGAAATTTTTACGAAGCAGACCATCTCGCCGGCGATGTAGATATGTACGAAGTAGTGAAGGAAATTATTTTAATGATGAAAAAAAGAAACACTTCTATTCCGATGCGTCCTGATCATGGACACCAGATGCTGGATGATTTAAATAAACAAACTTATCCGGGATATAGTGCTATAGGGCGTTTGAGGGGATTGGCGGAATTGCGTGGATTGGAATTCGGCATAAGCAAGAGTTTAAAATAAATCGTTTGTGGTGACAGAAAGCGGTGATGTAATATAGGGAAGAGCTTAATTGAAAAACCGACTATCGTACTGGCCGGCGTGTCTTTGCCGGCCATTTTTTCACTTTGGTTTTTTGCAGTTTTCCTGGTTGTGTGTTCACTATCTAGATTAAAAAAAATTATGATGTGGTTGGCATTTCACTGGCCAATCAAAAAAATATGTAACTTTTTTAAAAAACAATCATGTTGTTATTAGGAATTGATATTGGTACGTCTTTTATAAAAGTTTCCGTTGTAGATGCAGATACCCAGAAATCTGTTGCGAGCGCACAATATCCGGAAACTGAAAACGCGATAACTTCTCTTCAGTCAGGATGGGCTGAGCAATCTCCGGAGATGTGGTGGGAACAGACAGTTCAGGCGATTAAAAAATTAGTTGCAGCAAATAAATTTGATCCAAATAAAATTGCTGCCATTGGCATTTCTTACCAAATGCATGGATTAGTAGTGGTAGATAAAAATCAGAACGTTTTAAGAGATGCGATCATCTGGTGCGATAGCCGTGCGGTTGAAATAGGAGATCTTGCCTTTAATAATATTGGTGCAGAAACGTGTTCTTCCTGTCTTTTAAACTCTCCCGGAAATTTTACTGCATCCAAATTAGGATGGGTAAAAAATAATGAACCTGAAATTTATAAACAGGTTGATAAAATAATGTTGCCGGGCGATTTTATTGCCATGAAATTAACCGGAGAAATTACAACAACCTCTTCTGCACTATCAGAAGGAATTTTTTGGGATTTTAAAAAAGATAAAATTTCAGAAGATGTAATGAATGCTTTCGGCTTTGATTATTCGCTGATTCCAAAAGTGCAGGATTTATTTTCATCGCATGGAAAAGTATCTGCTGCAGTAGCACAGCAATTAGGTATACCCGATAACATCCCCGTTACGTATAAAGCAGGCGATCAGCCGAATAACGCCATGTCATTAAATGTGCTCGAACCAGGTGAAGTGGCAGCCAATGCCGGCACTTCCGGTGTTATTTATGCAGTAACAGATAAATTATTTGCTGATAAATTTTCGAGGGTAAATAGTTTCGTTCATGTAAATCACACGAGCAACGAAAAACGCGTTGGTGTTTTGCTTTGCATTAATGGCGCAGCAATTATGTATAGCTGGGCTAAGAAAGTTTGTGGCGACAATTTATCTTACAAAGAAATGGATCAGCGTGCTTCAACAATAAAGCCTGGAAGTGAAGGATTATTTGTGTTGCCATTTGGAAATGGTGCAGAACGGATGTTGGAAAATAAAATGATTGATGCGCACATTGAAAACATTGATTTGAACAAACATACGAAAGCTCATATTTTCCGTGCAGTTCAGGAAGGAATCGCTTTTGCATTCCGCTACGGGTTAGATATTATGCGTGAAAATGATTTGCATCCAACAATTATCCGTGCCGGAAAAGCCAATTTATTTTTGAGTGATGTTTTTATGCAATCTTTTGTAAATGCTACAGGTGTTGCTGTTGAATTATATGAAAACGATGGAAGTGTGGGTGCGGCGCTGGGAGCAGGAGTTGGTGCAGGAATTTATAAATCTAATGCTCATGCATATGCGAATTTCAAACCACTCCAAAAGTTCGAGCCGACGAATGTGGAACTGTACAATGAGTTATATCATGATTGGAAGAAATTATTAGACGCCCATCTGAAATGAAATATGCTTTTGGCGTAATGAGATTTTTTAAAAACAGCAAAACCACTTATTGCTTCGTTTGCTGGGATTTGCTTATAAGTTAAAAAGGCCATTAAAAACGCAAGTGTTTTAATGGCCTTTTAATTATATTTAAAAACGCTTATTTCTTTTCATAATAACTCGCTCCCCACAATTCATAGCGTTTGTATAGATCAGGTAGCTCAGAATTAAAGCGATCAATATTCCTATCTTGTTTTGGTGACCAAAGTACTTCACTCAATGCACTCATTCGTGGAAAGATCATGTATTCTACTTTTTGCGGACTCGCCATATATTCTGTCCAAACGTTTCCCTGCGCTCCTAGTACATAATGCGCTTCCGAGGCATCCAGTTCTTTTGGAATCGGCCCATAACCGTAAACAGTATCCAATGGCAAATAACCACCAATAGTCAGGCTGTCACTGTCTTTTGTTTGCGCATGATCTAAATAACAATAAGTACCGGGAGTCATAATTACATCATGATGTTGTTGTGCTGCAGCAATTCCTCCTTTTTCACCGCGCCAGCTCATCACCGTTGCATTTGGCGCTAAACCACCTTCAAGAATTTCGTCCCATCCAATGATTTTTCTTCCTTTGCTGTTGATATATTTTTCAATTCTCTGGATGAAATAACTCTGCAAACCATGTTCATCTTTCAAATTTTTATCCTTGATTAATTTCTGGCAAAAGGCAGACCTTTTCCAGCTTGTTTTTGGTGCTTCATCTCCGCCGATATGAATATATTTTGAGGGAAATAACGCCATCACTTCATCCAATACATTTTCTAAAAATTTAAAAGTATATTCTGACGGACAAAAAATATCATCAAAGACACCCCAGGTTTGTTGAACCTGTTTCCCATCGCGGCTTCCCGCCCATGGAGTTTTGGGAGATATTTTCGTTGATTCATTTGGGGAACAACTTAATTCAGGATAAGCAGCAATGGCAGCTGAAGCGTGACCAGGCATTTCAATTTCGGGAATGATCGTGATGAAACGCTCCTCTGCATATTTGATCACATCTTTTATTTGCTCCTGTGTATAAAAGCCGCCGTAATGAATGCTGTCATTTCCGGTGCCCGGATAATGCCCGATAATCGTTCCGTTTCTATAAGCACCTACGGAAGTAAGGCGAGGATATTTTTTAATTTCAATTCTCCAACCCTGATCTTCTGTGAGATGCCAGTGAAAAGTATTGTATTTGAAATAGGCGAGGTAATCAATATATTTTTTTACAAAATCAACATCAAAAAAATGACGGCCCACGTCGAGGTGCATGCCACGGTATTTAAACCGCGGATAATCTTTTATAGCAAGTTGCGGAATCGATGCGGTCTCAGTCTGAGTTGCGGGCAATAACTGAAGCAGTGTTTGCATTCCATAAAACAAACCCTCGTTACCGGTACTGCTGATGATGATGTTATTCGATCCTACATTCAGATTGTAAGCGTCTTTTCTTTCATTTCCAGGCAGCGATTTAAAAACAATAAAAGTTCCTTTGCCGATTTTAGTTTTTACCGGAAGTTTGAACCCGTACAATTTTTGTAAATAAACATTCAACATATCAGCTTCATGTTCGGTGCCTTTCTCTGCAATAATAATTGTGGAGGCATCAAAATTAAAACTGCCTGAATGCATCTGCAGCGAAACCGGTTTTGGTACGATGACCACATTTGTTTGGGCAAACAGTGTTATCGAAAAAAATAAAAAGCCGAGCAGAAATAATTTCTTCATGGGAATTTTTTTTGGATAAAAAGTGATTAAGTAATGATGTGATTTGACTAAAATACAGTTTTAGTTTTACATAAAAACAGAATCTGTTCAAAATACTTTTGTTTTGCCAAAATACTTTTGGTTTTTAATAAGTAAAATTTTCATCCATGGTGAAGGAATAAAATGATAAGAGTATTTTTTTAAGAATTTTGGATTTTACATTTTAGTTTTGCGGATCATTAAAAGCAGATACCAGGAAAGATTTGCAGGAAAAAAAGAAATTATGGGAAGAATATTTGAAGTAAGAAAGTCAACCATGTTTGCCCGTTGGGATAAAATGGCGAAACAGTTTACACGCATTGGAAAAGAAATAGATATTGCCGTAAAACAAGGCGGTCCTGATCCGGATAACAATTCGGCTTTACGCAGGTGTATCATCAATGCAAAAGCAGTGAATATGCCTAAAGACCGCGTTGATGCTGCCATCAAGCGTGCGATGGGAAAAGATAAAACTGATTATCACGAAGAGATTTATGAAGGATATGCACCTCATGGAATCGCATTGCTGGTAGAAACTGCAACTGATAATCCTACGAGGACTGTAGCCAATGTTCGCATGCATTTTAATAAAAATAGTGGTTCACTCGGAACGAGTGGAAGTGTCGCTTTTATGTTCAACCACATGGGAGAATTTAAGATCAAAAAGGACAATCTGGACATCGAAGAGCTTGAGTTTGAACTGATCGATTTTGGCCTTGAAGAGATTGGCGAAGACAGTGAAGGCAATATCATTATCCGCACTGCTTATAACGAATTTGGAAACATGAACAAGGCTTTGGACGAAAAAAAGATAAACGTAGTCACTGCCGAACTCACCTGGATTCCTACCAATACTTTAGAACTTTCAGAAGAAGATGCTAACGATGTGTTGAAATTAGTAGACAACCTGGAGCAGGATGAAGACGTGCAAAGAGTGTATCACAATCTGAAGTAATTAAGTCGTCCAAATTAAGATTTGCGTTTATTTCTTTATTCGCCAGGATAATTCTGTACTTTCTTAAAATTTGTCTTAATACGACAATAGCAGTTCATAATCTTTTATGAAATAAAATCTTTTTTGCGTCTTCGGTTATAAATCATACAACCTAAAATTTGCTTTTTTCTATCTTTAATCAAATTCATTTTCATGCGATTGAAAAATATTTTATTGCCCGCGACTTTTTCTTTTTTGATTTCATTTTGTACATTCTCCACTCTAAATGCTCAGAAAAAAAACAGTGAGTATATTTCTCAATGGCAGAAAGTAGAACAACTTCAAAAAAAAGGTTTGACCAAATCTGCATTAGAGGATGTAGAACAAATTTACCGGTCCGCAAAAAAAGACAATAATGATCCGCAGGTTGTGAAGGCTTTATTATTTAAAATAAATCTGCGTCAAAATATCGTTGAAGATGCTTCTGTAAGAAGTATTGATTCAATCGAAAATGAAATCGCCATTGCCAAAGAACCGGCAAAGTCAATTCTGCAAAGCATTGCAGCGGAACTATATTGGAATTATTTTCAGCAAAACCGGTATAAATTATACCAAAGAACGAACACGATAAATTTTGATAAAAAAGATATTGCTACCTGGACAACCGATGATTTGCATCAAAAAATTGCTGAATTATATGTTACTTCTTTAAAGAATAAAGCGCTTTTACAACAAACTAAATTGGAACCTTTCGATGCAATTATCCAGAAAGGGAATGTGCGTAACCTTCGTCCCACTCTTTATGATTTGTTGGCTCATCGTGCACTGGATTATTTTAAAATTGATGAGCGCGACATCACGCGCCCTGCCTATGCTTTTGAAATAAATAATCCGGTTGCTTTTGCGCCAGTAAACGGATTCATAAACGCGAATTTTATTTCCAAAGATTCAACATCACTTCATCAGAAAGCGCTGATTATTTTTCAACAATTATTGTCATTTCATCAAAAAGATAAAAACCCTGATGCCTTGATTGATGCAGATATGGAACGCATCAATTTTGTAAATCATTATGGAGTCATGCAGAATAAAGATTCGCTCTACATCAATGCGCTAAAGCATCTGAGTGAAAAATATGCCGGCAATTCTTTATCAGCCCAAGCTACATTTCTGATAGCACAAACTATTTATAGCAAAGCAATTGAATCTCATCAAAACAAGGATTCAATTACAGAATATACGATTGTAAAAGCAAAAGAAATCCTTGATGCTCTGATAAATAAGTTTCCCAAAAGTGAAGGTGGAATTAATGCACAGAATCTTTTGAAAACGATTTTGCATCCTTCCTTAAATCTTACAACCGAAAAAATAAATGTTCCATTACAGCCGTTCAGAACGTTGGTTAATTATCAGAATTTCAATACAGTTTATTTCAGAATTATTTCTTTAACTCCTGCATTAAAACAAGGTTTGCAGAAAGAATATGATAACGACAAACTTTTTCAAAAATTAATTTCTTTAAAAAGTCTCAAAAGTTGGAATCAGGATCTGCCAAAAACAAACGATTATTTTTCCCATTCCGTTGAAGTAAAAATTGACGCTTTGCCTGTTGGAGAATATGCATTGATTGGAAGCGCTGATCAGAATTTTAGTCTTGATAAAAACCCCCTTTGTGCCCAATATTTTTATATTTCAGATATCAGTTTTATCAATAGCGGCTTACAGTATTTTGTGCTGAACCGCACGACAGGCCAGCCTTTGAGCGGCGCTAATGTACAGGTGTGGAATCAAAAATATGATTATACCAACCGAAGTAATGCGTTAACCAAAGAGACAAAATATGTTACTGACAAAAATGGATATTTTAAATTACCTGAAATTAAAGATGAAAAGAATTCATCGCAAAATGTAAGACTTGATATCACTTATAAAAACGACCGGTTGTTTTTAGATGATTATCAATACATCTACTATAATTATTACAACAGGGATGAACCAGATTCTGATTATCAAGATCAAAAAGAATTTAACGAAGACCATGCGAAAGTGTTTTTATTTACCGACAGAAGCATCTACCGGCCCGGACAAATTGTTTACTTCAAAGGGATTGGTGTTACTAAAGATTTTAAAACAAAAAAATCAATCCTTCTTCAAACAAAAGATTCTTTGACGGTTGTTTTTTCTGATGCCAACAATCAGAAAATGGATTCGATAAAAGTTTTATTAAATGATTTTGGTTCATTCAATGGACGATTTAAAATACCGGGAAACAAGCTGAATGGTGAATTTAATATTGATGTAAAAGAATATCAGAATTCTGAAGTTTCGTTTTCAGTGGAAGAATATAAACGTCCCAAATTTTACACTGAATTTGAAAAGGCAAAAGGCAGTTTTCGTGTAGGCGATACCGTTAGTATCACCGGTTTTGCAAAAGCATACGCTGGCAATAATATCGATGGTGCAAAAGTTTCTTACCGCGTAACAAGA
>Ga0207652_10002970_pt1 | contig 14172 bp, 18 predicted proteins | sample KBSC63BmetaG_FD_184334 | JGI IMG/M metagenome (GOLD analysis project Ga0207652, IMG submission 184334) | Corn rhizosphere microbial communities from Kellogg Biological Station, Michigan, USA - KBS C6-3B metaG (SPAdes) (version 2) | ecosystem: Host-associated > Plants > Roots > Rhizosphere ... | reverse complement strand
CGGAAGCCTCACGTCCCGGGCGCCTCATGGGGGTCACAGCCTGCCAGGACCCCCATGAGGCGCCCGGGACGCCCGCCACCCCCACCTCGGACGGCCGCCTGCGCCACGGACCCCCGCCCGTCCCGCCGACCCCCGCCCGTCCTCTCCCCGACGCCGCCGCCCGACCCCCGGACCTTTCCGTCCAACCCCCGGACCCTCACCCTTCCGCCCCCGCGCCGAGCCAGCCCACCTACAGGTCGTAGCGGCCCAGGTCTTCGTCGAGGCGCCGGCGGTCCTCGGCGCTCGGGCCCTCGACGGCGGGGAGGTCGTCCCCTGAGCCCGATGACCGGCGCCATTTCCAGACCGCCGCGGCCAGCAGGATGGCGGCGACGACGAAGGCGACGATCGGCACCACATAGGCGGAGATGCTGAAGCCGCCGCCGTTCGGCTCGGCCAGCACCGCGTTGCCGTACTGGGCGACCAGCGCGTCCTTGATCTCGTCCTTGGTCTTGCCTTCCTTGATCAGCTTTTCGACGAACGCCTTCTCCCGCGTCGCCTGGGGCGATTCGGCCAGCCCGAGCAGCGTGCCGCACACCGGGCACATCACTTCCTCCTCGATTTCGTTCAGCGTCGTGCGCAGGGAGCTCGGCGCGTCGGCCGCGGCGGCGGCCGGCAGCATCAGCGCGGTCAGCGCCACCAGGACGGCGAAGACCGCCGCCGTCCCGCCGCGTCGCGGCCGCGGGCTCACGATTCCTTCGATTTGGGGGGCAGGAACGGCGTCACCTGTTCACGAAGGATCTTCGCATCGACCGGCCCCGCCACGGCCCAGGCGAGCTTGCCGCCCGGTTCGAGCAGGTAGTTCTCGGGGACGCCGGTCGTGCCGAATTCGTGGCCGTTGTCGCCGTTGCCGTCGTGCAGCAGCGGATAGCTGATGTCGTATTCGTGGGCGAACTTGGTGCCGTCGTCGCTGATGTCCTGGGTGTCGATCCCGACCACGGTGAAGGTCTTGCCGCCATGTTCCTGCTGGAACTGCTCGAGCGCCGGCGCCTCGTTGCGACAGGGGATGCACCAGGAGGCCCAGAAGTTCACCAGCACCCACTTGCCGCGGTATTCCTTCAGCGAGCCGCTGCCCGGTTCCTCGAGCTTCGGCAGCGTGGGGGAGGGCGCCGTGGCGCCGACCGCGAGGCGCGAGTTGCCTTTGCTGATGAGGCCGAAGACGAGCAGGGCGACGATGGCCACTGCCACGAGGACGGCGATGAACGAGCGGATGCGCACGGGACGGCAGAGACTACGAAAACCGCCTAAGCATCGGTTCAAGGGGCGCCGCGCCGAGGCGGCGGGCGCGGCGGCGTCAGCCGCGGTCGCCGAGGCGCGGGAAGGGGTCGGCGATCACCGTAAAGGCCTCGTCGGTCAGCGCGATCAGATCCTCGGCGCCGTCACTCTCCGACCAGCGCGTCAGGGCCGCGTCGAGTGCTCCGAGGGCGGCGCCGACCAGCGCCTCGACCTTGATGTCGTCGCCCCTGACCCGGAGTCGTTCGGCCAGCGCCGCGCCGATCGCCTGCTTCCACCGCTCCAGCCGCTCCAACTGGCGGGAGCGCAGGTCCGGCGTGCAGCGGATCAGCCGCAGCCGCGCCAGCGCTTCGTCGGGGTCGCGCTGGTAGGTGGCGACGGCGATGTCGAGCGCTCGCCGCAGCGCCGTCCAGGCGTCCTCGCCGTCGGGCCGCTCGCGCAGCGCGTCGGCCACGTTCACGCCCATCGACTCCTGGACGACGAAGACCGCGTCCTCCTTCGACTCGAAATAACGGAAGAAGCTCGCCCGCGAGATCCCGGCCGCCTCGGCCACTTCCGTGGCGGTCACCTGATCGAAGCCGCGCTCGGCGAACACCTTGAACGCCACCTCGGCGATCTCGGCCCGCAGGCTCTCCCGCGACCTGCGGCGCAGATCCAAGCCCTTGGTCCGGGTCGCAGCCATGCCCCATCTTAGGTACCGACGCGGTTCCAGGGGGAACTTTGCGGTTTCCGGCCTGACTTTGCGATAACTTCCGCCCCCGATGAACCTCGAACAGAAAATCGGCCTCGGCTTCTGGGTCGGCATCGCCCTCTTCCTGATCTCGCAAGTCCTCCTGGTCGTCTTCGTCATCGCCTTCTTCCTCGGCCACTTCGTCTGGCCGCAGTGAGGACCGGGCGGCGCCCCACCCCCGCCGCTCCGAACTAGAATCCGCCCAGCGCGGACGTAGCTCAGTTGGTAGAGCGCAAGCTTCCCAAGCTTGAGGTCGCGGGTTCGAACCCCGTCGTCCGCTTCTGACCGCTCCGCAAACCCTCCCCGACATCGAGACCGAAGCCGACTGCGTGCGGCTCGTCGACGCCTTCTACAGCAGGGCCATGGTGGACGAGGAGATCGGCTGGATCTTCACCGACATCGCTCACCTCGACCTCGACGAGCACATCCCGGTGGTCGCCTCGTTCTGGGCGACGAACCTGATCGGCGCCCAGTCCTACGGCGGCGGCGCCTTCCACGTCCACGCTGAACTGCACGAAAAGTCCGGAGGCCTGCGCCGGGAGCACTTCGAGCGCTGGCTCGTGCTCTGGTGCCAGACGGTGGACGAGCTCTTCGACGGCCCGATCGCCGCCGCCGCCAAGGTGCACGCGCTGCGCATCGCCAACGCCTTCTACGGCCGCCTCCAGATGTTTCCGGTCCCGGACGAGGCAGCCGGGCCCTCTCGCTGACCGATGCATACCGAGGGACGGGCGCTGACCGCGACCGCCATCGCCGCGACGCTGCACTGCCTGACCGGGTGCGCCATCGGGGAGATCCTCGGGATGGCGGTCGGCACCGCGCTCGGTTTCTCGAACCTGGCGACGATCCTCCTCGCCATCGTCCTGGCGTTCGTCTTCGGCTACGCCCTCACGAGCCTGCCGCTGCTGCGCGCGGGGCTGGCATTGGGAGCGGTGGTCTCGATCGCGCTCGCCGCCGACACGCTCAGCATCGCGACGATGGAGCTGGTCGACAACCTCATCATGGTCGCGGTGCCGGGAGCGATGGACGCCGGGCTCGGCAGCCTGCTCTTCTGGGGGAGCCTGAGCTTTGCCCTCGCCGTGGCCGCCGTCGTCACCGTGCCCATCAACCGTCTCCTCATCGCCCGCGGGAAAGGCCACACCGTCGTCCACGAGACCGGCGTCCACGGCGGGCCGCCGATGCTGCCCGTGGCGCTCGCCACGGGCGCCGCCTTCCTTTTCGGCGCCGCCGTCCTCGTCGCGGAAGCGGCGTAGCGCGGGGCCGAATCGCCTTGCGGGCCTTGTGACCCGAGTCCTTGATCCGCATGGCATTCCCAGGGCCACGCCTTGAAAAAGCCCGGGGCCGCGGAAGGGACGTGGCCCCGCAAGCTGGCGCCGGGATAAGGGACGCGGCCCTCTCGCCACGGCCCTGGCAGGCTGTGGCCGTGGCGAGAGGGCCGGGTATGAAAGGCATGGAGGAACCGTGACCGGAGCATGACGAGGGAGCGACGGGTGTGGCACGGATCCGTGACGGAGGTCTGACCCCGTCACGGAGATGTCGAGAACTCCACGCTTCCTCCCGTGTCGTCCAACAGTCACGGACGCGCTGTCGACTTTGAGCCCCCCATAGGGGCCCTTAAGTCGACAACGCGTTCTCGACCCCTCGATCCCGGCCGAAAAGGGGCCTCCCGGGGCCGGAAAGTGTGACGTTCTCGGCATCTTCGTCACCGATCGGGCCGAGGTGTGGGATCTCTCCGACACGATCGTCACGTAAGTCCGACCTCCCCCCGTCCCTGTGACGCCTCCCGCACGGAAGTCCGACCTCCTCCCGTCCCGCCGCCCTCTTCCCGACAAAAGCCTCACGTCCCGGGCGCCTCATGGGGGTCACAGCCTGCCAGGACCCCCATGAGGCGCCCGGGACGCCCGCCACCGCACCTCGGACGGCCGCCAGCGCCTGGGCCCCCGCCGTCCCTCCCCAACCCCCGCCGTCCCTCCGCGCCCCCCGAATCAACCACCCAGCCTCGATCCGAGCCGGAGGAGGACACACGACTCAGGTCACTGGTCGCAGCGCAGGACGATCTTGCCGACGTGGCCGCCGGCGGTGAACCGCTCGTAGGCGGCGGAGACCTCGGCGAGGGGGAAGTCGGCCTCGACCGGGACCCGGAGGCGGCCGTCGGCGACCAGGGGGAGGACGTGCGCTTCCAGTTCGCGCGCGAGCACCGCTTTCTCCTCCGGCGTCCGATAGCGGAGCGTCGAGGCGCGGACGGTGCCGCGCTTGGTCATCAGCCGCCGCAGGTCGAGGGTCCCCTCGGGGCCGGCCGACACGCCGATCACGACGATCGTGCCCCAGGTCGCCAGCGACTTGACGTCGTCGACGAGGTTGGGACCGCCGACGAGCTCGAGGATGACGTCGAATGGCCCCTGCCCGAACGCCTCGTCCGGGGACAGCGCGCGGTTGGCGCCCAGCTTCTCCACCGCGGCGCGGTTCTTCTCGTTGCGCACCGACGCCGTCACGTCGGCGCCGAGGGCCCGGCCGAGCTGGACCGCGGCGGTGCCGACGCCGCCGCCCGCGCCGTTGACCAGGAGCCGCCGGCCGCTGCGCAGCTTCGCCTGGCCGACGAGGGCGTCGTAGGCGGTCGCGAACACCTCCGGGAAGCCGCCCGCCCCGGTCCAGTCGAGAGAATCGGGGACCGGCATCAGCTGGCGCTCGTCGACGACCGCCAGCTCGGCCTGCGCGGCGCCGGCGACGATCGCCATCACCCGTGCGCCCGGCTCGAACCTCGGTACCGGCGCGCGTGACTCGATCACCTCACCCGCCAGCTCCATGCCCGGGATGTCGTCGGGCACACCGGCCTCCGGCGGGGGCGGGTAGAACCCGGCCACCTGGATCGGGTCGGCGCCGTTCACACCCGCTCCGTGGACCCGGATCAGCGCTTGTCCCAGACCGGGAACCGGATCCTCACGGGTCCCGGGCCCGACCGTCTTGTCCTTGATCTCAGCGACTCGCATGCGGCCATTCTCGCGAACCGCGGCGTCAGGCGTGATCCGCCCCTCGATTCAGCGGTGGAGCTTCGACTGCCAGTCCGGCGGGACGGAGCCCTCGGGGCCCGGAACGCCCTGAGAGATCGGGTGGGCCTCGGGTGGGGCGAGCTCGGGGCCGTCGAAGAAGTCTTCGGAGCGGTAGTCGTAGAACCAGGTCTCGCCCGGCTCGAAGCTGCTGATGATCGGATGGCCCGTGGCTTCCTGGTGGCGGGTGGCGTGCTGCGCCGGGGAGTTGTCGCAGCAGCCGACGTGGCCGCAGGTCGCGCAGCGGCGCAGGTGCAGCCACCAGCCGCCGGCGGCCGTGCACTCCGCGCAGCCGTCGCCGCTCGGCCGGACGGACCGGTCGATCTCCTCAGCGCTCATCGTCGATCACGCTCTTGAGCACGGCGGCCTGGCTCAGGTCCGGCTCCTTGGTCGCGGTGAGGAGCGTGACGGTGCCGGTCCGCGCCTCCGCGGCGATCCGCGACAGCGCCTCGGCCCGTTCGCCCTGCTTCAGCTCCGCCCGGTAGCGCGTCGAGAACTCCTCGAAGCGCTCCGGCTCGTGCCCGTACCAGCGCCGCAGATCGTCCGACGGCGACACCTCTTTGCACCAGTCGTCGAGCTTCGCCTTTTCCTTGGAGACCCCGCGCGGCCAGAGCCGGTCGACCAGGATCCGGCGCCCGTCCGCGGCGCTCGGATCGTCGTAGATCCGTGCCACCCGGAGCTCGCCCTGGGACTTGCTCATGCAACCCAGCCTAAGCCCTGGCGCGTTTACGCCGCCGCCGGATGGGGAATCCTTCCTGTCGTGTCAGACGACGACCAAGATCTGGGGCCCGGGGACGACCCCTCGCCCGCGGTCGAGCGGGCCGCTGCCGCCGAGATCAACAGCCGTCGCGTCAACGAGGCGATCGAGCGCGGGGCGCAGGGCACCGGCACGGCGGTCTTCGTCTGCGAGTGCGGCAACCTCGGCTGCAGCGAGACGGTCGCGCTGACGATCTCCGCCTACGAGGAGGTGCGCTCAGGCTTTGAGCGCTTCCTCGTCGTGCCCGGCCACGAGATCGAGGAGATCGAGGAGATCGAGCGCCACGGGTCCTACCTGGTGGTGGCGAAGCGCAATGATGAGGCCGCCCAGATGGCCTACGCCACCGATGACAGAGATGACGGATGACCGACGCGCCGACCCGTGGCGAGCTCCACTTCTCGCCGGTGATCCGCTCGCTCAAGGTGTGCCACCCCGCCAACCCTGAAGCCATCCCGGTCCTCCGCCACGCCGCCGCCGACTTCGCCGCCGAGCACGGGGCCGACACCGACCTCTGCGGCGACGTCGCCCTCGCCGTCTCCGAGGCCGTCACCAACGCGGTCAAACACTCGCAGTCTCACGCCGACGAGCAGGTGCGGCTGACCGCCTCGGTCGCCGAAGACTGGCTCGAGATCCGCGTGCGCGACCGCGGTGTGGGCTTCGGCCTCGCCGAGTCGGACGGCCTCGGCCTCGGCCTGCCGACGATCGCCCGGCTGGCCGCGCAGTTCACGATCGTCCAAGAGGGGCAGGGGACGGAGCTGCGGATGCATTTCCCGCTTCCCCGCTGAGCGACGGCGCACCGATCTCGTCGAAGCGCCGCGTCGGCAGTCTCCGCGTGGCGAAGAACGAGGCCAGCACCAGGGCGGCCGCGCAGAGGAACGCCGCCTTCAGCGCCACGATCTGCGCGTCTTCGTAGTCGCCGACGATCGCGGTGACGGTCGCAGGCGGCACTCCCTCTTCGGTCGCCGTGGTCTCGACCTGGTCAGCGTCGACGAAGCTGGCGCCGGCGGCGACGTGGACCTCGACCTGGTTGCGCACCCCGGCGGAGACCTGCGGGTTCGAGGCGACGTTGCCGGTGAAGGCGAGGATCAGCCCGCTGATCACGATCGCGCCGAGCAGCGCCGTGCCGAGCGAGGAGCCGAGCTGCGCGGCGGTGTTCTGCAGGCCGCCCGCCTCGCTGCGGTCCTCGTCGCCGACCGCCGACTGCACCACGTTCCCGAGCTGGGAGACGATCAGGCCCATCCCCGCCCCGAAGGCGCCCATCGCGATCAGGAACGCGGTGTCGTCGAGGGTCGCGTCGACGGTGTCGAGCAGCAGCAGGGTGGAGACGAAGGTGATCGCGAGGCCCGCCCGCACCAGGGCCCGCGCCGGGAAGCGCTTGGCGAACGCCGAGCCGAGGAGCGCGCTGGCGAAGAGGCCGACCGAGGCGGGCAGCATCCGCACCCCGGTTTCCAGCGCGTCCAGCCCCTGCACGATCTGCAGGAAGAGCGGCACGGTGAAGAAGACGCCCATCAGGATCAGGTTCTGGGAGACGAGCATCGCGACGCCGGCGCGGAGGGGCGGCAGCCGCATCAGGCCGAGGTGGACCAACGGGTCCTCGCCGCGCTCCTCGCGCCGTCGCTCCCAGGCGACGAAGCCCGCCAGGATCAGCGCCCCGGCGGCGATCACGAACGGGGTCAGGGAGAAGCCGAAGGGCTCGACCGGCGAGCTGCGCGGGCGCAGCCAGCCCCAGTTGCCGGCCTCGAGTACGCCCAGCACCAGGGTCCCGAGGCCCGCCGCGGAGAGCACCGAGCCGACCCAGTCGAGGCGCGGCGGCCGGGCCGGGCGCGGCGGCTCCTCGATCAGCCGGAGGCCGAGCAGGATGGCGATCGCGACGACGACCTCGCCGACGAAGATGACCCGCCAGCTCAGCTCGGTGGTCGCCCAGCCGCCGAGGATCGGGCCGACCGCGATGCCCGCGCCGGCGACGCCGCCGAGCACCCCGTAGGCCAGCGCGCGGTCCTGGCCGCGGAAGTTCCCGGCGACCAGAGCGACCATCGCGGGCAGGACGAGCGCGGCGCCGATCCCCTCCAACCCCGACCAGCCGATCGCCAGCGACGGGACGCTCCAGGAGGCGGCGGTCAGCCCCGAGCCGGCGCCGTAGATGCAAAGGCCGATGGCGAAGGCGCGCCGCCGCCCGATCAGGTCGCCGATCTTGCCGCCGGTCAGCATCAGCCCCGCCATCACCAGCGCATACAGCGCGATCACCGCCTGGATCGAGGTGACGGTGGTGTCGAAGTCGGCGACCAGCTGGGAGATCGAGACGTTCATCACCGCCTGGTCGAGGACCATCAGGAACTGCGCCGCGGCGAGCACCGTGAGGACCGACCAGCGTCTCATCTGCTCAACCTAAGAGCCCTGCCGGCGCCGCGTCAATCGCCGCTGTTGCGGGCGTCGGGTCGTGCGGGTTAGGGTCGGACGGGCAATCCGAATCCGCGAACCCGTTCCCGTGGGGAGGAGGATCGAGACCTGGATGCGCCGCCTCGCCGCCGTCGGGTCGTTGGGATTCGCCGCCGCCGCCGCGGCGCTCGCCGTGGTGCTCGCGATCGAGCGCTTCCCGCGCGGGATCGCCGTCCTCGCCTGCCTGGCCGTCGCGCTGGCGGCGGGCTGGCTCGCGCTGCGGGACGAAGGGCCCCGGCGGCTGCTCGCCGCCGGGGTCGGCGTCCTGGCGCTGATCGCGGCGGCGGTGCTGCTGGTCGACCTCGGCGACATCCTCGCCGACCTCGGCGTGGTCGTCGCCTTCGCGCTGGCGCTCTCGCTCGCCCGGATCGCCTTCCGGGTCCACGTCGACCTGCCCCGGGCGCCGCGGCCGACCCGGCCCGTCCTCTTCTTCAATCCGCGCTCCGGCGGCGGCAAGGCGAGCCGGTTCCACCTTGCCGAGGAGGCCCGTGGGCGCGGCATCGTGCCGATCGAACTGGGGCGCGGGGAAGACCTGCGCGAGCTGGTCGAGGGCGCGATCGAGGACGGCGCCGACGCCCTGGCGATGGCCGGCGGCGACGGCTCGCAGGCGATCGTCGCCGAGATCGCGGCCCGGCGGGGACTGCCCTACGCCTGCGTCCCGGCGGGCACCCGCAACCACTTCGCCCTCGACCTCGGGGTCGACCGCGGCGACGTGGTCGGCAGCCTCGACGCCTTGGTCGACGGCGGCGAGCGGCGCGTCGACCTCGCCGAGGTGAACGGTCAGGTCTTCGTCAACAACGTCTCGATCGGGGTCTACGCGGAGGCCGTGCAGCGGCCCGGCTACCGCGACGCGAAGCTGCGCACGCTGCTCGAGGTGGCGCCGGAGCGGCTCGGCCCGGCCGACTCCGGACCGCCGCTGCGCTGGCGCGGTCCCGACGGCGAGGAGGGCGGCGACGCGGTCGCGCTGCTGGTCTCCAACAACGTCTACCGGCTCGGCGCGACGCTCGGCTCCGGCTCCCGCCCCCACCTCGACGAGGGCGTCCTCGGCATCGCCGCGGCCGAGATGGGCGAGACGGGTGGCAGCGTCCCGGTCGGCCTGGCCCTGCGCCAGTGGCGGCGGGCGAGCTTCACCGTCGACGCCGACGATCCGGTGCCGCTGGGAATCGACGGCGAGGCCGTGACCCTGGCGCCGCCGCTCGAGTTCGCCTCGCTGCCCGGCGCGCTGACGGTGCGGATCGCCCCCGGCCATCCGGGCGCCTCGCCGTCGACCGAGGTGCCGCGGGGGTTGGGACGGGCGGTGGCCAAGCTGGTCCGCATCGCGATCGGCGGGAATCGCGCCGCGGTGGATGGCTCGGGGTCGAGCTGAAGTGGTGAGCGGCGGACGCACCTGGCTGGAGGAGGTCGAGCGGCTGGACCTCGCCTGCTACGCCGCCATCGCCTCGACCCCGACGCCCCGCCTCGACCGGGCGATGGCCCGCCTCTCCCGCGCCGCCGACCACTCGCGGCTCTCACTCACGGCGGCCGCCGGCCTGGCGCTGTTCGGCGGCGTCCCCGGCCGCCGTGCCGCCGTCGCCGGGCTGGCCTCGGTCGCCGTCACCGCCACCGTCGTCAACGTCGCGGTGAAGCCGCTCACCCGGCGCCGCCGCCCCGCCCGCCTCGCCCACGAGGTGCCGATCGCCCGCCACGTGCCGATGCCGACCTCACGCTCGTTCCCCTCCGGCCACTCGGCTGCCGCCTTCGCCTTCGCGGGCGGCGCCGGCGACGTCGTCCCGGCGCTGTCGCTGCCGCTGCACGCGCTCGCCGGCCTGGTCGCCTACTCGCGCGTCCACACCGGCGTCCACTATCCGCTCGACGCGATCGCCGGCTCGGTCCTCGGCGCCGCGCTGAGCGACGTCACGCCCCGGCTGACCTGACCGCCGCGCTGTTCCTTATGGCGCCCGGGGCGCCATAAGGAACAGCTAACGGCGGGACTCGGCCAGCGCGCGGCCCGCTTCGCGCTGTGCGGCGGCGGTCGGGGCCTCGATGACGCCGCCCAGGCCCATCGCCGCCGCGGCGGCCTCCTCGAGCCGCGACTGGCCGACGACCGCGAAGCAGGGAACCTCCGCCGCGCGGCAGCGGTCGGCGACGACGCCGACCACCTTGCCCGCCGCCGACTGCTCGTCGAGCCGGCCCTCACCGGTGATCACCAGGTCGGCGTCGGCGAGCAAGCGGTCGAAGCCGAGCAGGTCGAGGACGTACTTCGCGCCGGAGACGAGCTCGGCGCCGCACGCCGCCCAGAGCCCGCCCGAGAGGCCGCCCGCGCAGCCGGTCATCGGCACGCCGCGGGGGTCGCGGGGGAGGGTGGCGGCGAAATCGTCCAGCCGCGCGGTCAGGCGTTCGACCAGGGCCGGGTCGGCGCCCTTCTGCGGGCCGAAGACGACCGCGGCGTCCTCGAAAGGCGTGGCGACGTCGCAGAGGACGGTCAGCCGCGGCACCTCGCCCGCGACCTCGGCGAGCGCCGCGAGCGCGCCCGCCCCGCCGTCCGTCGTGGCCGAGCCGCCGACCGAGACAAGGATCCGCTCGGCCCCGTATGCGGCCGCCGCGGCGATCAGCTCGCCGGTCCCGCGAGTACTCGCTCGCCAGGCGTCGCGGCGCTCGGCCGGGACCAGCGTCAGGCCGCCGGCCTGCGCCATCTCGACCACCCCGGTCCGGCCCTCGTCCAGCAGCCCGTACTCCGCCTGGACCGGCTCGCCGAGCGGGCCGGGGACGGTCGCGGTCCGCCGATCGCCACCCCGGGCGAGCAGCGCGTCAAGCGTCCCTTCGCCGCCGTCGGCAAGCGCCAGCTCGACCGCCTCGATGCCCGCCTCGCGGACGCCCGTGGCGATCTCTGTCGCCACCTCGCGCGCCGAGTAGGTGCCCTTGAAGCCGTCCGGGCAGACGATCGCCCTCGCCATCTCCCACCACGCTATTGCAGCCGTCCCCCGCAGGATGCTCAACAACATGCATGCGCAAGCATGTATTGCTATCCTGGGTCTCCCAGAGAGAACGAGGAGCCCGGCCCGGAGCGTGGCCGGGGGAAGCGAGGTCGGAGATGCAGTTCGGAATCTTCTCGGTCAGCGACATCACCAGGAACGCGGTCACCGGCGAGACGCCGAGCGAGGCGGAGCGCATCCAGGCGTCCGTCCAGCTCGCCAGGCGCGCCGACGAAGTGGGGCTCGACGTGTTCGCGATCGGCGAGCACCACAACCCGCCGTTCTTCTCCTCCTCGCCGACGACGCTGCTCGCGGCGATCGCCGCGCGGACGGAGCGGATCGTCCTCAGCACCGCGGTGACCCTGATCACCACCAACGACCCGGTGAAGATCGCCGAGGACTACGCGATGCTGCAGCACCTCTCCGGCGGCCGGGTCGACCTGATGCTCGGGCGCGGCAACACCGGCCCGGTCTACCCGTGGTTCGGCAAGGACATCCGCGAGGGCCTGCCGCTGGCGCTCGAGAACTACAACCTGCTGCACCGCCTCTGGCGCGAGGACGTCGTCGACTGGGAGGGCCACCACCGCTCGCCGCTGCAGGGCTTCACCGCGATCCCGCGCCCGCTCGACGACGTGCCGCCGTTCGTCTGGCACGGCGCGATCCGCACCCCGGAGATCGCCGAGCAGGCCGCCTACTACGGCAACGGCTACTTCGCCAACAACATCCTGGCCCCGAACTTCCACTTCAAGCCGCTGGTCAACCTGTACCGCGAACGGTTCGCGCACTACGGCCACGGGACGCCCGAGCAGGCCATAGTCGGGCTCGGCGGGCAGGCCTTCATCGCCAAGACCACCCAGGAGGCGGTCTCGACCTTCCGTCCCTACTTCGAGGGCTCGCCGCTCTACGGCGCCAGCTACTCGCTCGAGGACTTCCGGCGCGGCACGCCGCTGAGCGTCGGCAGCCCGCAGGAGGTGATCGAGAAGACGCTCACCTTCCAGGAAGGCTTCGGGGATTACCAGCGCCAGCTCTGGCTGGTCGATCACGCCGGGCTGCCGCTGGAGATGGCACTCGAACAGGTCGAGCTGCTGGGGACCGAGGTCGTGCCGGTGCTGCGACGGGAGATGGAGTCGCGGCGCTCGCCCGAGGTGCCGGACGCGCCGACCCACGCGAGCCTGGTCGAGGCCAAGTACGGCGACGAGGCACCGCGCCAACCGACCCCGAACGCCAACCGCGGCGACAACCTCACCGGCGCGTCGCCCTACCAGGACGTCGAGCCCGAGGTCAGCGCCGAGTACCCGGAGCTCTCTACCGCAAGACGGGTCTGATGGCGGGTCGCACCAAGCTCGCCAACGAGGCCTGGGAGGCGCTCTTCCGCGCCCAGCGGACGATCTACGGCGAGTTCGAGCACTCCGAGGAGGTCTGGGGCTCGCTGGCGCCGACCGAATATGGCGTGCTCTACGCGCTCTCGACCGCATCCGGACCGCTGCGGATCACCGAGCTCTGCGAGGACGTCCTGCTCAGCCAGCCGGGGATGTCGCGGCTGATCGGGCGGTTGGAGGGTAAGGGGCTGATCGAGCGGGTCGAGGACCCGAACGACGCCCGCGCCAGCCGCGTGCGGATGACCGCGGAGGGGGTGCGGACGCAGCGCCAGGTCGGCGCCGCCCACGGCCGCCACGTCGCCAAGCTGATGGTCCGCGGCCTCGACCGCGACGAGCTGACCGCGCTGCGTGACCTCTGCCGGAAGCTGATCGGAGCCGACGATGAGTGAGCGCGAGCAGATCGCCGGTCGCGAGCCGACCGCGGAGCGCGACGGGGTCGCCGACCGGGGCGAGCGCGAGCCCTTGCGCCTCGTCCTGCTGAGCGCCGGCACCGGCAACCCGTCCTCGACCCGTCTGCTCGGCGACCGCGTCGCGCAGAGGACGCTCGACCTGCTGCGCGAGTCCGACGCGCCGGCCACCGTCAACGCGATCGAGCTCGGCCCGCTCGCGGTCGACATCGCCCGGGCGACGGTCTCCGGCGTCAACTCGGCAGAGCTCCAGTCCGCGACCCGGCGCCTTGCCGCCGCCGACGGCGTGATCGCCGCCACCCCCGTCTACAAGGCGGGCATCAGCGGCCTCTTCAAGTCCTTCGTCGATCTCCTCGACAACGACCTCCTGGTCGCCAAGCCGATCCTGCTCGCCGCCACCGCCGGATCGGCCCGCCACGCCCTGGTGGTCGACGAGCAGATGCGCCCGCTCTTCGCCTACATGCGGGCGCTGTCCCTGCCGACCTCCGTCTTCGCCACCCCCGAGGACTGGGCCGCGACCGACCTGGGGGAGAGGGTCAACCGCGCCGCCACCGAGCTCTCCGTCCTCCTCCGCACCGGCGTCGGCCGCGAGATCGCCGACCGCAACTGGTCCGCCCACCAGCACGAGTTCGCCGGCAACGCCACCCGCTCCGAGCGCACCAGCGCCGACGTGGACTTCGACTCCGACCTGATGCGCCTCGCCACCGGCGGTGCCCCCTGGCCACCCCCGACCGGCGACGCGAGTGGCCGGTCCTCTTCCACCTCCGATCGAAGCTTGGGTGGTTGATCTCGGGGCGGGAGGGATGGACGGGGGTCGGAAGGGACGGCGTCGTTCGGTGCCCCGGCGGCGTCCGAGGGTTGTCCTGGCCCGGCCGGCCGTCCGAGATGGGTTTCAGGGTGTCCCGGGCTCCTCATGGGGGTCCTGGCAGGCTGTGACCCCCATGAGGAGCCCAGGACGTGAGGCTTTTGCGAGGGAGGCGTCACAGGGACCGGGGGAGGTCGGACTCCCGTGACGATCGTGTCCGGGAGTTTCCACACCTCGGCCCGATCGGCGACGAAGATGCCGGGAACGTCACGCGCTCTCGCCTCGTGTGGCTCTCGGGGCCGGGGCCGAGGCACCGAGAGCATGCGGTCGACCTTTCGTCCGGTGGACGGACCCAAGGACGACCGCGCCTGCGCCCGGGGGTCCGCGGTCGACCTTT